>QWCH01005123.1_pt1 | contig 12459 bp, 9 predicted proteins | sample 1972671 | NCBI WGS metagenome assembly QWCH01 (sample SAMN09866713, study PRJNA288562) | Human gut metagenome isolate term3_stool, whole genome shotgun sequencing... | isolation source: gut | host: Homo sapiens | place: USA: California | reverse complement strand
TTATTACACTCGGAAATCAATCCGACAGGCGGAGGATTTTTGTGTCCTCAAAGACACAGCAAGGTATGTTTTCAGTTACTCGGATGTTCCGGAGTAACTAAAAACCCTTGCACCGCCGTGGGCAGAATTATCCTCCGAAGTCGGATAATTTCGGGGTTCCTTAATCAAAGATTAAACAAAGGATAAACTATAAAATTGAAAGAATAAGAAGCATGAAAAAGAACAACAAGTACGGGAGAAATCCCAAGTTGAACCCGAAGACGCACTGCGTGATGGTGCGCTTCGATGATGAGGAATGGAACAAATTTCTCACGATGTATGAGGAATCACAGGTGTACGCGAAAGCTGTCTTTCTGAAGGCGCACTTCTTCGGGCAGAAGTTCAAGGTGTTGAAGGTAGACAAGGCAATGGTGGACTACACAACCAAGCTGTCCGATTTCCACGCCCAGTTCCGTGCCATCGGCACGAATTATAATCAAGCCGTAAAAGAGCTGCGTTGTCATTTTTCTGAGAAGAAAGCGATGGCTTTGCTTTATAAGTTGGAAAGATGTACCATTGAACTTGTGAAGTTAAGTCGGAAGATTATAGAACTTTCAAGGAATATGGAGAAGTGTTACCAATCAAAATCCGACTGATATGGCATCGGTAAAAGTCAAGTTTCGCCCTTCTACCATAGTCGGCAAGGAGGGTACACTTTACTATCAGGTGATTCACAACCGCGTGGTCAGACAGATATATACCGACTATAAGCTTTTCGCTTCGGAATGGGATATACATTCCGAAGCGGTTGCCATGCATTGTACTCCGAACGAACAAGAGCGAAACAACTATCTGCTTTCGATAGGTTCCCGTATCAGATGGGACAAGGAGAGGTTGAATAAGATTATACACACGTTATCTCAATCCGGCACATTCGTAACGGATGATGGCGGAGTACGAGGCTTATTTGAAAGGCAGGGGAAATACGCCCAACACCATATCATTCTATATGCGAATTCTGAAAGCCGTCTATAACCGTGCGGTGGAAAATGGACTGACGGAGCAACGGCATCCGTTCAAGTCTGTCTACACGGGAGTGGAGAAAACCATGAAGCGAGCCTTATCACTCAATGACATCAGACGTATCAAAGGACTGGACTTGTCATTGAAGCCCAATCTTGACTATGCCTGCGATATGTTCCTGTTCTGTTTCTATACAAGGGGAATGTCGTTCATTGACATGGCTTATCTGAGAAAGAAAGACTTGCTGAATGGCACTCTTTCCTATCGTAGACGCAAGACAGGACAACAACTGTTCATCAAATGGGAAAAATGTATGCAGGAGATTGTTGATAAATATCCAATAAACGAAACGGAATACCTCTTGCCTATCATTACAAAACATGATGAAGATTATCGGAAACAATACACCAACGAACTTCATACCACCGTGGTAGATAAAGCCAATAAGAAAATACTGGATCTGCTGTGAGGCAGTGGATGTTTAGCGAATCTGTCCAACGCTTGCCAAGAGACGGATAAGCATCTTTATCTCGTTGATAATGAGTAATATTTTACTTTTGCAAAGATAACTTCGCAAAACATCTGATATTTTTCGCAAAACAAAAAGAACATAATAGATAAGATTTTCAGCGTTTTATAACTTAAAAATCATTATTTTGCGTAACTTTGCATTGTAATATCCGTCTCTTGGCAAGAGACTATATATAAACTTTATATAATTACATTAAATGAACAACAAAATATTTGCAATCACTGCTATAAGTACTCTTATACTACTGCTTAGTTGTAGTGGAGATGAAATTATAGTCAATTCGGATAATAATCCAAATCAAATTAGTGATATAAAACCTATACTCAAGGTTTATATTGAAAACTCTGGAAGTATGGATGGTTATATGTGCGATGGGTCTCAATTGAAAGATGCCATTTTTGATTATGTAAGTGATTTGAGCACTTGTGTAGATACGACTCAATTATATTATATAAACAATCGTGTTATACCATATCATGCTGATTTGGAGCAATATATTAAGACAATGAATCCAATAACATTCCAAAAGGCTGGTGGCAACCGATCCAATTCGGATTTAAGTAAAATGTTAAGTACAGTATTGGACGCGATGACTGATTCTACAGTGAGTATATTTGTGTCGGATTGCATCTTAGATCTTCCTGTCTCTGATGCACAGAGATTTCTAAGTACTTGTCAAATATCAATTAAGAATACTATAAATAAAGGCAGAAAAAATATTCCTCTTCTTGGCGTTGAAATATTGAAGATGAAATCTGATTTTAATGGTAAGTATTTTTATCAGAATGGAGGAAGTGAAGTTCTGACCAACGTAAAAAGACCATATTATATTTGGATTTTTGGTAATAGCAACGTACTGGCTAAATTAAATACGGAAGTACTTTTCAAGGGATTGGAAAAATATGGATATGATAATATTATCTCATATTGCCCAAAAACCTCTATACCATATGATATAACAAACAGAGCTTTAATAAGCAAGACAATTAATCCCATCAAAGGTGATTATAATGCAACTATTCGTGCCGACTTTTGTACAACATTACAATCAGAAGATGTTCTGCTGAATCTTGATAATTATTCTTTTAATAATCAGAACCTCATAATAGAAAATATTAAACCGATAATAGCGACTGAGAGAGAATATTCTCATTTTATTAATATTACAATACCCAAAGGAGTAAATATTGCAGAAGATTACTTGATACTGAAGGCTCCGAATATGCCAAGTTGGGTTCTTGAATCGAACGATGAATCTGGGGAAAATGTAAAGGGTAATCTCGATAAAACGACAGGTATAAAATATTTAATCGGAGGAGTCTCTGATGCTTATAAAAAAGATAATGTATTAACTACGCTTAAATTCACTGTTAAACGAAAATAAATTATGGGCGAATTATTTGGAAGTATTTATTGCTGGTTTGAAGAATTCTTTGGAATAGAACTAGCGAACTATCTTTGGGGACAGTCCTCTCCATTATCTCAGACTAACTCTTATATAGGAATTGGTTGGACAATGCTTGGCATAAGCTTGGCAATAGTTTTAATATTTTATTATGCAATCAATCACCCTCGCTTGAACCATTGGTGGGGATGGGGGATTTTCCTTATGGTAAATGCTCTAATAAACTTTATTGTGGGCTGGCAATTGGTGCTTAAAGACTATTATGGAGGAAAGATGGTAACAATTGATCCAGCAACAGATTTACAAATTCCTCTCAATATTGGTGGAGCAGAGATAATTTGTTTTGGAGTTTCCAATATGTTTCTCTCTGTCTTAGCTTTTATAGTTTTCACATTTATATTCAAATGGTGGAGTCCCAACTGCTCTGGTGCACCATTCTAATCGTAGAAGTTATGTCTAAAATATTTGTTTTCGGAATAGGGGGGACGGGTTCAAGAATCCTTCGCTCTCTTGCCATGATGTTAGCCTCTGGAGTAAAGTTCGGAGCCAATGAAATTGTACCCATAATAATTGACCCAGATGTTGCAAACGCAGACCTTACTAGAACTGTATCATTATTAAATAATTATACTGCAATCAGAGAAAAATTGCAATTTAGTAACGACAATAGAAGTAGGTTCTTTCATACTGAAATAGAAAGAATTTTACCTAATTACACTCTCCGTATTAACGACACCGATGATAAGTCGTTTCAACAGTTTATCGAATACGCCTCAATGTCAAAGCCTAATAAAGCAATGACCAAGATGCTGTTTTCAGACAAAAATCTTGAATCATCAATGGAAGTGGGATTCAAAGGTAATCCTAATATTGGGAGTGTGGTGTTAAATCAAATAGCCCATTCAGCAGATTTTAATGATTTCGCTAATTCTTTTAGCGACGGAGATAGGATATTCATCATAAGTTCTATCTTTGGAGGAACTGGTGCGAGCGGATTTCCATTACTTTTAAAAACACTACGTGAGGGGAAACATTTTCCCAATTATGACCTCATCAACAAAGCCACAATAGGTGCTGTAACTATACTTCCATATTTTAAGCTAAAGCCGAATGATGAAAGTGAAATAGATTCGTCAACCTTTATTTCTAAAACAAAGTCAGCATTAGCGTATTACGAGAATAACATAAGTAAAAATGGAAGTATTGATGCTTTATATTATCTTGCTGACGATGTGGTAAGTACATACGATAATCACGAAGGAGGTTCAGCCCAACAAAACGCAGCTCACTTAATCGAATTTTTGGGAGCTACGGCTATCGTTGATTTCTCTAAATCAAAGTTTGATACCCCGGCAAATATGGAACTTGGGATAAAAGAGACATCTGGAGCTGTATCATTTGATTCATTCTATCGTAAGATGTATGAAATGCTTTACTACCCGTTGGTTCAATTTACGATGACAGCTAATGCGTTGACTCAGAAACTTGATGTTTATCGTTCCAGTGGTTTTAACGCAAATAAGGGTAATTTTGAGAACTTTTATTCTGGAGTTTTTTTCAGTGACTTAGCGACATTTTTGAAAAAGTATCAGGAATGGTTAAGGGAGATGAAAGATAATAAGCGTTCTCTTGATTTGTTCAATCTTGCTTGTGGAAATAAGCCTTTTGACTTAGTAACAGGTGTAAAACCTAAGCGGATTTTTAGCAAATTTTCAGATTACAACTTGATGACAGACCGCTTAAATAGTGCTGTAAAAAATTGCAAGAGTAAAGGTGTTGAAGATAAGTTTCTTGAAATGTTCTTTCTCGGAACGGAAAAACTTGTATCAGAAAAATTAAGTAACTAATTTCACTATGTCAAAAGTATTCAGATTATATAAAGAGGGAACAACAACTTATGAAGACTGGAACAATAGTCCTGCGTTCCCATATAATTCAGCAAGTCGTGATACCATTGAGGATCCTGATGGAGCATCAGCCTGCCATGAAATAACTTCAATACCATCTCCATTCGCCCGGATTGATTTGATAAAAGCCGCCTTTAAGGAAGTTTGTAAATCAGGGAAAAATAATTTGTCCAATCTTGATGGCAATACCATTTTTCATAAGATGGTATCTGATACTCTTGATGTTGCGGAAATATTTTTCAATATCGATAAATTCAATGGTAAAGTAGAAATCATTAAATGGGATTGGTCAATTATGCTTACTGAACTTGACCAATCTGGCATTTCTGGTCATCGTTATTTTGCAGATGCACTCCGTAAGTATATGTCCTCAGACTCCAAAACGTACAACTTCGAAGCACTGAGAAACATATATTTATTAAATTATGTAGAAGGGCCAGATGAATTAAATATTATCGGTGCTACATCACCAGCTACGTTATTTTTTAGCAATGCCAATGATTTAGGATATGTTAATGATATATTCTTTGGAGAGGATAAACCATTTGATTCTAACTACCAACCATTGTACAGACGAGATTTTGAATTTGTTAAATATTTCTTTGCGTTAAGAAAGAACATACCCAATTTTGCAGGATTGTTCCCTGAATTTGACACCTATCTCACAAAAACATTTTCAGCAATCACAGACCAAAGAAAGAAGAACGAGTTACTTTCTATAACATCAACTGTACTTGATCAGTTGTCTTCAATCTCTGTCGTTGATGTACAACAAAATGACATTGTAGAAGTTTTGGGCTATCCACTATACAAAAAGACTTCTCGCCCTGTAACGACAACTAGTGATTTTACCATAAAAACCACGAAAGAATGTGAGTTCTCTCCATTAGTTCTCCCAATAGAGGCGGGAAACCGCTATGGCGACCTTCAGTATACCACAAGCAAATGGGGTAAGACTAATGTTGCTCCGTATATTGATTCGGAATTGGATTTAATGAAAAGAACACTTCCGTTTGATGGTTCTCTTAATCCATATCTGACAATTAGTGACTTATTGGAAGATACAATTATTCGAGTTCCTCATAGTCTGAATGTTGAAAATTATTTTGATGGAAATTTGAAACTAGAAGAAAAAGAATTGTCATATCTGCTTCCTTTAAAACCTCTGTTGTTTGAATATTTCACCCCGGAAGAGATAAGAGGAAATATGATGGATGGAAAACCAATGTTTGAGATGCAAACACTTGCAGGTAATTCAGGTGTAAAGGTTACACTCCGTGTACCCATTAAAGGAGCTGGAAATATCAGATACGTTGAATACATACGGCTTTACTATAATAATAGATGTGCAGATGTACAGAATAATGAGGGTGGAATGACTGAATTTAAGTTCACAGGATTCATTATGCCGCAAGTTAGATTCAACAATGAACAGGACGCTATTTATACTGTATCATGTGTTCAGTCTGCAACAGGAAGAAACGAATTCCGTTTTTTTAGTGATGGTGAAAAAATCCTACCAAAAAGCTGCACTTGTCGTAATGAAGACCAACAGATTATGGTTAAGGCTGATAATTATTTGTTGGAAAAAAGGAATTTTGATTTCGTTCAAGTTCGTAACACACATGGATATTGTGGTATTTTGCTGCCGATTTTCAAACAGCAAAGGAATGTTGAACGGTTTGAGTTCGCTATAGATTTAGGTACATCTAATACCCACATAGAGTTCCGCAAAGGAAATGAAAAACCAGAGGTTTTTACTTTCACGGCTAAGGATAGACAGTTATGTGAGATGTTCATCCCTATAAAGAATGAATATGGTTCAATTGAAGATTTGATTGAAGAAACCGAACTTATAGAGAAAGATTTTATTCCTTCAGAAATCGGCTTGTCCGATTTTCATTTTCCAACTCGGACTGTGCTTTCCTGCGCAAAGACAATAGATTGGACAAATGTAGTCGAACCATTTACGCTTGTGAATCTTCCATTTACTTATGATAAGCGCAGTGAGTTGTCTTACAACAATTTCAGATGTAACATCAAATGGGGTAATGGTGATGATCTTTGTGTGATGGAGTCGTATGTCAGATGCCTTATGCTTATCATTAGGAATAAGGTCCTTCTTAATAATGGCGATTTGCAGCATACTAAAATCACATGGTTTTATCCTATAAGTATGGCACCTAAGCGATTGCGTAGATTGAAATCTACATGGGATGATGCTTACCAAAAATATTTTGGAAATGGTGTTACTGGATATATGACGGAATCTTCCGCACCAATTCAATATTTCTTCAAGAGATATTCAACGGCTACGGATTTAATCAATGTTGACATTGGTGGAGGCACTACTGATATTGCGTTTGCGAAAGATAAGAATATAAGTCATGTGACATCATTTCGGTTTGCATCAAATACTCTGTTTGAAAATTCATTTTCAGAACTTGATGAAGATAACGGTATAGTTGACTGGCATAAGAATGAAATTCTGAAACTTCTTGAAGAGAAGAATTTAATGGATCTTATTCGCGTGTTCAATAGCCCGAATAACACCAAACCTGCTAATATGGCATCATTCCTATTCGGTCTTAAAGACAACACTATTCCCCAAAGAGCCGGAGTTAATGTCAAAGCTATTGATTTTAATTATATACTCCAAGAAGATGAAGATTTTAAGATTGTATTTATTATTTTCTATACGGCAATAGTATATCACATAGCGCAAATTGTTAAGTCACTTAACCTTGAAGTTCCTCGTCATATCTCTTTTAGTGGCAATGGCAGCAAGGTAATACGTGTTATTACAACCGACTCCAAATTACTCGCGCGATATACCAAAATGGTATTTGAAAAACTGCTCGGAAAACCGTATGGTAAGGAATTGGATTTGCTGGGTCTTGAAAAAGACTCTAACCCTAAAGAATCAACTTGTAAGGGTGGCATTATCGGTACGGAAGATGAAGACAACAGAGATAAGACTATTGTTTTCAAGAGTGATTGTACAGGATTAGTGACACCAAAAGATACCTATGCCAACATTAAAGATGATTACAAGAGGCGTACAGTTACCGCAGTTGAGGATTTCTTCAAGTTCGTACTTGTTGATATGAATTCTGCATTCAATTTTGATAAAAATTTCGGAGTTAAACCATCATCTATTCGTATCGCACAAGAAATGGCAAAGAAAGATCTTCTCACGTTCCTTGAAAAAGGAATAAGTCAGCGTTGTGAAGAAACTGAGGCGGAAGATATGATAGAGGAAACATTCTTCTATTATCCCATAAAAGGGGTGTTAAATGCAATTTCAGCAGAAATATATAACGAATTACAACAATCATAAGAGCACATGAAACAAATTATAATCTCATTACTCACATTAGCCTTGGCGGACATCTGCTTGTGTAGTTGTGGCAATGATGTGGCTGCCAACACTTCTCTAGAAGAGATGCATAAAAAGAGTTCCATAACGCAATCTGATGAGAAGCATAAAAAAGCGATAACTGATTCTATCAACAATCTACGAGAAAAAATAATGGATTTAACCGAAAAATATGAAAAGGTTTATCAGGAATTAAGCGAAGTAAAAATGGACAATAAGAAAATCAATGATGAAAAAGCAACGAATAAATGGTATATTCTTATTGGTGGAGGTATTGGATTGCTTGGTTTGATAGTATCAATTTTTGCATTTGGAAAAACAGGGAAATGTAATAATAGATTAAGTCGTCATCGTGAAGAAATCGAATCACTGAGACAGCTATTAAATGAGCGTCGATTTGAACCAAATGTTACTGGTACTAAACGTACAAATTATTCAGCCTCGTCATCGATACCCAATAATGAAATCTCTGATTTGTCTCGAAAAATACAACATTTAGAGAATGAACTTTTAAAAATACAAAAGACTACTCTTGTTCATGGAACACCGACTCCATCTACAATTACCCCACCGATAAAACCAACTAGAATAGGTTACTTTGGAACAGCTATAAGTGGTGAAAACGGCACAGGGTATTTTAAAAAAGTACTTGAATCAAAAGATAGTGATGCAAGATTTTCAGCACAAATTATTGATGGTTCAGCTAATTTTGAGCCTATAGCATCTCTTTCCTCTATCAAATCCAGCGACTATATGGACTTGGCTGTAGAATTTGAAGGGGTATCTAAAAATGAGGCAACTGATATGTCCGTTCATTACAAAGGACTGGCTCAACAAATAGGAGATAAATGGATTATTGTAAAAAAAGCAGTTATAACTTTAAAAAAATAATCAACTATTATGCATTCAATAGTACCTATAATAATTATTATTATCATATTTATGCAATTGTTTTTCTTTGTGAAGAACTTTTTGCGTATGCGCCAATTCAGTAACATCTTTACTGGTACAACTTCATGGCGAATAAGACGTAATGCAGAAACCTCTCTTGTGGATGGCATATATGGGGATGGTAACAAAATATTTATCGGCATTATTACATCCATCAATAAATATCTTGGAAATAACTCCGGTTCAGTTATTGATTTTGGTCTTCTGAAAGATGCGGTTGACCGTCACTGTGATTCTGTAGAAAATGACATAGCTACACAGACACCTATTCCACTTTATTGGGGATTGGCTGGTACAATGGCTGGTGTTATTATGGGATTGTGGGATTTGTTACAGTCTAATGCAATAATGACTCTTATGAGCAGCGGTGGCGGAGTTATCGATAATGCTTCACAGAGTGCCGCTTCTGGAATTAATTCTCTTTTAAGTGGTGTCGCATGGGCAATGCTGGCTTCTATTTGTGGTATTCTGCTTACGACAGTCAATTCTCTTCTCTTCAAAAGATGCAAACTTAATGAGGAAGACGGGAAAAATTCTTTTTTTGCTTGGATGCAATCAGAACTTCTTCCTGAATTACCATCTGATACATCCGAGGCACTTAACAATCTCGTAAGAAATCTCAATAAATTCAACAATACATTCGCACAAAACACATCAAATCTTGGGAATACGCTAAATGCCGTTAATCAGTCCTATGCAATACAAGCGGATATAATAAAAGCGGTTCATGACATGGATGTTATGAAAATGGCAAAAGCTAATGTGCGTGTTCTTGAAGAATTACAACAATGCACAGACAAATTGGAAGTATTTAATCAATATCTCAATGATATTGAAGGATACACCGAAGCTATACATAGATTTGAATCATTGTATAATGAACAAGCAAATCGAATCCACATACTTGAAGAAATAAGAGATTTCTTTGGACGTCATAAAGGAGAAATAGCTAAAACAACAGCTGATGCAGACAGGACACTTCAAGAGTCTCTCCAAAATATAAAGGAATCTACATCATCAAATGTCGAAGAACTGCACAAAAGGTTTATTGAACAAAGTGAGTCATTCAAAGAAATTCTTAAATCTGAACGAGAGTCATTTGAACAATTTACAAATGATTTAAAGGCTCAATTTAGTGCCCAAATGACACAAATGCCACAATTGTCTGAACAATTGGAAGAAATTTCAGCAATTCCTGTCAGACTTGACAAGCTGATTGAAAAAATAGAAATGTCAAACATCCGTTTAGCGAATGACATATCCCAGTCTATCAAACAAACCTTGATGACCACAAAGGTAAATAAAATACTTGATACAAATGATAGTGTTCGTGTTGGCGATTCCATACCAGCGTGGATGAAAGTCTCAGGATGGGCTGCATTAGTAATCATTGCCATTACCTGCATTTTAAATATCGTGTTTATGTTTTTCCCCGTTAAAAAGGATAAGAGCCAGCCACAACAAATCCATATTCAGCCAACAGAGTTGCCGATGCAAATAGTTAATAAACAAGCAGAAAATACTACTGATGCGGTCTTAAATACAACAGATTCTATTAAAGATAATAATAAAAAGTAATTATGGCTCAGAAAAAGGAATCGTTTTTTTGGACAAGTTACTCAGACTTGATGACAAGTTTGTTTTTTGTCATGTTAGTATTATTCATTCTTGTAATTGTTCTTCTACATAAGCGTATGGAGGCAACAGAAGCTCAGTTACAAGAGATTAAAAAGGTTGAGCAATCAACAAAAGATTTAAGTCGAGATTATTTTCAATATCGTTCAGATTACAAAAAATATGTTCTAACAATTCAAGTTCGCTATCCTGCCGGAAAGTCTGACTTGAATGATATTGTATCTACGGATAAAGAAGCCCAATTACGTCAATTGGCTGCGGCAGGACGCGAAATACGAGATTTCTTAAAAAACCATAGTGAGAATCAATATATTCTTATAATAGAGGGGCAAGCGTCAAAAGACAACTTCCTTTATAATTATGAATTAAGTTACCAACGGGCATTAGCACTTATGCGTTTTTGGATTGAAGATTCACGTATTACATTTGGGAGTAATTGCGAAATTCTAATATCTGGCAGTGGAGATGGCAAACTTGATACTCATTCTATGCGAGAAACAAATGACGAAAGAGAGAATCAGCGTTTCCTTATTCATATATTGCCAAAAAACATTTTTGAAAACAATGAAAATAAATAATTTCATAATATCAACAGTTTCTATTATATGTCTGTATTCATGCGCTCATAAATCAGGACATGGTGAAAGGAATGATAAGATTGTAACTTCACAACAGTCACAGTCAGTACTAGTGTCTCCTAATAAAAAAGCAAGGAACGTCACAATATCAGTTGTAAATAATCGTGGTGATAAAAATAAGCTTGATGGTTCTCAAATTTTTTCGAAATATAATACGTCAGTTTTTATGGTGTTTACTTCGGATGGCTACAATATGTACCAAGGTTCTGGATTCTTTATCAACAAAGATGGTTTGGCTGTCAGCAATTATCATGTGTTCAAAGGAACTGGCATTGGTGAGGAAGGGATTAAATTAGCTGGAAGCGATAAGGTGTACAAAGTAGAGGAAGTGATCATGAGCAGTGAAAATGAAGATTTTATTCTATTCCGTGTAGATGTTTCCAATACAGATTTTATTCCCGTTGCCAAATACAAACCGAATGTGGGTGAAAAAGTCTATGCTATTGGTAGCCCCCGTGGACTTGAAAATACCTTTTCTTCAGGAGAGGTATCGCAATGGCGTGACAAAAATTTAATGCAAATTTCTGCTTTAATTGATCACGGTAGCAGTGGTGGCGCATTGATAAATGAATACGGAGAAGTAGTCGGTATCACATCCGGTTCGTTTGCAGACGGCTCACAAGCCAATCTAAATTATGCATGGAGCATTGATGTGATAAAACCATATGTAAAAAACAAATAATGCAGGCTTGTAGGCATTGATTAGAGTTCTCATATTAATAATAACAGTAATTGCTTTTTTTGATTGCGACTCTTGTTCGATATAGGTGATTGTCATTTAGCTTGATTATATAATCTAAGAAAGTGATGTGGTTTGCTCAGTTCTATGATAACATAGTGGATTATTCAAAATAATAATATTACCTTTGCATTTAGAAAAAGCGTTCTTTTGAATTACTGCAAAACGAGGTAAAACACGGAATTTCGCTGGTTTCTAAATCGTTACCTATCAAGCCGAAATATATTGTAATACATTGTATCTTAGCAAGAAAGAAAAATTGCTATGCCTT
>QWCH01004558.1_pt1 | contig 12464 bp, 9 predicted proteins | sample 1972671 | NCBI WGS metagenome assembly QWCH01 (sample SAMN09866713, study PRJNA288562) | Human gut metagenome isolate term3_stool, whole genome shotgun sequencing... | isolation source: gut | host: Homo sapiens | place: USA: California | reverse complement strand
CGGGTTCGGCAGTGTTCAGGTCGGCAGGTACATGATAGTACCACGTATCCTCGCCTACGGTTATCCTGAGCCATTCCGCACCGGCGGTGAGGTCTTGCGGCGCTACTTTCCAGTCGGCATTGCCACTGCTTCCGTTGGAAAATTGTACGGCGCCCGCTACACGGTCATAGTTGACCGCACCGGTCAGCAGGTTCACCTCCACGCTGGCAAACATCGTTGCCGTGTTATCCTTTGCCGAAGAGTTTATCAAGGCAGAAGACAAGTCTGCCCCCTCCATGCCATCACCCGCGGTCAGATTGACAACGAGCCGGTGCATCAGGTGCTTGAATGTCAGTGCCACTGTCTCGCCCTTGCTCGCTGTGGCGGTGGCGTGGAGCAGGTCGTCCGTGTTGTTCCACGCTTCGGGCATATACAGGTACGCCGCCGGGTCGGCAATGTCTGCCGTGATGCGCGGGTAGTGGGCGGAGAAAGTCACCGCTTCCGTCTCGCTGAGGTCATCCCAGTGCAGAGTAGTTTCCCCGTACTTGTATTCCGTGTTGGCGTTCATGTAATCGCCTTTAGCCGTGTAAGTGTAAAGCCCCCACGTGTCGCCGGAGTCGAATGTACCTTTCCCGTCGTTATCGACAGTCGCACGCCCCGCGGATACCGTTCCGCCATCGGCAGTGCCGTCGATAGAGGCGGTGATTTGCACGACATTGTTGTCTTCTTCCGGGTGATGACCTTTGTCTTTATCGCACGAGGCAAGCAACAGCATTGCCAGTGCAAGTGAAAATAGATTATTTTTCATATGCTTGTATATTGATTGAATGATAATTCACAGGGGAGATATATCCACAAAAATACAGGATAAAAGCCGCCGAGGCAAAAAAAATGAATTATCTTTCGTTTGCTCGCACGAAAGATAATTAGCGGGCTTCCCCATGAACTCGTTCCCGGTAACATTTAGGTGTTATCCCCGTCATCTGTTTAAAGTCCCTGTTGAAATTGCTGCAATTGTTGTAACCTATTTTTTCACAGACTTCGTCTATGCCGTATTCCGCGTGTTCGTCAAACAACCGGGTTGCCTCGCGCAAACGCAGTTCCTTGCGCCACGAACGAAAATCCATCCCGTGGCACGTTTTCATGTATTGCCGGAAGAATGACAGAGTCACCCCGAAAGAATCCGCCACGCAACCGGAAGAAATATCTTTCCGGCAGTATTCTTTCTCGTCTATGTATTTTTGTAATTTTTCCTTTAACAACCGTTCCTTCCCGGCAGCATCCGCCACCGCGACCTCGCCATCGGGCTTTTTCACGCTTGCAGCCGCTGCCGACGGGACAACCGTGATGACAGGCATCGCGAATTTCATTCTGCGATAGTAATTGACAAACCACATCACCATGAAACTATAATAAAGCACGTACAACGGGACGAAGTATTTGTACAAGGCGGTAAAAAACAACACGGGTATTGCCATGACGCCGATAACCAACGCGCTATAAAACCCCGTTTTTATCCACGACAGACGGTACTCCTCGTCATTGTCATAATAATCTTCCACCTCGCGCACCGTCCGGTGGTACGCCAACATGAATAGCCGCATGTATATCACCAGTTGGATAATATAAGCAACAATCCCCGCGTAAAAGAGTCCCCAATAATAGTCGGCAAAACAGAACAGGGCAACAAACAAGATTACGCCCGCTACCGTGATACCTCCTGCCTGCCGGAGCACGATTCCCCACCGGACTACATTCGGACGTATGAAAACCAACATGGACATGGTGAAGAGCAGAGCTTGAAACGAAGCGACAAAAAGCGTGCTGGCAGGTTCGACACGACGGTCATACCCCGTGAAGCAACACACCAGACTGAGAAGCGCCAACACGAAATACGAAGGTACAAGGATATTACGAGCCTTACGCAACTTCTCTAACCCGTTTTCCGGCTGTATTGCCGTAGCCGCCAGCATAACCCCGAGTATCGCGATCACGAAAGCCGAGGTTCCCATCAAAAATTTATACGTTACGACATCCATCCTTTCAAATCATTACAATCGCGAAATTACTTGCTTTTCGCTGTTTATACAATATGGTGTCCCCACGGTATGTTACACAATTCTTCAACAAGTTGTGGAAGAATTCGAGGATAGTCCTTATCTAATATACTAATAGATTTGCTCATATTTTTTCCTTCATTTTTCATGCCTTTTACAAAAGCAAGTTTTCTCTTTTCGCCGTTCATGCACAAATATAAACAAATTATTTTATCTTCGCACCGCCATTTGGAAATGGTGAATCCATTTTCAATTTTCAACTTTCAATTTTCAATTTATATGATTTCAGTAGACGGATTAACAGTAGAATTTGGAGACAGAGCACTTTTTAAAGACATATCATTCGTGATTAACGACAAAGACCGTATCGCCCTCATGGGTAAAAACGGGGCGGGCAAGTCCACCTTGTTGAAAGTCCTTGCCGGGGAAAGACAACCCAACCGGGGTAACGTTTCCTGCCCGAAAGACACGGTGATAGCCTATCTGCCCCAGCATCTGATGACTCAAAACGAGCGTACCGTCTTCGATGAAACCTCACAGGCTTTCGCCCATCTTTTCGAGATGGAGAAAGAGATTGAACGTCTGAACCAACAACTGACCGAGAGAACCGATTATGATTCTCCCGAATATTACAAACTAATAGAGGACGTTTCCACCCTGAGCGAGAAATTTTATAGCATCGACTCCACGCATTACGAGGCGGATGTTGAAAAGATTCTTTTAGGCTTGGGATTCCAACGGGAAGACTTCAACCGCCCGACCTCCGACTTCAGCGGGGGATGGCGTATGCGCATCGAGTTGGCAAAAATGCTGCTTAAAAATCCCGATGTATTACTGCTCGACGAGCCTACCAACCACTTGGATATCGACTCTATCCAATGGCTGGAAGACTTCCTCGTGAACAACGGGAAAGCGGTTGTCGTGATTTCCCACGACCGGGCTTTCGTGGATAACATCACCACCCGCACGATAGAGGTTACCATGGGGCGTATCTATGACTACAAGGTAAATTACTCGCAATACCTCGTGTTGCGCCAAGAGCGCCGTATCCAACAGCAAAAGGCTTATGACGAGCAACAAAAAATGATTGCCGAAACCAAGGAATTTATCGAACGCTTCAAGGGAACCTACTCCAAAACGCTGCAAGTGCAATCCCGGGTAAGAATGCTCGAGAAACTCGAAATACTAGAAGTGGATGAAGTAGATACTTCCGCCTTACGACTGAAATTCCCGCCTTCCCCCAATTCGGGTAAATATCCCGTCATCACCGAGGAACTCACGAAGGACTATGACGGTCACGTCGTTTTCCAAAACGCCAGCTTCACGATAGAGAAAGGCGAGAAAGTAGCATTCGTCGGACGCAACGGGGAAGGAAAATCCACCCTCGTGAAATGTATCATGGGAGAAATCCCCTACACCGGAAAGCTGACTTTGGGCTACAACGTCCAGATCGGGTATTTCGCCCAGAACCAAGCCTCGCTCATGGACGAAAACCTCACCGTTTTCCAGACCATCGATGACGTAACCCCATTGGAGCTAAAACACAAAATCAAGGATATGCTTGGAGCCTTCATGTTCAGCGGCGACGACGTGGACAAAAAAGTAAAAGTCCTTTCCGGGGGCGAACGTACCCGTCTGGCAATGATAAAACTATTACTATCCCCCGTGAACCTGTTGATTCTCGACGAGCCGACCAACCATTTGGACTTACGTACCAAGGACATCCTGAAAAGTGCCTTGAAAAACTTCGACGGCACCCTCATCGTCGTGTCGCACGACCGTGATTTCCTCACCGGACTGGCAGAAAAAGTCTACGAATTCGGCAACAAGAAAGTCACCGAGCACCTCGAAGACATCCAAGGCTTCCTCCGGAAAAAGAAAATGGAGAACTTGAAAGAAATCGAGCGGAAAGGATAGAATGTTACATATCATCTATCGAAAAACCGACATATTGAATCATATACTTGGAGTGACTAGCAACAATATTATGCGCTTTCTCTTCAAGTATTTTCATATTCAAGGCACAGGGATTATGCTTCACCTCCCCGATAAGCATTTGTTTTTCCAGTTCGTTGATCGCAATAATATCAATCTCATTCTGGTTTCCACTTTCCCAGTAAGAACCAATTGCCGAATAACACTTTGTCAATATCAATTTCTCCCTAAAGTATTTCTCCAAAATACGCCCGACATATACAGGATAATCTCTTTTAATAATCTCCTTCACGTAATCAAAATTCTCGATCTCGATCACACTTCGATATTTATACACGAAACGGAACCAAAAATTTAAAAAATTATCATCAATATAGTATTTAATCTGTCGAGTTTGAGGCTTGGCAAACATGGGTATCACCCTCTTTATCAAATTAAAATCAACCTCCAGATTCTTAATCTGCGGCCCAACCGATATACCTAATTCTCCCTCGATCTCCGGTCTTGATGTCTTGGAAGAAGATATTAACGATAGAATCGAGAAATAAGTAGAATAATCCTTCCCAAATTCCTCGATCAACACGTTTCTTCCTTCATCCAAGAAATACGAATTTTCCGAAAAGACTGTATCAATAATCGCATCCAACGTGAAAGCCCGCTCCTCGATCAGTAATTCTATATACCGAGCAACCCCTCCTGTCACCATATAAAATGCTAACAAATCGGCATTCGTGAATTTAGGATAATGATCCAACAGTATTTTCTTTAGCACCTCTATATTAAAAGCCCGCAACACAATCCGATGGTTTGCCCTTTGGAACAAAGGTTCATGCGCATTCTCAAAAATACGTTTCATCAATGAATAAACAGAACCACAAAGAATGAGATGCATTTTACTTCTATCTTTATATTCATCCCAAATATTCTGCATATCACTGTACACCGAAGGGTTTATGTTAAAGAATTCCTGAAATTCATCCAAAACCAGTGTAAAATGACGTTCGACAGACAATTGCATCAAATACTCGAAAACGCTCTTAAAATCACGCAGTTGCCCGATAACTTTCACCTCCAGCCCCGTCCCGATTAATTCCACGAATTCCTCGCATAGCAATGCCTCATTCTTTTTCGCCACGAAAAAATAAAGGGCAGCTTTCCCCTCAATTGCCTTTTTTATTAATGCCGTCTTGCCTATTCGCCTACGCCCGACAATAACCGTCATTTGAGCTCTACCAAACGACAATTCCTCCCACTTTTGTAATTGCGCTATTTCTTTCTCTCTATCGTAAAATTCCATAACATCCAATCTACGTTACTGTACTAAATATTACTGTAATTTTCGCTACAATAACGCAAAGATAAAACAAAATTCTCACATCCCCAACCATCATCTCCTCTATAATATTCAAACTTCTATCAATTAAAAGTATATCCCGAATCCATCTCTATCATAAATCAAATTATTTTTTTACTGCGACCTACCAGAATATTACTACAAAAAACAAGAACCACATAAAAAAAGAAACGGGATCCCGTAGAATCCCGCTCCCGCAAAAAAAATATAAAACACAACATATTATTTTTCATGCTCGTAACGGACGAAGACCTCCATCGCCTCGTATTCCGCCATCCCGATCCTGTTATACAAATCGGCCGTGTTACGATTGCGATCTTCCGCCCGCTGCCAGAACTCCCGCGGATCATCTCCCGGGTATGCCGGACCGTTATTCTGGGAACCGTGCCTGTAAATAGCTTCCCGTTTGATTGTCAATTCCGACGGGCTCACCGGTACAGCCATATCGACTTTCTCCATTTCCCATTCCAACCATGCCCCGCGGTACAACCACGTGTAACAATCCCGGAACCATTCATCCCCACTCACGACATCAAACGCCCGCATGATTGCCTCCAGACAAACGGCATGTGTCCCGTGCGGGTCGGCAAGATCCCCCGCCGCGTATATCTGGTGAGGCCTGATCTCCCGCAACAATTTCACGATAATATCAACATCCCCATCTCCTAACGGCTTCTTCTTCACCGAACCCGTTTCGTAGAAAGGCATATTCAAGAAATGCACTCTCTCTTTCGGTATTCCCATAAACCGACAGGCTGACAACGCCTCTGCCGAACGCAGTGCCGCCTTGTACGGTAACAACTCCGGCGATTCGTTTTCCTCCGGTTTCCGGTTATGTATCTTGTCTTTCAATCTTTTAAAACTCTCGTTCTCCATTCCCAAGTTACGAGAGAACATATCGGCAACATCCATCATCTGGTACAAGTAATCGTCAAACACGGCGATATTCCCCGATGTCTGGTACGCCACGTGCACCTCATGCCCCTGTTCCACCAGACGCGCCTCGGTACCTCCCATGGAAATCACGTCATCATCCGGGTGCGGGCTGAAAATCAACACGCGCTTCGGGTAAGGATTCGCCCTTTCCGGACGGGTTGAATCATCGGCGTTCGGTTTCCCTCCCGGCCAACCGGAAATCGTGTGTTGCATATCGTTGAACACCTCGATATTCACTTTATTTGCCGAACCGAACAACTCTATCAGATCACTCAGACCATTCTCCTGATAATCTTTATCCTCGACCTTCAATATAGGCTTCTTCAATTTCTGGCACAAACGCAAAACCGCCTTACGAATCAGTTTCTTGTCCCAATCCACCTTGCTCACCAACCACGGGTAATCCGCTCTCGTCAATTCCCCCGCCGCGCTCTCGTCAATCACGAACTGCACGTCCGAATGCATCTGCAAGAAAGTGGCAGGCACCGTGTCCGACACCCGTCCTTCCACGGTAGCCTTGATGATCGGGGCTTTCTTCTCTCCCCACGCAAGCAAAACAACCCGTCTTGCTTTCATGATCGTCCCCACCCCCATGGTAATCGCTTTCGTGGGTACCAGATTCCGGCTCCCGAAATCCTTAATCGCGTCTTTAATCGTCAAGTCATTCAAGTAAACCTTTCTCGTGGTAGACGTGATAAAAGACCCCGGCTCGTTGAAACCGATGTGTCCCGTCCGACCGATACCCAGTACTTGAAGATCAATTCCGCCCTCCGCGTCAATCGCTTTCTCGTAATCCTCGCAGAATTTCTCTATCTCTTCTTCCGTCTGTAAAGTACCGTCGGGTATATGAATATTTTTAGGATCAATATCTATATGATCAAATAAATGATGATGCATGAAATAATGGTAACTCTGCTCCGACTCTTTCGGCATCGGCAGATACTCGTCCAAGTTGAACGTCACCACGTTGCGGAAAGACAAGCCTTCCTCCCTGTGCATCCTCACGAGTTCTTGGTACAATTTGATCGGGGAAACTCCCGTCGCCAATCCCAGAACACACTTTTCACTGCTGGCAGCTTTGGTTCGCACCAAATCCGCGATTTCCCGGGCAACGGCTTTCACCGCCTCGTCCGCCGTTTCATAGATCTGAACGGGTATCTTCTCGAACCTGTCAGCTCCCTCTCCCTTCGCGATGTAGTTTTTTGTTATTACCATATTGTTCCTCCTTTTATATACCGGTTAATAGAGTGAATAAACACTCTCCGAATCATCATACAAATGTTCCATCACAATCATCAACGTTCCCAGTATCGCCGAATAACCTCCCAAGTTACTCATCACCAGCTCGCAATGATTGCGCATCCGCGCCAAAGCGTATTTATTTACCGCCTGTCGCACCGGAACAATCAGCAAATCCCCCGCCTCCGTGACTTCTCCCCCGATCACGACCATATCCGGGTTAAACAGGTGTATCATCGCGGCAATCCCTTCGCCCAACTTCTCGCCCGCCTGATGCAACACCTCGATTGCCGAAATATCGTCTTTTCCGGCGGCATCTATAACGGCTTGCAACGACCTCCCCGCCACTTTCTCGATTGCCCGACCGGAAGACACCGTTTCCAAGCATCCGATTTTCCCGCAATGGCAAGGCGCATCCAGTCCCGAAATACGGATATGCCCGAACTCTCCGGCCATCCCGATTCCCCCGCGATACAACTTGGAGTTCAAAATCATTCCCAAACCGATACACTCGTTTACGCTAATACAAAGAACATTGTTTATATTTTTCGCTATCCCGAACGTGTGTTCCGCCATCGCCATCACGTTCGAGTCATTATCGATAAACACGGGCATCCCCAACATTTCTTCCAGAATATCCTTCAAACCGGGACGTTCGTACGTCAGATAAGTATAGGTATTCCCTTCCCGGTCTATCAATCCCGGAAGCGCAACCCCGCACATTTTGATCTTCGCGCGGTCAACACCCAATTTCTCGATAACCTCGTCAATTCTCTCCTTGATATATTTCAGCGTGACATCATCATCCTGTCCTTCCAATATGGACGGGTATTCCAGAATCCCCTCTATCGGCTCATTTTGCAGGTTAAAAATAGCTATTCGCAAATACTCACGCCCTATATCCACGCCCAGTATATAGGCAGCATCGGGATTCAATGAAAAAACATGAGGACGTTTCCCCCCGATAGAATTTCCGCATCCCCGGTCAACAACCCAACCTTCCTCCATCAACTCATCAATCATCTTACCGACCGTGGGAGTAGTCACGTTTGTCAACCGACAGATTTCAGGCTTCGACAACTCGCCCATCTTGTAAAGGAAGCCGATAATCGCCTTCTTCTGCAAGTACCGTTTCTCCTTCAAGCCCGGTAAAAAACCTTTATTTATGGTGTTCGAGTCGTTCATAATTTCATCTATCCGAAGAATTCATCATTATCACACCACAAATATATAAAATACTTTCTAAAATATTTACGAAAGTATCACTCAAAATGAAAAATATTTTTCTTACTACATAACTTTTACCCGCTATTCAAAACATGCTATTCATCCGGGCAACTGTAACAACCTTCCGATTCGTACTCTATCTCGACGGTCAAGTGGTCGATTCCCATCTCTTTCAATTTATCGACAGCCTCGTGCTTTACCTTGATAACATCTTCCCGCGAGGCAACGTCCGGGACAATCAAATGAGCGGAAGCGATATTCTTCTCCCCGTCCAACGTCCACACGTGCAGGTCATGCACTTCCTTCACCCCCGGCACCCCCTCCAGAACAGGCTTCACCTTATCTTCCGGTATATGCTCCGGCGTCGCTTGCAGAAGAATCCGGAAAATAGCGTACAGGTTGCGACACACGTTTGTCAGGATAAAAATACCGATACACACGGACAGAAGCGGGTCTATGAAATACCATCCCGTGTAACGGATAACCAAGCTGCCGACCAGTACCGCCAACCACCCCAGCACATCTTCCAGTAAATGCAGCATCACGGCACGCTGGCTGATGGAATTTCCCTTCATCAGACGCAACGCCGCAAAACCGTTTACCGCCAACCCCGCGATAGCCAACCACATCATCCCCGAATAATTCACCTCGGCAGGATGAAAAAGACGGGGTATCGTCTCCATAAAGACAAAAACAGACCCGACGAGCAACACGATAGAATTAATCAAAGCTCCCAAGGTTGAAAACCGCTTGTACCCGTAAGTAAATGTCCGGGTTCTCCGTTTCTTCGAGTATCGTTCCAAGAAAAAAGACACCCCTATCGAAAAAGCATCCCCGAAATCATGGACGGCATCCGATATAATCGCTACCGAATTCGTCCACACGCCCCCGATAATCTCGATAACAGCGAAACCTAAATTCAAGAAAAAAGCGATACCCAAATTCTTCGTACTATCCCCGTGAGAATGATTGTGACCTGCATGTGAATGTCCCTCGTGCGAATGTTCGTTCTTCATGGCTACTTATTTTTTGTAAAAATACTCAATTCTTCCATGAATGGTTTCATTTCATCGAGAAAATAATTACCTTTGCACCCGATAAAAGTGGAAAGATTTGGCTGATTGCAACCACGGAAAAAAAGTGCTAAAACGCAGAATAATTCTGAATTCAACCATCCATGTACTTTCCTATAGTTTAATTTACGATTTATGATTCAATCTAAAATCTAAAATCCTTAAATCTAAAATTAATTTATGGGATACTTATTTACATCTGAATCCGTATCGGAAGGACATCCGGACAAAGTGGCAGACCAGATTTCGGATGCCGTGCTAGACAAAATCATCGCGTTCGACGCGGACGCCAAGGTTGCCTGCGAAACACTGGTAACCACGGGACAAACCGTCATCGCGGGAGAAATCAAAACGAAAACTTACGTGGACGTGCAACAAATCGCCCGTGACGTGATCAACCGCATCGGTTACACCAAAAGCGAATACATGTTCGACGGGAACAGCTGCGGAGTCCTCAGCGCCATTCACGAACAATCTCCCGACATCAACCGGGGAGTGGTACGCGAAGACCCGATGGAACAAGGAGCCGGCGACCAAGGCATGATGTTCGGTTACGCTTGCAGCGAAACGGATAACTACATGCCGCTAGCTCTCGAGTTATCACACCTGCTGTTATTCGAGCTCGCCCGAATCCGCAAGGAAGGACAGGAAATGACCTACCTGCGCCCGGACTCGAAATCACAGGTAACCATTGAATACGGCGACGACAACAAACCCGCCCGTGTTCACACGATAGTGATCTCCACCCAGCATGATGAATTTGTCCGTGCCAAAGAAACATCACCGGAAGCCCGGCTTGAAGCTGACGCCCAAATGGTGGATCAAATCCGTTGGGACATCATCAACATTCTGCTTCCGCGGGTAAAACAACAATTGCCGGAACGCGTGCAAGCCCTGTTTGACGAGAACCTGATTCTCCACGTCAACCCCACGGGCAAATTCGTAATCGGCGGTCCTCACGGGGATACCGGGCTTACCGGAAGAAAAATTATCGTTGACACTTACGGCGGCAAAGGCGCACACGGCGGCGGCGCGTTCTCCGGCAAAGACCCTTCCAAAGTAGACCGTTCAGCCGCTTACGCCGCCCGTCATATCGCTAAAAACATGGTTGCGGCAGGCATCGCCGACGAAATATTAATTCAAATCTCCTACGCCATCGGTATCGCCCGTCCCGTGGGAATATTCGTGAACACTTACGGCACGGCAAAAGTAAACCTGAGCGATTCCGCTATTGCCGGGAAAATCGAACAACTTTTCGACCTTCGCCCGAAAGCCATCGAGCAACGCTTGAAACTCCGTAACCCGATCTATCAAGAAACGGCAAGCTACGGCCACATGGGAAGAACTCCCAGAACCGTGAAAAAAGTATTCACCTCGAACTATTGGCCGACTAAAGAAGTAGAAGTCGAACTTTTCACGTGGGAAAAACTCGATTACGTCGAAAAAATCAAAGAAGCCTTTTTATAAAAAAACGAGAGGGAACACCTCTCGTTTTTTTAGTTCGTAAAGTTTATAAAGTTCATAAAGTTTATAAAGTTGAACCTTCGGTTCTCAAAGTCCTTATACCTTACGAACCTTATAAACTTTATAAACCTTATAAACTTATTAATCCCTCCGCCCCATAAAGATCATGACATAATATAATAAGGTAGCTAAAGAACCAAGCGCGGCAATCACGTACGTGTAAGCAGCCCATTTCAAGGCATCCTTAGCACTTTCTTGCGATTCGTAAGTCGTTATGCCGGAATTCCGCAACCATGCCAATGCCCGATGACTGGCATCAATTTCCACGGGTAACGTGATAAAACTAAATAAAGTCATTGCTCCAAAAAGAATAATCCCAGCCAACATTACTTGAGGGAATGCCTGTAATGTCAAGATTCCCGCCAACAGTATCCATTGTACCCACCGGGAAGCAAAACTTACCATCGGTACCAAAGCCGAACGCAATTTCAACATACCGTAAGCCTGCGCGTGTTGCAAAGCATGACCGCACTCGTGTGCTGCCACAGCCGCGGCTGCCACATTGGCACCATAATATACTTCCTGACTCAAATTAATCGTCTTGTTCGTCGGATTATAATGGTCGGTCAGTTGCCCCTGTACACTACCGATCTTCACCCCTTGTACACCATTATCCCTCAACATTTTCTCCACCACGTCTTTCCCGGTCATCCCGTTAGCGGTGGGTATTTTAGAGTACTTCTTAAAACGAACTTGTAACTGGTGGCTTACCAACCAACTCAAGATCGCAAATCCAATAAATATTATCCAAATCAAACTCATTCCTGTCATAAATCAATCAAATTAAAATTCATTTCAAATATATACAAAAAACAGACCATTCCCCCCGTTGATAAATATTTTTAGCAAGAATGACATAAACTATTGCTTTTTAATAAAATCTTCACTAATTTGTAACCCTCGAATTATTTGAACAGTTATATACGTTATTAACTAAACTGTATTATAATGAAGACCTATAAACCTAACGAAATTAAAAACATCGCGCTGGTGGGTAGTGCCGGGTCCGGCAAAACCACGTTAGCGGAATCCATGATGTACGAGGGCGGGGTCATCCCGCGCAGAGGTAGCATTAGTGCAAAAAACACTTCATCCGACTACCGTCCGGTAGAACAGGAATACGGATCATCAGTATTCCCG
>QWCH01004554.1_pt1 | contig 12470 bp, 10 predicted proteins | sample 1972671 | NCBI WGS metagenome assembly QWCH01 (sample SAMN09866713, study PRJNA288562) | Human gut metagenome isolate term3_stool, whole genome shotgun sequencing... | isolation source: gut | host: Homo sapiens | place: USA: California | reverse complement strand
CGATCAGGCAAATTTGATGATAATACCCCTCACGATGTCACTCACGTCCTTTGCCCGGTCGGTAGCATCTTCCAGTACCTGTCCTATATTTTTCAATTTAACCAACTCTATCGCGTCTTTCTCGTTGGCAAACACGTCGCTCATGAATTCTTCATACAGGTTATCCACGTCATGCTCTATCTGCTTGATCCGGACACATTTCTCGTTAATCTCTTGAGGTTTCTTCTGAATATACTCCAGCCCATTCATAATATCCTTCAAGATACGAGCATCTTCCACGATACATTGCCCCATCGCAATTAACAGCTGGTTCACACTCTTCGGACGATACATCAACATTCGTTTTGCAGCATCATGAATAAAATCAAGAAACGTGTCCATACGGCCACTCAACAGATTAATATCCTCACGATCGAAGGGTGTAACAAACGTCTTGTTCAATTCCTCGTACAACTTAGCCGTGATCATATCTCCACTATGTTCGTACTCCTTGATGTCCTTGTACAGCGCTTTCTGTTTTTCAGGGTCTTGCTCTTGTAATAACTCCACCAAAAGCTTGGCTGCAGCCTCGATATTAGCGGCTTGCTCGATATACAAAGGGTAAAACTTTTTTTCCTTTACGACAAATAATTGAAGAAATCGGTCTATTTTCATTTCATTATTGATTAGTACGCAAATGTACAATCCTCCCGCGTATTACAGTGTTAAATTATTACAAAAATATTACATTTTCCGCGAACGTTTACACCCGGGCGATCGAAAGAAAACAAGTGAAAAAGACCAGCGTCGTACCTAGCCATAAACGTTCCGCGGCAAGAGGCGAAAGTCCCCAAAAACGATATTCCAAAGCACCGTGGCGGCACACGGCGAGGCAATCGCCGCACAACGTGCAATTCACCGCCGGACGCCCCTTGAGGATGCTCTCCCGGGGCAAAGCATCATAGCGGCATACCTGCGCACAAGCCATGCAACGCGTGCAACGGTCGTTTACCCGGAAACGCCACGGGGATATATACTTCAAATAAGACACCAAGGTACCCGCCGGACAATAGGTTGAACAATGCGCAGCTATTTTCCGTCCCCGGGATACAAGCACGATTATCCCGACGCCTGCCACTCCCGCAAAGGCAGCTATTAGCGAGGCATAAATCACGGGAACATGAAATAATCTCAATCCCAAAGCCACAAGGATAAACACCGCAAGTACCGTCCAACGGATGCCGGCTCTTGTGCCCGGCTTTATCCCCTGCCGCTTGCCGTTCTTCCCCGCCGCCAGACTGTCCCACGCCCCGAAGTAACACAGCTGACTACACCACGCCCCCCCGGAAAGCAATATCGTGATCAAGAACAAGAAGGGCATAAAGGACATTTCTCCCCGGTAGAATACCCCGACCGGAATCAATCCCGGTATCGGGAAGTGTAACTTGCCGGACATGAGGAAAACGGTATCCGCAAAAATACCCAGTGCCAGTTGAAAGAAAAATACCACGGAAAACAACAACCATATCCGCCGCCGCCAAACGGCACGCTTCGCCCTGTCGAACATCTTTAAATAAAGCCACCCGCCGAACAGTGCCGCCAACACGACCTGCAACCAACCACCGCCGGGCAACAGGCGTTCCGCCAGCAATAGCGGCGGTCGCACCATTACCTGCACGAGCGAGAGCAACGCTCCCGTTACCAGCATCGTCACGACGGCACCCGTAACACCTTCTTTTTTTACATGGTTATTTTTACTCATAACAAGGGCAAAGATAGTAATTCTTTTAAAAACTCCTCCGTCTGCTTCGCAGCCACCTCCTCTATAAACAGAGGAGGAGCTGGTGAATCTTACCGAAGACAGTGAGTAACTTAGCTCTCCCTCTGTTTATAGAGGGAAATCGGCGAGTAAGCGAGAATAGAAAGAGAGCTTGCTCGTTGTCTGTCGAGCGAGACCCGATTCGAGACCGCTTCGGGCTCAATACCCCGAAGGGGGAGGGAGTTTTTTAAGAAAATGACTTTTGCCCCGGTTACTCTATCTTCTTCTTCATCGTCAGTTTATTCTCTTCTCCTATCCGCTCGTAAGTCACCTCGTTCATGATCTGGCGAATAAGAAATATCCCCAGACCGCCGACAGGACGTTCTTCGAGAGGCAAGGTGATATCGGCGTCGGGAACTTGTGTCGGGTCAAAAGACATACCGCGATCCGTGAGTAAAAAGATCAAGTGTTCGCCGGAAGACGTGACCTTCAAGGTTATCTCGTGTAACTGATCTTGAGGATAAGCATACAGGATGATATTAATCACGGCTTCCTCCAACGCCAGATCAATATTCATCGTGACCGCCGGGGATAACCCTAATTCGACACCCAGTTCCTCGACAAAATCGGCTAACCGGGCTATTTCCGCCGTATTGTTGGCAATTTTAATCTCTTTCTCCATTTGTATCCGATTTGAATTCATAATGAATGACTAACATCGTTAAATCGTCACTCGGCTCCGCGTCCTTCACGTGAGCGACAACAGAAGCCAGAACGGCATCCACGATCCCCCGCACGTTTGACGAGGTATTCGCGGCGAGCGTTTCAAGCAAGCGTCTGTCCGAATACAGTTCGCAGTTCTCGTTTTCCGCCTCGGTCACCCCGTCCGTGTACAGAAATAACTTCGTCCCTTTTTCAAGTGTTATCTCTTCCTCCGCGTACTCGTATTTATCCATAACCCCTACAAAGAGGTTTGTCTTGACTTCCATAAAACCGGTTTTCCCGTCCGGATGAATCAACACGGGCGGGTTGTGTCCCGCGTTACAGTATTTCAATACTCCGGTTGATAAATCCAGTATGCCTATAAATAAAGTAACGAACATGGCCGATTCGTTGTTCTCGGACACCGAATTATTCATCTTGACCATAATTTCCGCAGGCGAACTCATCCCCGAAGAGAGAGTCCGGAACAGACTGCGGGTGATCGCCATAAACAAGGACGCGGGTACGCCTTTCCCCGACACGTCGCCGATAGCGAAGTAAAGCCTGTCTTTCTCTATGAAGAAATCGTACAGGTCACCGCCGACTTCCTTGGCAGGTTTCAGCACAGCGTCCAAATCCACGTCGCCCCGCTCCGGGAAGGGAGGGAATATCTTGGGAGTCATGCCCATCTGGATATCGCGGGCTATGCTTAACTCGCTCTCGATACGCTCCTTGCTTGCCGTCGTCAGCCGGAGTTCCGCCACGTACTCGGAAAGGGAATGTTGCATATAAGCAAAGGAGTCGTGCAGTTCTTTCATCTCGTCGCGGGAGTTGACGGCGGGCAACTCCTCGTTGAAGTGCCCGGAAGCAATCACTTGCGCAACACGGGAAAAGTCTTCCAGCGGGCGTACCAGTTTCTTGATAATGTAATAGGTGAACACGAACAAGAGTAATACCCCGGTAAAGAACAGGTAAAGGATATTCCGGGAAGTGGAATAGAGTTCATGCAGGATAACGTCCCTCCGACAGATATTGCATACCGACCACCCGCTGCCGGGAATCGGCGTGTAGAAAGCGAAAGAAGGTTGTCCCCCGTCCCGGAAAGCGTAAGTACCCGCGTGTCCCGCGAGCATTTCCCGCCCGATATGTTCCAGTTCTCCGCTCCCGCTCTCGAAAGCGTTCGAGAAGATCGTTTCATTCATGATCTTTTTGCGGTGGCGATGCGTCAGGTAACTCCCGTTACGACTGAGTAAAAACGAATAGCTGGACTCGTAAGGACTCAACCGGTCGACCATATCCGTGAATCGGGATAAAGAAATATTGGCAGTGAACACGGCGTACATCTCCCCCCGCGCATCATATAAAGGAAGCGAGAATGTCGACATTATCATGTTGCTCCCTCCCCCGTCGTAGTATGGCTCACTCCAATAACTCGTCTTCAATAATTTGGGAAGCAAATACCAATCCATACAGGGATAGTCGTAACTCTTTCCCCCCAAACGCACGGAAACAATTCGTTCTCCGTCACGGTAGGTCTGAAGCATGAAATATTCCCCGTTTTCCTTAAAATAAAAAGGTTCGAACGCAATGGCACTCCCCACGATCAAATCATTATTCTCCACGACTGCACGTATCACTTTATATAGAGAATCCGGTTCGGACAAATGTTCCCCGACCATCCATCCCGCCTGCCGCAAAGCAGTTTCGACCCCGGATAGACTACCGGAAACCCGCGTAGCCATGCTAGCCAACAACCCGTGCGTGCGTTCGATAGCACGCCACGTGACTTCTTCCCGGTTGTAAGAATAAAAGACAGCCATCACTGCCGTGAAAATAACAATCACGAAAGTAAGCGTGTAAATACTCAAACGAGTGGCGAAGGACTTGAATTGTATTTTCATACCGCAAATGTCTTATTTGACAAAATCCTGATACCGGACAGGGGGGGTATCTCGCGTGATTAGATATTGCACCCCCAGATTAAATCCCTTTTCAGTTAATTTAAAACTCTTCTCGCCCGTTTCCATGTCGTGCTGCAACCGCAGGGTTTCATCTAACATTCGACTCTGGTGATAACGATTGGTGGCAATATTGTTTTCGCGCACGATCGCCATCACGATATCGAGAGCCTTTTCCCGGTTTCGCTCCACCCAGTTCCAGCCGCGGATACTTGCTTTTACAAATTTACGGATCATGTCCTCGTGGGTATTGTAATACTCTTCCGTCACGTAAAGACCGCCTTCCGGAAGGTTGTACCCATACTCGGCAAGGCGGAACACGTGGCAAGAATCCGGACGCATCCCGTACTCTTCCAGTTGCGGGTACTCGTTGAAACTATAGGTAATGAAAATATCGGCAGCCCCGGATAAAAATATATTTACCCCTCCGTTGAAACGTATCCACTCGACGTCCAAACCGGAAACCCGGGTGATGCGTTCGAGCAAGTCCAACGGCAAACGGTTCCACACGGCTATTTTCTGATGATTCAACGAGGCGATATCCGGTAGCGGGAAACGACTGACGAGCATAAGACCGTTGGTCTGGGAGGTCTGCATCACGTTCACGATACGCCTCCCCGCGTTGACCATGGTCAATGCGTTAGAAAGATTCGAAACGATAATCTGCACCTCCCCCCTCTCTAAAAAAGAGAACGAGGTTTCGGATACCGTGGGATGCCGGACACGTACATCCAGCCCCTCCTCCCTGTAATAACCTAAGCTATCCGCGACGTAATAACCGGCAAACTCCGATTGAGCTGTCCAACTGGGCATAAACACGATTTGTTGTGCATCTGCCGAAACATATAGTAAAACAAGAACGCACACGACCAAAAAGGGTTTCATGACTATCGGTTTATCGAATGGTGAATATAGACGTGCAACCTGTCATCTCGAATATTTTATAAATATCCGGTGTCATGGCTTCCAGTATCAATTGACCTTTATTTTTCATCACGCTCTTTTGCAACAGGATAAAACTGCGAAGCCCGGCACTGCAAATGTACGACAGACTCTCGCAGTTGACTATGATACGCGGCGTCATCTCTACCAGCAAAGGTTGGATAGCCGCGTCGAATTCACGGGTATTCGCGGTGTCCAACCGCCCCCCGATAGCGACAATCGTCATTCCTTCTATCCGGCAGGTATTGACTTCCACAGTTTTCTCCTTCTCGATCGTCATGTTTACCTTTTTCTTCATCACCAAACGATTCTCCTTGCCCGTGCATTCATAGAAAATCTCATCCATGATCTTGCGGATCAAGAAAATCCCCAAACCATCCAGAATCCGGTGTTCTAACGGTAGCGTGACATCCGTTTCCTCTATTAATGTAGGGTCGAAAGAAATGCCGTCGTCAATCAACGAAAAGGTAAGTTCATCCCCGGTCGCCTCGATGCGCAAAGTCACTTCATGCGACTCCCCCGGCGGATAAGCATTCTTTATAATACTAGCGATAGCCTCTTCCAAGGCAAGGCTCAATCTCATAACGATAGAAGACGGGAGATGTAATAATCCCCCCACACCTTCAAAAAACTTGATCACACGAGTGATTTCTTCCGGCTTATTCACAAAGAAAATCTCTTTTTCCATGATAACACAATTATAGTAGTAACAACTATTCCTCACGCACGAAGCAATAAAACTACACCTAAGTTTCACCCCAAAGGTAGAGAAAATATTTATTCCATAGAACAAAGTTCTTGAATAAATTCACAAGAAACTATCTAAATAGATTGATTTACAACAAGAATAAACTACAAATCCATCTTAAACGAAAAACATGCCGTCATCCCGTATATCCAATCCATAAAAGCATTAACTTTGTCGTCGATAATAATAAACAGCTATATGTCGGGCATTCCTGTTTTAATTTCGGATCTGGCGGTCATTCTTTTTTCTGCAGGACTGATAACCATTATTTTTAAATGGCTAAAACAGCCGGTCGTGTTAGGATATATCATGGCAGGCATCATCGCGGGACCTTACACGTTCGGCGGCCCCATGGTCACAGACTCGGCAAATATCCAAATATGGGCCGATATCGGGGTTATTTTCCTCCTGTTCGCCTTGGGACTCGATTTCAGTTTCAAAAAGCTGATGAATGTCGGCGGTACCGCCATGATTAGCGCCCTCACGATCGTGGGAGCTATGATGATGTTGGGATACTCTGCCGGACTGGCACTCGGCTGGGGGCACATGAACAGCCTCTTCCTCGGGGGTATGCTGTCCATGTCGTCCACGACGATTATTTTCAAGGCTTTCGAGGACATGGGATTACGAGGGCAACGTTTCGCGGGGGTAGTCTTCGGTATCCTCGTCGTGGAAGACCTTTTCGCCGTTGTCTTGATGGTATTGTTGTCCACCTTGGCGGTAAGCAAGCATTTCGAGGGAATGGAAATGGCAAACAGCATACTGAAACTTGTCGCTTTCCTTGTTTTTTGGTCGATCACGGGTATTTTCCTGATACCCACTTTTCTCAAAAAAGCGAAACAGTGGTTGAATGCCGAAACACTGCTCGTCGTGTCGCTAGGTTTATGCCTCGGCATGGTTTTATTGGCAGTTAAGGCGGGTTTCTCTGCGGCATTGGGGGCATTCGTCATGGGTTCGATTCTGGCTGAAACCGTAGAGGCAGAGAATATCGAACACTTGATCAAGCCGGTAAAAGACCTTTTCGGGGCAATATTCTTTGTTTCCGTCGGCATGATGATCGATCCCGCCATGCTGATCGAGTACTGGTTCCCGATCTTGTTGATCACCGTCGTGGTCATGGTGGGACAAATTACCTTTTCCGCTTTCGGAATACTACTTTCCGGTCAGAACTTGAAAATAGCCATCCAGTCCGGTTTTTCGCTCGCACAAATCGGCGAATTCGCGTTTATCATCGCGTCACTGGGAATGTCGCTGCACGTGACGGACGAATTTCTCTATCCTATCGTTGTTACCGTATCGGTCATTACCACGTTCTTTACCCCCTACATGATCCGGCTATCGGAACCGGCTTACCGGTTCGTGAATAATCATCTGCCCCAAGCATGGATTCGCTTCCTTGACAGGTACAGCACGGGAACAAACACGATACACCATAAAGGGATGTGGACCCGGCTATTGAAGGCCTTATTACGTATCGTGATTACCTACACTATACTCTCTATCTTCACGATCGTCCTTTTCCTGCAATACCTCACGCCGATTATCCGACAGGAATTACCGGGGATACAAGGCGGAATAGTCAGCGCTATTGCCATATTGTTGCTGATTTCCCCGTTTCTCCGTGCCATGATGATGAAGAAAAATCACTCGGAAGAGTTTCAACACCTCTGGAACGACAGTAAATACAACCGGGGACCGCTCGTGTCGCTCATCGTGCTGCGTATAGCCTTGTGTATCGGAATTGTCATGTTCGTGATTTCCAGCCTCGTGAACGTGGCGGCAGGACTTTTATTGCTGATCGCAAGTGCCATTATCCTGTTTTTCATTTATTCCAAACGACTGAAGAAATATTCTATCCTGCTGGAAAGGCGTTTCCTGCGTAATTTCACGGCACGCCAACAGGAGCAAGAACGCAAATCACCTATCAAACAACGTTTCGTGCAACATTTGCTCAACCGGGATCTTCATTTGGCAGATTTCGAGGTGTCACAATCCTCTCCCAGCGTGGGGAAAACATTAAAAGAATTGAATTTCCGCCAATCCTGCGGGGTTAGCGTGGTAACTATCATCCGCGGCGAGGAACGCATCAATATCCCCGGCGGCGAGGAACGTTTGTACCCGTTTGACCATATCATCGTGGCAGCGACAGATAAAGAGATCGAAGTGTTCCGTAAGTTCGTGGAAGACCGGGTGGAAAAAAGAAAACAGGAACTGGAACAGCAACGCCCGCCCGAAGTCAGTCTGGAACAATTCATAATCGAGGAAAACACCCCGCTGGTAGGGCATTCCATCCGGGAATCCGGCATCCGGGATAAAGCCGCCTGTCTGGTCATCGGTATCGAGCGCAACGGCACGTCCACCATGAATCCCACCCCGGACACCATTTTCGAGGCAGGGGATGTCGTGTGGATCGTGGGCGAAAGGGATAAATTAATCCATTTGGCAGACGGGGAAACGATCTAAATTCCTCCACACAAGCTGACGCTTATTCTGTGATTTAATGCTTTCAGTTCCTGTCATTCTCTAATCACAGAATCACTCTATTTCCAACCCGAAAAGGGCTTTCAATTCACCGACAGCGGGATTAATAGTCACGAAATGTTCAAACTTATCTTTAGAGGTAAACAGACGCTTCTTTTCCTCCCCGTTATTTTTTTCCACGTAGATTTGCACGTTCAGCGTGATATACCCGTTATTCAGTTTCTTCATCAAGAAAGAAAGTAATGCCGGATGTAAATCCATGACTCTGGTCAACAGGAAATCATTATCCACTTCAATCGTAATGACAAATCCCTCCACTTTAGGCGCGTGGGACAAAAGGGCGATCTTCGCCGCCTTATCCTCCTCACCCAAGGTAGCGAGGAATGTTTCCAACGCACCCGACACGTCGGCAAGAGAGAATTCACTTTGAGCCTTCACCCGGTTATCATCAGTTTTTACACTCTGTCTCTCCCGCGGCTCGTTGTGTTTCTCCTTCGTTTCTTCCAATGCCTTTTTCAAATTGAAAGAATGTATATTCTCGGGCTTTCCGCCTGTTTTCGGAGTTACAACGCAGACACGCTTCTCCTCCGCGGGTGGCGTCACACTTACACTGTCCCCGTTCGCTTGCTGGAATTTACCGCTAAATCCTTCGATCTTTAATAACCCGGCAAACTCCTCTATACTAAGGCTTTTTTTTTTAGCTCATTAATCTGGCACAATTTAATCAGAGTGAGTTCCACACACAAGCGTTTCTCCATGCGAATTTTATACTGCATCTCGCATTGCTCGATGACTTTCAAGGCGTCGAAGATGAAATCGGGAGTTACCGTCTGTGCCTGTTGCAGGTAACGCTCTTTGATGGAAGCACTCACTTCCAATAATTGTACTGTTATCGACTCTTTCGCCACTAATAGATCGCGAAAATGTCGACCGAGCCCCGATATCAAGTTTCCGGCATCGAATCCCTTTTCCATGATCTCGTTGAAAAGCAAGAACGTTTCGGCCACCTTCCCGGCATAAAATAAATCGGTTAACCTGAAATAGTAATCGTAATCCAACACGTTCAGATTCTCGATCACTTTATCGTAGGTCAAATTCTTACCGCAGAAACTGACAACCTGATCAAAGATAGAAAGAGCGTCACGCATCGCCCCGTCAGCCTTTTGGGCGATCACGTTCAAAGCCTCCTCCTCGGCCTGTATTCCCTCCTTTGTCGCGATACGCTTCAAATGCTCGATCGTATCGGGCACCTTAATCCGGTTGAAGTCATATATCTGACAACGCGACAATATGGTCGGCAGAATCTTGTGCTTTTCCGTCGTCGCCAGAATAAATATGGCATGGGCGGGCGGTTCTTCCAATGTCTTCAGAAACGCATTGAAAGCCGAGGCACTCAACATATGCACCTCGTCGATAATATACACGCTGTAACGCCCCACCTGCGGCAATATCCGTACTTGGTCTACCAATCCACGGATATCATCCACGCTATTGTTCGAGGCGGCATCCAGTTCATGTATGTTCAACGAACGCCCGCTGTTAAACGCCCGGCAGGACTCGCATTCGTTGCAGGGTTCCGCGTTGGGTTGCAAATTCATACAATTAATCGTCTTGGCAAAAATACGGGCACACGTCGTTTTCCCGACACCGCGCGGTCCGCAAAACAAATAAGCCTGTGCCAATTGTTTATTGAGGATAGCGTTTCTCAACGTGGATGTAATCGAGTATTGCCCTATCACTGTATCGAAACTTGCAGGTCTGTATTTACGCGCCGAAACAATATAATTCTCCATGAATAATAACTTTCTATTTACTTGTGACTTTCTTTGAACATCGGTCTACAAAATTACAAAGTAAAATGAATTATCACTCTACAAAATCAATTTATTTTTCCTACCGACATCAAACAACTGACATTCCACGATTTATGCCCCTTCCCCCCCGACATGTCAAAATATTTTCAGGTTTCCTCTCGTTTTCGAGAAAAAATTCTAAAACGCTCCATAATATTATTCTTAATATAAATAATAATAACACGTATTTCAGAGTTATTAAATTTTATTTAAATACAATTTAAATTCTATTATTTTCCTATTATAATAGGCTTTGAATAGGAGTTGAATGGGAATTGAATGGGAGATGCTACAAATCAACTACAAGTATGATACATTATATATAAATATAAATTAACTTATTTTACACGAAACTCTGGAGAAAACAGAGCTATATTTTCCCACGACTCCGTTTAGTGGAATTGATTTATTTTCGTCATTAGTTTACATTTTTTCGCTTTAAAGCAACAAGTGTATTAACCAGAGTATTACCCGAATATCTTTGCCGAGTAAACTCAAAAACAAAGACGTGATGCTACGAAAACTCAGATTGACACTTGCTATGATTTGCTTCGCGCTCATCACCCTCCTCTTCCTCGATTTCACGGGAACGTTGCACGGGTGGTTCGGCTGGCTGGCAAAAATCCAATTCCTCCCCGCCGTTCTGGCACTAAACGCGGGAGTCGTCGTATTCCTCGCCCTCCTCACCCTGTTGTTCGGACGAGTGTATTGCTCCGTGTTCTGCCCCTTGGGTGTATTTCAAGACATGGTGGCATGGTTCGGGAAACGGCGGAAGAAACTACCCTACTCCTACTCCCCCGCCCTGTCGTGGTTGCGGTACGGCATGCTTGGAGTCTTCATTATCGCGCTCGTCGCCGGGATAGGTTCCGTGGTCGCCCTGCTTGCGCCTTACAGCTCTTACGGGCGTATCGCCGCCAACCTCTTCGCCCCGGTATGGCAATGGGGTAACAACCTACTCGCTTACATGGCACAACGGGCGGACAGCTACGCTTTTTACGAAACGGACGTGTGGCTGAAGAGTCTGCCGACCTTCATCATCGCCGTCGTGACTTTCGCAGTAATCGCCATACTGGCATGGCGCAACGGGCGCACGTACTGCAACACCGTCTGTCCCGTGGGCACCGTGCTGGGATTCCTCTCCCGTTACTCGCTCTTCCGGATAACGATTGATGCCGACAAGTGCAACGGGTGCAACCTATGCGCCCGCCAATGCAAGGCAGCCTGTATCAACCACAAGGAACACCGCGTGGATTATAGCCGTTGCGTGGCATGCATGGATTGCGTCGCTACCTGCAAACATGGCGCTATCCGTTACGAACGCCGCCACGCGCAACCGTCGCAAGCGGGTGAAACATCCGCGGTAAACAAAACACGCCGCGATTTCCTGTCCGTCGCCACGCTACTGGCAAGCACCACCGTGCTAAAAGCACAGGAGAAGAAAGTGGACGGCGGACTTGCCGTTATCGAGGACAAGAAAATCCCTCATCGCAACACGCCACTCACGCCTCCCGGCTCTCTCGGGGCTCGTAACATGAGCCGGCATTGCACTGCCTGCCAACTATGCGTGACGGCTTGTCCCAATGGAGTGTTGCGCCCGTCGGGCAGCTTGCTCACGCTGATGCAACCGGAAATGTCCTACGAACGGGGGTATTGCCGACCGGAATGTAACCGTTGTTCCGAAGTATGCCCGGCAGGAGCCATCCTCCCCATCACGGCAGCAGACAAATCCTCTATCCAAATCGGTCATGCCGTGTGGGTAAAAGAAAACTGCGTGCCGCTGACCGACGGCGTGGAGTGCGGCAACTGTGCCCGCCACTGCCCCGCGGGAGCTATCGAAATGGTGGCATCGAACCCGGACATGACGGACTCTCCCCGGATACCCGTGGTAAACACCGAACGCTGTATCGGCTGCGGTGCCTGCGAAAACCTGTGCCCGGCACGTCCCTTCAGCGCCATTTACGTGGAAGGACACGAGATGCATAAAACCGTTTAACGTTTAAAAGAGGAAAAGATATGGACAACAAGAATAAAAAAGAGATAAACCGACG
>QWCH01004551.1_pt1 | contig 12480 bp, 6 predicted proteins | sample 1972671 | NCBI WGS metagenome assembly QWCH01 (sample SAMN09866713, study PRJNA288562) | Human gut metagenome isolate term3_stool, whole genome shotgun sequencing... | isolation source: gut | host: Homo sapiens | place: USA: California | reverse complement strand
GGTGGTTTCCGCAGAGGGCGGTATCTTCGATATCATCAGCGGCCTGTACAGCCGCAATGTAAATATCGATGTATTCCTCAAAGGTCACAGCGGTGATACTATCCGGGTCGACCGGATCGGCAGAGCCAGCGAGAGCATTATCCACCCGGCATTGACCATGGTGCTGGCAGTACAGCCGGAAGTGCTGAATGGGCTGATGAGCAACAACACGTTCCGTGGTCGTGGCCTCACCGCCCGATTCCTGTACTCCATGCCAAAATCTACCGTTGGCAGTCGTTCTTTCTCCACGGAACCAATCCCGGAAGGTGTCAGAGTCAGGTATCAGGATCTGATCGAGGAGATCCTTTCCAGCGACAACGAGCAGCAGCCAATCAGCCTGGACGATGGTGCCCAGGAAGTGCTGGAAACCTTGTTCAACGAGGTGGAAGGCCGACTGAAAGGAGACTTGGTAGAGATCCCTGACTGGGCGGGTAAGTTTGTGGGTTCCGTCCTGCGTATCAGCGGCATTCTGCACGTCATGAAATATCCCAAGGACTCCATGTTCGACTCTGTCGACAGAGAAACCATGGAGAATGCCGTTACCATCGGCAGATATTTTCTGGAACACGCCAAAGCCGCATATTCCCTCATGGGTGCCGATGTCGTGAACAAGAACGCCCAGTATCTGCTCTCTGCCATCAAACGGGAGCGGCTTACGGAGTTCTCACGCCGGGATGCCATGCGGCTGTGCCGCCGGTTCAAGACCGCCGAGGGTCTGCAGCCTGTGCTGGATCGGCTGTGCGAATACGGCTATCTTGCCGCCAAGCCACTGCCACCCGCCCACGGAGCGGGAAGAAAACCCTCGGAGATTTACCTGACCAATCCGGCTGTGCTGGAGGATGGCACAGGGGAGGGGCGGTCATAATCTCCGGGGCTTCTTGTCCGGACAACGGGCGTGGGGTCTCACGCACAAAATCGCGAATTCAAAAGGGTAATTACCCGAAATCAAACACAGGAGGTTTCAATATGACCAAGCATGAAATCGAAATCCTGAATGTCATGCGCAGCCGTGGCAAAACCGCCATGGACATCGCGCTCACCCTTCAAATCTCCGTCAATACTGTCCGATCCTACATCCGCCGCCACCCGTTGGAAGATGCTGTCCGGGTCGAATGCCGCCAGTGCGGAAAGCTCATTCTCCAGGTGAAGGGCAGAAAGGCCAAATACTTCTGCTCCGATAAGTGCCGGAACGCCTGGTGGAACGCCCACCCGGAGAAGGTGCAGCGGAAAGCCTATTACCATCTGACCTGCGAATACTGCGGAAAGGAGTTTATCAGCTATGGAAACCGGAAACGCAAATACTGCTCCCGCTCCTGTTACGCCGACGCAAGAAGATCTCATTCGATATCGGATACTCTGCGCAATGCTGGATAATCTCTGCCGGGAGGGAGAACTGGATATCCAAACCCATGACCGGGCAAACGCCGTTCTCGCCATGAAAACCGGCCTGAAACAGGACAGTATATTCATTTGAAATTCGTCACGATATGGACTTGCTATATCCCCCGAAACGAGCAATATATGTAGCTGACGATACTTGATACAAAGGAGAATACCATGCCAAGAACCGTAGAACAAATCCAATTTGCACCCCGGATGCCCAAGCCCCTCCGGGTGGCGGCATACGCCAGAGTGTCCAGCGGCAAGGATGCCATGCTTCACTCCCTGGCGGCCCAGGTGGATCATTACAGCACCTACATCCGCCACCATCACGGCTGGGAGTATGTGGGCGTTTACGCCGACGAAGCCAAGACCGGCACCAGAGACAGCCGGGAGAATTTCCAGCGGATGCTCACCGACTGCCGTGCCGGAAAGATCGATCACATCATCACCAAGTCCATATCCCGGTTTTCCCGAAATACCGTGACCCTTCTGGAAACGGTACGGGAGCTGAAGGAACTGGGCATCAGCGTTTATTTTGAAGAACAGTCCATCGACACCGCCACCGCTGACGGTGAACTGATGCTTTCCATCCTGGCAAGTTATGCCCAGGAGGAAAGCCTCTCCGCCAGCGAAAACCAGAAGTGGCGGGTGAAACGAAACTTCGAAGAAGGCATTCCCTGGCGATACTTCATGCTGGGCTACCGCCGGGAGAACGGTAAGCTGACTGTCATCCCGGAAGAAGCGGAGATCGTCAGGAGCATCTTCGGTGACTATCTCGCGGGAAGGGGTGTTACCGCTATCGCCAAAAGGCTGAACGAAAGGGGATACGCCACCCAGAGCGGCTGTGTGTTCCACAAGAGTGCCGTGGAACGAATTCTCCGAAACTATGCCTATACCGGGAATCTCCTGCTCCAGACCAAATTTCGGGAGAACCATCTGACCAAAGTCACCCGGAAAAACCAGGGTGAACTGCCCCGGTATCATGCTTCGGACACCCACGAAGCCATCATCCCGCTGGAGACTTTCAATGCCGTCCAGGCGGAGATCCAGCGGAGAAAAGAGAAGTATGCCCCCACCAAGCCACAGCAACCATCCCCCTTCACGGGGCTTATCACCTGCGCCATATGCGGCAAACACTACCGCCGCAAAACCACCGCCACGGGACCGGTCTGGATCTGCTCCACCTACAATTCCTACGGCAAATCCTACTGCCCCTCCAAAGCCATCCCGGAGGAAAAGCTGATACAGACCGCCGCCCTGGTTGGGCATACGGGCGAAATAACGGGGATTACAGCCCACAACGATAATCTTCTGGAGTTTACTCTCAAGGACGGAACCAACGCCGTGAAGCGGTGGCAGGACCGCTCCCGTGCCGAGAGTTGGACAGCGGAAATGCGACGGGCCGCCGGAGAGAAAACACGGGAAAGGACACAGCGCCATGCCGAAAGCTAAAAATGTTACGGTCATCCCCGCCACACTGAATATCCATACCAAAACACCCACCAAGGAGCGGGTTCGCCGCCGGGTAGCCGCTTACGCCCGTGTCTCCACGGACAGCGAAGAACAGCTCACCTCCTATGAAGCCCAGGTGGATTACTACACCAGGTTCATTCAGGAGAATCCCGACTGGGACTTCGTGGAGGTCTACACCGACGAGGGCATCAGCGCCGTCAACACCAAGCGCCGGGACGGCTTCAACCGCATGATCCGGGATGCCCTTGCCGGAAAAATCGACCTGATTGTGACCAAGAGTGTGAGCCGCTTTGCGAGAAATACCGTGGACAGCCTGACCACCATCCGCAAGCTGAAGGAGGCTGGCTGTGAGTGCTTCTTCCAGAAAGAAAACATCATGACCTTCGATTCCAAGGGTGAACTGCTCATCACCATCATGTCCAGTCTGGCTCAGGAGGAAAGCCGCAGCATCTCCGAAAATGTCACCTGGGGACAGCGGAAACGGTTCTCTGACGGTAAAGTCAGCATCCCTTACGGCCAGTTCCTGGGCTACCGCAAAGGTGCCGACGGACTGCCGGAGATCGTCCCGGAGGAAGCGGAGATCGTCAAACGCATCTACCGCCAGTTCCTTCAGGGGAAATCCACCAATGCCATCGCCACCATGCTGACGGAGGAGTGTATCCCTACTCCCGGAAAAAAGACCGTCTGGCAAAGGGCCACCGTGGAGAGCATCCTGCGGAACGAAAAGTACAAAGGCTCCGCACTGCTTCAGAAGTCTTTTACGGTGGATTTCCTCACCAAGAAAACAAAGATCAATGAGGGAGAGGTCCCTCAGTATTATGTGGAGGACAGCCACCCCGCCATCATCGAACCCTGGGAATGGGAGCAGGTTCAGGTGGAGTTGGAACGGCGCAAAAACAGCCGCAACCGGCACTATCAGACCAGCCCCTTCTCCGGGAAGATCATTTGTGCCGACTGCGGAGATGTTTTCGGAGCAAAGACTTGGCACTCCACCGACCGCTACCGCCGTGTTATCTGGCAATGCAACGGCAAGTTCAAAGGGGAACGCAAATGCGAAACACCCCACCTGACCGAGGAGCGGTTGAAGGAACTGTACCTGGCTGCCCTTGGGGAGTATCTTTCCGACCGGGATGCCGCCATCGACCAGCTCCGCTATGCCCAGCGAATGCTCACGGACACGGACTTCATTGAGGAAGATATCCGGGCGTTGGAAGAGGAATTGACCACCATCACCGGGATGCTGCGCCTGTGCATCGCAGAAAACGCCGCCAACACCATGACCGAAGAAACCTACCGTACCACCCACGCCGAACTGTGCAGCCGTTTCGAAGAAACCGAAGCCAAGCTGGCAGCACTGCAAAAACAGCGGGACAAAATGAAGGCGGACGCCATCACCATTGGAGGCATGATGTTTGAACTGGGTGAACCGGATTCCCTGCCCGTAGCCTTCGACGAAAAACTCTGGCACGGCACCATCGACCATGTCACCGTCCACGCTGACGAGCGTGTGGTGTTCCGGTTTAAGGACGGGAAGGAAATCGTAACGAGGCTATGAAATATTGCAGAAACAGAACCGGGTCAACAAGGATAATCCTGCCGACTCGGTTCTGTCCTTTTTGTCCTTTCTGTCCCATGGGTATCATTAAAAAAACGCCCATATCCGGGGTTACTCCCAACCATGGACGGTTCTGTGTATATAGAAAATAATAATTTATCGTTTATATTCTTATAACGATTGTCATTTTACCAAGTCCTGTCTTTTCAGCCTGTGGCCGCATCAAATCCGGGCATACAATTTGCTTATTGCTGGAAATGTTCGAAATATCCCCGGTTTCCTTCCAAAAACATCCCCAGAACGGCAATAAATATAAAGTTACCGTTGTTGAAATTGTATCAACAACGGTAACTGATTTGGCAAATCTACCGCTCGTGGATACAATGCACTACGATTTTGATGCGTGGTGCATTTTTTGTGCCTGTCAATCGGTACCCTTGGTACAAAGGGGACAGAAAGGACAAAGGAAAGTATATAATGCCGGTTTCGCCTAGAACAATTATTTTTCAAAGCAATCCAAAATTTGACCATTTAGCTTTTTACGGATTTCCCTCCAATTCGGCATAAAACGATCCATATGCGCCACAAAGTTATTATTATGATTCTTTTCCATCAGATGTGTCAGTTCATGCAAAATCACATAATCTAAGCATTCTGGCGTTTTCTTTGCCAGCTGAAGATTGAGCCATATTTTGTGGGTCTTCACATTACAGGTACCCCAACAGGTGGTCATATTTTTTGTTTGCCACCCATCGGGATGTAAGCCTGTTATCTCCTCCCACTTAGGGAGAACCCGCTCGATTTCGGCCTTTAAGATTTCACGATACCATTCGTTGACAAAACGTCCCCTCTGTTCGGCGGTACTTTCCTCTCGTACAGTCAGGATTGCCTTATCTCCGTCCAGCTCAAGAGAATTGCCTCTATTGCTGTAGTTTACCAGCAGATAATACTGTCGTCCCCATACATAGAGTGCTTCGCCGGAAACATATTCACGGGCTGTCTGTCTGGGCTGCTGTTCAAACTTTTCCTGCTGACGTTTGATCCAACCAATTTTTGTACGGATAAACATTTCAATGCTCTCGTTACTCAAATTGGCCGGAGCTGAAACCTCTACATGACCGTCTGGCGGTTTGACATAGAGGTGCATATTTTTGATTGCTTTCTTTGTTACTGACACTTCTATGCCATTCACCATTATCTGCATTAGTATTCCTCTTGTTCTACAATAATTTTAAACACCCGCTCGACCTCATCCTTGTTCTTCAGGATTTTGAGCAATTCCCTTTTAATGCGGCGTTCCTTGACTGGGTCATTACGAAATCTATCCATCTTGGTGCGCATCACTGCTGCATGAAGGGCTTCTGCCAAATCTACATCGCAGCCTGTGTTATCATACAATGCTCGCATTGCCGCGCTGTGACGCACTTTCTCTGGATAACTCTCATTTTCCTCAGGTTTTGTAACATTGCGGGCAAGTTCTATATACTTTTCCAGCAACTGCTTGTAGGTAAGGACACCTTGTTTACGTTCCAAAATAAGTTGCTCCAAAACAGCAGACATTTTTTCGTAGTATTTGGGGTTGAGTACGATTTTCTCAACCACCTTTTTACGGATGTTATTCTCAATTGCCTCGGCTGCACTTTCCTGCTCGCCAGGTTTAGAGCCATCGCCTTCAATTTTTTCACGCTGTGCCAGAATGAAATCCAGCAGTGTAAAGTCATCAAAGTCTCCAATAACCTTGGCATCTTCCGCAACAATATAGTTGTCAATCAGGCAACGCATTCCGGGTTCATATGCTTTCAAGTCAATAAAGTCACCACTGGAGCGGCCAATTGTGGCTTTCAGCGCAACATAGAAATTGACCTTTTTGTCATACAGCTCCTGCTGTATGTCGGTATATCCCAGTTCATCGAGCATGGGCTTCACTTCGGCATAGGCACGAATCAGGGAATTAACCAGCCGATACAGTCGTTCCCGGATTCTTGCGAAAGCTTCATCGTTATCCACATCAATTCCATTTTCACCGCAGAAATAATGCAGGTAGTTGATTTCTTCCTTGGGATACTCCACTCCCTCGCAAAGCTCATCCAGTTCGTCCAGAATTTTTTCAAACCGCTTCTGCGCCTCGGTTTTTCTGTCCTTCAAAAGCCCCTCTACATCCTCATCAGCATATCCCTCAAAGGCACCAGAAGTGTACTTTTCCATAGCAGAAGACAGGTCGCCGAAAAGTTGCTTATAATCAACGATATAGCCGAAATCTTTGTCCTCACCATCCAGACGATTGACACGGCAAATTGCCTGGAACAGACCGTGGTCATGCATGGACTTATCAATGTACAGATATGTACAGGGAGGTGCATCGAAACCGGTCAGCAGCTTGTCCACTACGATCAGCAGCTTCATGTTGTACGGTTCATCGATGAACTTTTTCTTTGCCGCCGCTTCAAAATCCTCCACCTTTTTTGCAATGCCATTTTTATCAACAGAATCCGGGTTAATGCCGATCATCTGCAAATAAATGCGATACTTTTCAAAGGCATCGGTTTCCTCATCATCGCTGACGGTCTCCGTGCGGATGTCGCCTGCATTAGGTTCATAGGAGGAAATAACAGCGCATTTCTTAAAGTTCTTCTGCTGGAACAGTTCGTAATACTTACAAGCCGTCAAAATATCGTTTGCCACCAGAATTGCATTGCCACTGCCATCTGCTAGTCTTGCCTTGGTTTCAAAGTCGAATATGATATCACAAACGATTTTCTCTAGCCGGGAACGGGAACTGTATACGGTCTGCATATTGCCCCAAACCTGCTTCAGTCTGGCTTTTGCCCTCGGCATTAAACCTCGGGTCTTGGCATCAAACCATGCATCGATTTTTGCTTGGGACATAATTTCTTGGGGGATGTCTCGGTACTCATAACGAAGGTCAAGGACAACTCCGTCGGCTACACCTTCATCAAATTTGTAGGTGTGGATATACCGACCAAAGACCTCGATACTGGTGGCCTTATCTGATTTCAGCAGAGGAGTACCAGTGAAACCCACAAAAATGGCGTTGGGCATGATGGTTTTCATAGCCAGATGCAGTTTGCCGGACTGGGTACGGTGGCACTCATCCACGAAAACATATATGTCATCTTTTGCACTGAAATTGGCGGGGAGTGATGCCTTCAATTCCTCAATGTACTTGTCGTAATCCTTTTCAGTGGCCTCGCCGCCACGTTTACCGAATTTATGAATTAGAGAGCAAAGCAACCTATCCTCATGAGAGTTCAGCCGAGCCAGCAGGTCTGCACCGCTCTTGGTGCGGATAATGGTTTCGCTGACACCTTTGAAATTCTTCTCAATCTGCTCATCTAATTCATCCCGGTCTGTCACAACCAAAACACGGGCAGTCGGAATGTTTGCCAGCAGCCACTTAGAGAGCCAAATCATCGTCAGGGACTTGCCGCTGCCTTGGGTGTGCCAAATAATACCGCCCTTACCGGTTGCCAGCCGCTTTTGCGCTCTCATGATGCCATAATACTGGTTGTATCGGCAGACCTTTTTCTGCCCCTTATCGAAAATAAGGAAATTGTGGATGAGGTTCAGAAACCGCGCCTTATAGAACATGGCATACAGTGCACTGTCCAACTTATTGGGAATGGTAGCACAAACCTCTTCGATTTTGATGTCCATTTCGCTGCGCTCTTCCGGGTACTCTGTAAAACCATCCTTTTTCCATTCCAGATAATACTTCTCTGGGGTTTTGATGGTACCATAGCGCAGACCTTCACTGTCATTACCTGCCATGCAGAACTGCATGGTGGTAAAGAAGGGCTGAATGAACATTTCCCGCTGATTGGTCAGATTCTGCCGGATGCCATTGGAAACAGAAACGGTACTTTTCTTCAGTTCAATGATTGCCACAGCAATGCCGTTCAGATATACAACCAGATCCGGCCGTTTTTCATTGTTGGCAACCACAGTAACCTCTTCAGCAATTTCAAAGAGGTTTTCACCGGGGGTGTCCCAGTCAATGAAATATACAGTGGTTTCATTTTCGTCAGCGTTTTCTTTGATTTTTGCACCGTATTTTAAAAGCTGATATACGGCACGGTTGGCGGTATACAACCCCTCCTGCAGGTTGGCGGCAGCTTTGACCAGTTCCTCCACTGCACGGGTTGCAACCGCAGAAGAATAGCCATGGTCGGTAAGCCAACGAGTCAGCTTTTCTTCGTCTATATTTCGATTTGCCTGATCTTTCAGATTACCGATATACCGATAATGTAATTTGGTTTGGAAAAACTCAATTACACGATTTTGTGTTTTTCGTTCGCTGTCGCCTATGTTGGACATGGGGCAATTACCTCCCTTCAAACTATCAAATGCCTTTATTGCGGGTCATCAATAAAGGCCAAATACTGCCGTCCAAGACGTGATATGCTATACGACTCGGAGCGGGCAATTTTTTTCAGCTTTGGTGCTTTTACTTCTTTCGGCTTTTTGGAATAAAGCTGCTTAATAAGTTCAGTGAGAGTTTTTCCAAGCACATCAAGATTCTCGTCTCGATTCGCCTCGTTTTTACTATCAAGCATACCGAGTCTGCATAGTTTTTCTCTGATGAAATCATACTGAGAGTCATCGATGTTTTCTTCTCTCATAACATCCATGAAATTTTCGTGATCTTCTTTGCCCGTTTCATACGCAGGGCGATATAGCCTAAGAACGCGAATGTCCAACTCATTCATTTGAGAAAGTGTATGGAAAAAGGTAAATATCACATCGTCATTCGGGTTTTCAAGGCCCATCAAATTGATATATCCATTTATATTATCCTGTACCTTCTGTTCCTGGTTTTCGGCAATAATATTATCGAATAACACATCACGATAAGGACCATCCATAAACTTCTGTCGTATCTCTGGATCAAGCTGATTAAGCCGTTGCTCAATAATGTCCTGTTTTTGCGCAACAGCGTTCAACATTTTCACAATATTCCTTTCAAATCGCCTTTGTTGAAAAGACAGCTTTAGACCTAAAAAACCGGGTGCCACGGCGCCAAGTAATCCGCCGGTTAGCGTTTGAACAACTGTGCTGACAGCTTCGTTCCCAATTATTTCTGCAGCGGCAGTGCCAAGCGCCGGAAGATTATCAAGAAGCGTCGCTGTTCCTGCTTCTAGTGTAGCTCCTGCAAGGTCTTGTGCCGTTTCTTTTACTTCTACCCATTCAGCTTTTTCTTTCATCGTTTATTCACCTCTCACACCAATCGAATACGCCCGGTGAGCAGCTCGCTCATCATGCCGCATTTGATATTCTGATATTTCTTTAATTTTTGTTCTAACTGAACAATTTCTCGATCCATATCGTCCAACACATCGGCAATGGCATTTTGTTCGGAAATTTCCAATGGAGCAAAAAGCGAATACTCTAAAAATGTCGCGGGGGTGATTCTTTTCTGGCTGTTTGACGTTCCGGTAGAGGATCCGATGAAATATGCTGTTACTTCTTCGGTTCCTAAAACGTGTGCTAAAAAGCGCAGGCTTATAACATCTGAGCAATATGGCAAAAACTCTGACGAGCATACGGCGTTTTTCTCTGATACACAAACAAGCCATATCCGCTTTTGCCGAACATTCAGCTTATTAAACAACAGAACGTTTCCAGAAATCACAGTTCGATTGCTATGCATATCCGCCCCAACAACTCGGTTCGGCTTTTTTCCAAAATCAAACGCTGGCATACTATATTCTGAAAACACGCTAAGGGGCATAATTTGAGGATTAATGCTTTCTCGGAGCAAATAGCCGTTTTCACCAATTACCACATTACCCCATTCGCCATCAAACCCAGGCAGTCTCCGTTTTCCGGTCAGCAGTTCCTGCATAGCACCCTGCTTGATGGCTTTCTTTTTTGCAATCAGCTTTTCCAGATTGGTAATCAGTGCATCGATATCGGAGAGTGCCGCTACAATCTTCATTTGCTCATCAGACTTGGGAACGGCAATCATTGTCCCGGCAATAGCACTCTTTGAAATCGATGATACTTTAATGCCAGTGATATAAGGCAACAACTGATTGTGGTAAGTGTTATGATTAATGAAGTAACCCAACCACATAGGGACAAACATTTTATCATCCTTGGGTCTGCAAGGAATAGTGTGGAGACCGGATACCACTTTGTTGCCATTGATAGCAACTACTTCTGTTGCTTTGCCTACTGTGTTATCTTCTGCGGTATCAGCAATAACGATATCTCCATCACGCAGAAAGCCTTTACTGACCTTCTTCACCAATTCTGCATTTACATACGGAAGTCGCTCAGCACCACAGTTAGTAACCGCCGAAAATTTCACCAAAATATCTCCGTAATGGATATTTTGCAGTTCGCCACCATTGTAGTTCAATTCAGCTCGGGAAAGCGTATTATTGGAAAGAACTGAAAAGCAATCCTCAAATAAAATCAAATCCCAATCTTCCGGAATAACCCCTATCTCTGTTTGCTTATATCCTGGCTTCACCATACAAATCCCATCCTTTCCAGATGAGATTTTACCTTTGACTCATAATCCTCTACCAAAGCGGACAATGCAGGCAACGTATCCTCATAGCGCTCTGCCAATTCCACAACACGGTCAGTGATATTATGGGAAATTGCCACATAAAGGGCATCAATGCCGTCATAAATGGAGTAGTACCATTTTTTATTGACCAGCAGTTCCTTGATTTCCTCCACAGTCAGGGCGGCATATTTTTCTTTCAGTTTTTCTTCCAGAGCAGCTTTCAGCGCCTTGACCAGCTTGCTTTGCTCATCATTTTTGATCATAAGGGACTGCAGGGACATCAGCTGCTCATAATCCTCCGCATACATCTCCGGTACGGGGGTCGTTGCCCGTAGTTCTGCGATACGAGCCTTAATGCTGCTGGCATTCACATTGCCCTTGTCATTTTTTGCAGATAGGCATAGAGGATGCTTTGCCAAATATGCGTCCAGTTCTTTCTTTTTCATTGGCAGCGCCCCCAGCAGTACAGACAGCGCAGACAATTCCTCAGACTGGATCTTACTGCGGATATCATCAATAGCGGCTTTCAGCACCTTTGCAGGAACGTTGCCTTTGTCATCCATCAGTTCTGCAATGGCGGATCCATCCTCGGCGCTTTCCAGCATTTCATCAATTTGTGCCTGGGTATCCGCAATAATAACCTCGGCAGCATCAATCGCTTTTGATTCTTCGGAGAAATAAGCATCAATCATAATCGTCTTTGGTATCAGCTTGCCATCCCAGCTTTTCACCTTATCGGTGACTTCGATGATGGTTTCATCCCCATCCTTACGGGTTTTGACTACATATTCATAACTCAGATCCCGTCCGGCTTCATAGCCATCATGGATCACTACATACACATCATCGGACATAACTTCCAACCAGTATGCTAAAAGCACCTGGTATACATCGTATTTATCAATCAGCTCCACACCCTCAAATTGGGTGAGAATGCGCTCTGACAGTCGGACAATAAGCTCCTTGGCTTCCACATAGGCGTTGATATTCCGAAGTTCACCGTCTACTGACTCACGCCACTTCGTAAAGGCGTTGTCAAGCTTATCGGCATAGGCAGAAAATTCCTCGTCATCGTGGATAATACGGCGAATATCATCCTTGACAACATTCAACTGATAGAATCCATCTCGCAGTATAGAAAACAGTTTGTGTTTTAGCTGAGGGAAAATTGCCCAATACCGATCCAGGCTATCTACATCATAGGCAGGAATGCCGCCCTTCAAATGCGCTTCGATACTTTGCAAATCTTCGGTAATGCCGGAATCTATATAACGGGAAATATTCAGGTTGTAGTCATTCTTCCCGGTAATTTCGCTCATTGGAACAAAACGGGCATAATGGGGATCGGTTTTGATCTGCTCGTTGAAAGTGGTAACGATTTTATAAATATCCCGCTCACGCAAGCGATTCTTGTTGCCGTCTTTTACGAAGTCCCGGCTGGCATCAATCATAAAAATGCCAGTGCGCTCATCAGCATCTTCCTTGTCGATGA
>QWCH01004543.1_pt1 | contig 12504 bp, 13 predicted proteins | sample 1972671 | NCBI WGS metagenome assembly QWCH01 (sample SAMN09866713, study PRJNA288562) | Human gut metagenome isolate term3_stool, whole genome shotgun sequencing... | isolation source: gut | host: Homo sapiens | place: USA: California | reverse complement strand
TTGGTACGCCGTGAGGGATTCGAACCCCCGGCCTTCTGGTCCGTAGGTTGTCTCACGCACAAATCGGAGTCATTTCGGCTCCGATTTGTGCTTTTTACCGCCATTCACTCGGCGGATTTTCCATTGTTTCCGTCCAGCCCTGCCTGCTTTTTTCGGATTCTGGGTCAAAAGTGGGTCAGGATCTTTTCGCAGGCGGTTTTCAATGTGGAAATGTCGATTGCTCCATAGGCGTGAACAATAGCGTGTGCTGTGAACATTTGCACCGCAACAGCGTAGTGCATCAAACATGTTGGTGTAATCTGCTGGCCTGAGGATATTCATGGGTGTTTTTTATAATTTATAAGTTGTGACTTGTAAATATAGGGCCTATCCCCCAGGATAAAATCGATATGTCTTTATAAGAGCACAATTAAGAGGGGACTTCAATATTGCTATAGTTGAATTGTATAAATTTAGGAAAAAAATATAGAGACACTTCCAAAATACTTTTGCTTAAGCAGTTTTATATTGACAACTGAAGAAAATGAGCGTAAAAAGAAATTAAACAACAAATGTATACGTATACATTTGCATGAACAAGTAAATTTTACAGATGTATACGTGTTCATTTTAAACAATGACTTTTGTTCGCTCGTGAGATGATTTTTAAAAGCACCGAATCAAAAAACTGTGACACTAAAGAGGTGACACAATAAGTGGAACTTGTTCCCCTTATTTGTCAAATAGACATTAATAAGAGAAAGGACTGGAACGGAAATGAAGAGAAGAATTAGCTGTCTGTTACTTAGCGCTGTGTTGTGTTTAGGGCTATTCGGTTGTGGAGCAAGCAACTCTGAATCTGCAACACCTAACGAGGAAGGATCTCCCTCCAATTCAAAGAAGATTGCGATTAAAGTAGCTACCCAGCACACGGAGGATTACCCTTCCACCGTGGCACTTTTAAAGTTCAAAGAAGACCTTGAGGCTGCCAGTAATAACATGTTTGAGGTTACCGTTTATCCCAATAGCCAGCTTGGCACCGAAAACGATATTGTCTCGCAGATGCAGGCTGGTACCGTGCAAGTCGGCTACTGCAGTCCCACTGCGGCTACAATGAATCCCAATTTGAATGCATTTGATCTCCCGTTCCTGTTTGAAGATTATGACCATGTGGAACGAGTTGTTACTAGTGATGTATTCAACAGTATCTGCGATCCTTTTACGCAGTTTGGCATCCGGGCTGTGGGCGCTTACCACAATGGCCTGCGTGTGATCTCTACCACGAATAAGAAGATTGAGTCTCTGGAGGATCTCAAGGGACTGAAAATGCGTGTTCCCGAAGCACCAATGTCCATTGCTATTTTCAGTGCTCTCGGCTGCAATGCAACTCCTATCAACTTCAGTGAACTCTATGCTGCCTTGCAGCAGGGCGTTGTGGATGGTCAGGAGAATGGTTATCCTACCATCGACTCAAATAAGTATTATGAAGTGCAGAAATACATTGCAGAAACGTATCATATGTGGGGATCCAACATTCTGTTTGTGTCCGAAAAATTCTTTCAGTCTCTGACCGCTGAGCAGCAAGAAATGGTTCTCAAATGCTTGGAGGATTCCTGCACCACTCAGCGCAAATTGTATGTGGAATCGCAGGATGCCTGCAAACAGCATTTGATGGAGAAGGGAATTGAGATTACTTATCCCGATATGCAAGCATTCCGAGATGCTACGGAAAGCTGCTATGACAGTTTCTATAAGGATTATCCGGATCTCAAACCCGTTGTAGAAGAGATCATTGCAATGCGCGACAACTAAAAACTTATTTTAATCGGCGGATGCCCAAAGCTGAACCGCAATTTATCTATCAGCTTTGGGCAATCCCCCCCCATATTTAACTACAGCTCGTTTTGAGTAAATGGGCACATTTGCGTATACATAGAGGTGCATATGAAATCAATCGGAAAAATTATTGATTTGATTTTTGCAGTTGTTAAGTACTTTATTGCAATGCTGTTCGGGTGGTTAGTAATCCTGGTGTTTTTGCAAGTGTTTAACAGATTCCTACTCAACTCGGCTCTCGCATGGAGTGAGGAAATTGCAAACTACACAATGATGTGGATCGCATTACTAGGAGCCTCAATGCTGATGCGGAACAGAGGCCATATGGCGGTCAACAATCTATTGGATGCCAGCAAAGGAACAGTAAAGACGGTGATGACTGCTATTTCTGTTGTTTTGCAGGCGATATTTCTCTGCTCGTGGATTTATGGATGTGTTGTATTTCTGCCAACTGTGAAGGGCATGCGCTCCCCGGCAACACGGCTACCCATGGAAATTGTGGATTCGGTTTTTTTGATTTCTGGCATTTTGATGCTAGTTGGGTTGTTTGACTATTGGGTGGTCAAGAAAGGCTGCGAAGCAGCATATTCCGAGGAAGATGAGATGCTGAAGAAAATCCAAGAAGAACAGATGAACGCTGGAAAGGAGGAGTAAACGATGCTTACGGTGTTTCTAATTTCACTTTTTATGCTGTTAGCCCTTGGCGTGCCCATCTTTATGAGCATTGGCGCTTCTGGCCTCACGCTATTCTTCGCCGGCACAGGCTCGTTTGCCCCTAATATGATGATTCAGCGTATGTATTCCGGCTTGAATAGTTTTACACTTATGGCAATCCCACTGTTTATGTTGGCTGGCGAAATTATGAATCGTGGCCAACTGTCCAAAAAAATGGTTCGCTTTGCAAATTGTATTTTAGGTTGGATTCCAGGCGGATTGGGGTTTACAACAATTATCTCCTGTATGTTCATTGCCGCAATTTTGGGCTCTGCGTCTGCTGCAGCGGCTATGATCGGTGCAATTCTGATTCCAGAGATGATCGATCGTGGATATGATAAAGAGTTTGCGTGTGCATTGACTGCTTCTGCCGGTTCCATCGGGCCCATCATTCCACCTAGCATCCCCATGATTGTGTATGGCGTCATTGCAAATGTATCGGTGGTGAAGCTATTTTGCGCAGGATATATTCCGGGCGTATTGATGGGTGTTCTCTTTGGCATCTATACATACCTTTATGCAAAGAAGCATAGATACCCGGCTGAAAAAAAGCCTTCCCTTCAAGAGAGTGCAACTGCATTTAAAGAGGCGTTCCTTACCTTGTTGCTCCCGGTCATTATCATGGGGAGTATCCTGTGCGGTGTTTGTACGGCAACAGAAGCTGCTGTTTTGGCGGTGGTCTATGCGTTCTTCCTGAGCATTATCGTTTATCGTACGTTACCTCTGAAGGAGGTTCCGAACGTTTTGCTTAATGGTGCAAAGTCCGCTGCAATGGTGTTGGCCGTTGTTGCTGCTGCTAATATGCTTTCTTGGGCCGTCACCATGATGAATATTCCTGCTACCGTGTCCGCCTTTGTCTGCAATATCACAACATCCCCTCTGGTGTTTCTGATTATTACAAACTTAATCTTGATTATCGCAGGTATGTTCTTGGATGCCAGTTCTGCGATCATGATTTTGACTCCTGTATTACTTCCGATTGCATTGCAGTTAGGGGTGGATCCTCTGGTATTTGGCATTATCATCACGGTGAACTTGTCTATCGGTGTCCTCACGCCTCCGGTGGGATTGAATCTTTATGTAGTTTCATCGCTTTCTAAAGTGGATATTTTGAGGATCGCAAAGGCCGCAGCTCCGTTCATGATCCTAATTTTCATGATTTTAATCATGGCCTCTGCATGGCCGCAGACAATCACGTTCCTTCCTAATCTATTATACCACTAAGGCTAAGGACAGTGTTTCGGCCACAAAAGCCGGCTTATAAATTATTGAAATTTCTAAGCCGGCTTTCTTATATTCAATTTACTTTTCCGGATGGAAAAAGCTTGCTGCATTTCCGGGAACAATTGTAGGTTCAAAAACAAATTGCCGATTTGGCAGCGTAGGATCATTGATTCGATCAAGGACTGCGGAAGCGCATTGCTTTCCAATTTTGGTGTTATCGAATCGGGCAGTCACAGGTCGAATAGATAGTAGCTCAATATTGGGAATACTGTCGTAAGATGCTAACGATATTTCCTCGGGAATACGCGGAAACGTACTCCGAGCGATTTCGTGAAGTGCACCCAGCATGGGAATATTTGAAAAGGAGAGTATTGCAGATGGTCGCCTTTTCATCAGCATAAACTCGCGGATAGCATCAACACCAGTCTGCTGTGTATATGCACCGCAATAACAGTATGGGTAGTTTGTATCAGTTGCATATCCATGTGCTTGCATTGCATCATAGAAGCCCCGAAACCGTTCGCGATTATTGCTAAGCCGATTCGGGCCTGCAATTACATAAATGTCATGATGCCCTAACGATAGCAGAAAATTTGTAAGCTGATAAACACCGTTGTAATTGTCCGTCGAAACATAATCGCCGCGAAAACGGTTGTCGCAAATATTCCGATTCAAAAGAACGGTGGGGATATGTGCGCACATTTGTATGACCAAGTCATTGTTTAAATCTGTTGTGTTCAAAATCAGTCCATCAATGCCGCGACTGTATAGCATATTAAGATAATTTTGTTCGCGTTGCATTGAGTCACCTGTGCTACACAGAATCAAATTGTATCCATAAGGAGAAACAGTGTCCTCTATTGTTCGGACGATGGCTATGTAGTCTGGATTTGAGATATCAGAAACCAAAATACCAATGGTATGTGTGGAATTTGTCTTTAAACTTTTGGCGGTGGCATTAGGAACATAGCCCAAACGCTTAGCTGTTTGAATAACTCGCTTCTGCATGGATTCTGAAACGAGGGGCGAGTGATTTAAGGCACGAGAAACGGTGGCAACCGAAACGTCTGCCTTCTGTGCAATATCTCTAATTGTGACAGATCCCATGAATTGATTCTCCATATATACATTTGATAATTTATTATATCACTTTTCTGTATTATTTCAAGTGATTTGTGCGTTTTAAGCTAAATGGAGGTTTGATATTGTGAAAAAATCAAAAAAGATTATTATTTCCGCTGCAATCACAGGGGCCATCCACACACCCACGATGTCTCCATACTTCCCCGCATCTCCTGAGCAGATTGCCCAGCAGGCAATTGACGCAGCAAGGGCCGGTGCTGCGGTTGTTCATATTCACGCACGCAGAAGTGATGGAATGCCAGTTGGAGATTTTGAGACTTTCCGTCAAATCCTGACGACCATCAAAAAAGAGAGCAATGCTGTTATCGGCATTACTACCGGCGGAGCCAATGGCATGTCTACCGAGGAGCGTTTTTCTGTTATTGAAGAGTTTCAGCCGGAAATGGCCTCTGCCAACGGCGGCTCTATGAACTTCTGTTATCACAAGCTAGCAGCTCAGTTGAAGGAACCGCTACATGATTGGGAAGTTCCCTATGTGACCCGCACATATGACAATGTATTTAAAAACACCTTTAAAGACATGGAGTATTGTATTCGCACTATGAATAAATGCAATACTCTGCCAGAATACGAAGTATTTGACTATGGTCAGCTAAGCAACCTGGCTTTTTTTAAAAAAGAAGGTATTATTACACAACCTATATATATCCAATTCGTTCCGGGTGTTATGGGCGGATTCCCCATGTCTAATGAAGGCATGATGTTTATGATTGACCAAGCTAAGAAATTGCTGGGTAATGACATCCAATATAGCACTGTGGCTGGTGGACGCCGGATGTTCCGCTATTCTACTATGATGGCCTTGCAGGGCGGTAATGTGCGCGTGGGTATGGAAGATGGCTTATATATCAAACCTACTGGAGAACTCGCAGTTAGCAATGCAGAGCAGGTCGTGAAAATTAAGGGAATTTTGGAAGCATTGGACTATGAGATTGCAACCTCCGATGAAGCTAGAGAGCTGTTGCATCTCAAAGGAGGAGATAAGGTGAATTTCTGATGAAGATGAATCGTGAGGATATTATGGCCGTAATTCCCCATCGGGATCCGATGCTGTTGGTAGATACTGTGGAGGAAATTGAGCCTGGAGTACATATTACAACCACTTTTCACGTTGATGCAGACCGCGAGATATTTAAGGGGCATTTCCCTTCGGAACCGGTTCTTCCGGGTGTTTACTCAGTGGAGTGCATGGCGCAGACAGCGGATATTCTCCTTTTGTCCACTGAGCGTTACGCTGGAAAAATTCCTCTGTTTCTGGGAATTAATAATGTCCGCTTTCTGCGTAAGATAGGCCCTGACGATACGATTGAAATTCACGCAAAATTGGTATCAGAGCGTACTGAAAAAGCAATTGCAACTTGTTCTGCTCAAGTATTTTGCTGTGGAGAATTAATGGCCGTTGGCGATGTGACTTTGGCTATGCGCTGATAAGGTTGATATAGGAGGAGCATCATGAGGACACGGGGGATGCACCACATTTCACTAAAAGTTGCAGAGGATTGTTATCAGGCGACTGTCGGTTTTTACCGAGACCTTTTAGAATTGAAAGTTGTTCGGATACAGGATACTGCTACATTTTTGTCAAGTGGAAATGTGACAATAGAAATCTTAAAATCTGACAAAGTACAAGCTGAAAAGGGAGCCGTGGATCATATTGCATTCCTTGTAGATGATGTTGACTCACTGCTGAATACTCTCCGCAAAGCTGGATTTCGCGTGACAATGGAACCCACCAAGCATACGTTTACAGGAGAAGTTCCATACTGCGTATATATTGCTTTTGTTGTTGGCCCTGCTGGAGAGTCTATTGAATTGCTGAAAGAACTATAAAAAACCAGTGTTCACATAAGAGTATATGGAACGAAGAGGACACATAATGAATAAAAATAAAGTGGTTCTGGCCGGGGCTGGGACAATGGGGGCATCCCTGGCCCAGGTCTACGCACAGGCGGGGTGGGACACGGTCCTCTGGAACCGAAGCGCCGCTGGCCTGGAACGGGCAAAGAGCCTGATTTCCCTCAACCAGGCGACTTTTATCAAAGAAGGGATTCTGGTTGAAGTGGAATCCAATGCGATGCTGTCCCGGATTCGCATGACCACCGACAAGGCGGACTACCAGGACGCCGCGCTGGTTGTGGAGAGCATTGTAGAGAAACTGGACGCCAAGCAGGCATTCTGGGAGGAGATTTCCGCCCTGGTACCGGCGGAGGCACTGCTGGCCACCAATACCTCCGGATTGAAGATCACGGAGATCGCCAAGGCCTGCAAGCACCCGGAGCGGTTCATGGGCCAGCACTGGCTGAATCCGCCCCACCTGTTGCCCCTGTGTGAGATCATCGCAGGGGAGCAGACCGCCCCGGAAAACGTCCAGAAGATGCGGACACTGGTGAAGAACTTGGGCAAGCAGCCAGTGGTAGTGGCTGACATCAACGGCTTCATTATCAACCGCATCCAGTTCGCTTTGCTGCGGGAGGCACTGCATATTGTGGACATCGGCGCCGCCACGGTGGAGGATGTGGATACGGCGCTGAAGGCGGGTATGGGACTGCGGTATGCGGCTCTGGGACCCTTCGGCGTGGCGGACTTCGGAGGCCTAGATACCTTTGATCACATCAACAGCTACCTCAACGCTGAGTTGGATGACAGCAAGGTGGGGAACAAGCGGCTCCACGAGATGGTAGAGGAGGGAAAGCTGGGCGTCAAGAGCGGCACAGGCTTCTACGATTACTCCGGGGACAAGGCAGATGAGGCCATCCGTAACCGGGACCGTATGTATATCGAACTGGCCAAGGTTTTGTATTTCAACAAGGATAAGGAGTGAGGCGCACTATGAGAAGTGACCTGATGAAAAGCGGCGTGGACCGCATCCCCCACCGTGCCTTGTTCCGGGCTTTGGGACTGACCCAGGAGGAACTGGACCGGCCTATCATTGGCGTGGTCTGCGCCAAAAACGAAATTATCCCTGGGCATATGCATCTGGATCAGATTGCGGAGGCAGTGAAGGCTGGCATCCGCATGGCCGGCGGCACGCCCGTTGAGTTCCCCGCCATCGGCGTGTGCGACGGCATCGCCATGAACCATGAAGGCATGTTTTACTCTCTCCCCAGCCGGGAGCATATCGCGGACTCTGTAGAGATTATGGCCAATGCCCATCCCTTTGACGGCCTGGTGTTTATCCCTAACTGCGACAAAATCGTGCCTGGGATGCTGATGGCCGCCCTGCGGCTGAACCTGCCGGCCATCTTCTGCTCCGGCGGTCCCATGCTGCCGGGCCGAGCCAACGGGAAAAAGGTGGCCCTGACGGATGCTTTCGAGGCCCCCGGCGCCGTCCGCACCGGGAAGATGACGGAGGAAGAAGCGGAGGACATTGTGGAGCACGCCTGTCCCGGCTGCGGCTCCTGTGCCGGTATGTTCACCGCTAACTCCATGAACTGCATGACGGAGCTGCTGGGCATGGGCCTCCCCGGCAACGGCACCATTCCTGCGGTGGAAAGCCAGCGGATCATTCTGGCCAAGCACGCGGGCATGAAGGTGATGGATCTGGTGCGGGAGAACATCCGCCCCCGGGACATCATCACGGAGAAGGTCATTAAGAACGGCCTGGCAGCGGACATGGCCCTGGGCTGCTCCACCAACACCATGCTGCACCTGCCCGCCATCTGCCACGAGGCGGGGATCCCCTTCGACCTGCGGGGCGTCAACACCATTTCCGACGCTGTGCCCCATCTGGTGAAGCTGAATCCGGCAGGCGTCCACTGTCTGGTGGACCTGAACAACGCCGGCGGGCTCAGCGCCGTGATGAAGCGGCTGGACGAGCTGGGACTCATTGACCCCACCGCCCGGACGGTGGACGGCACTTGGGCGGACCGCATCGCCAGGGCGGAGATCAAGGATGCGGACGTGATCCGAGACCGGGTCCACGCCTACTCCCAGACCGGCGGACTGGCAATCCTGTACGGCAATCTGGCACCGGATGGAGCAGTTGTAAAGAAGGGTGCGGTGCTGCCGGAGATGCTGGTGCACACCGGCCCCGCCAAGTGCTTTGACAGCGAGGAGGACTGCTGCGCCGGCCTGTATGCCGGAAAAGTGGTCTCCGGCGATGTGGTCGTGGTGCGATACGAGGGCCCCAAGGGCGGCCCGGGTATGCGGGAGATGCTGACACCCACCGGCGCTATCGCGGGAATGGGGCTGGACTCTACCTGTGCGCTGATCACCGATGGCCGGTTCTCCGGCGTGAGCCGGGGTGCGTCCATTGGACATATTTCCCCGGAGGCGGCTGCCGGTGGCCTGTTGGCCTACGTCCGGGATGGAGATCAAATTGCCATTGACATCCCCAACCACAAGATCGAACTGCTGGTGCCGGAGGAGGAAATCGCCCGCCGCAGGGCCGAGACGGTCCCCCAGCCTCCTAAGCAAGTTTCCGGCTACTTGAAGCGCTACCGCGCCATGGTATCCTCCGCCAACCTCGGCGCTGTCTTAGATTGAATATTTGAGACGCACAATTTGTCCCCGGCACGGTGCCAAGAGGTTGACAGCCTATTGAATAACCGTTCATTTCAACCAACCATATAGTTAAGAAAGGAAGAAAACCATGCAGACAACAAACATTTATGAAGAACTCCAAAAGCGGGCAGAAGAGGGAAAAATCATTCGTTTAGGTATGATCGGCTTTGGCAGATTTCCTTCCACTTTTATCGTTCAGCTTGATCGAATCCCCGGTATGCAGCTGGTCGGCGTTGCGGAGATCAATCCGGCGCGCGCAATGAAAACCTGTGAGCTAGTAGAGTGGCCTAAGGAGCGTTACAGTGCTAAGTCATTTGAAGAGGCAGCAAAGAACGGTTCAACCTGCATTGTAGATAATGCTGATTTGCTGTTCCAGTCCGACTTCATTGACATCATTGTGGATGCCACGGGTAACCCCTATGCCGGTGTGCACCATGGCAAAATGGCCTGTAAGTATCACAAGGATTTGATTATGGTCAATATCGAGTGTATGGCAGCCGTGGGCCCCATCCTTAACCGTATGGCCGAAGAAGCCGGCATTATCATTTCCTATGCATATGGAGATCAGCCTGCAAAACTTTGCGCCATGATTGACTGGGCTCGCACATGCGGTTTTGGCATTGAGGCGGCTGGCGAGTGGCGCCCCTACACCATTGGTGACAAGCAGCTTCCGCCCACGGATGAAGTGTTCCGCCGGTTTGGTTATGACGTGGAAGAAGCTCATCGATTTGGAATGAACCCCAAGGGCTACTGTTCTTTTTTGGATAATACCAAGGGCGCGATTGAAATGTGTGTTGTCGCCAATGCAACGAATCTGAGCGCACCAGAGGGAGGCTTGCACTACTACCCCGCTGGATATCAAGATCTCCCCAACATTTTGCGTCCCGTTGAGGTTGGCGGCAAGTTAACCCGCTCTGGAGTTATGGAAGTCTGTGCGCCTAATTATCCGGACAAAGGAGTTTCTGCACCGGTTCCAAATGCTTTCCGTGCAGGTATGTATGTTGTCATGCGGACGGACGAGCGGCCTATGATGAAGGATGCTGTAATCAAAGCGTGGTATCCTATGGACAGCACAAAGCAGTACTCTGCCTATATGTTCCCTGTCCATGGTATTGGCTTGGAATTGGGCCTGACCCCGGCGATTATGTCTATTCTGCGTAAGCCTACTGGCGCCTGTAAGTACTTTTCTACAGATGTGGTGTCCATCACTAAAAAGGATCTGCAGCCTGGTGAGATTCTGGATGGTGAAGGCGGTTTTTGTGCGCACGGTGAGTTCTTTACCGCAGAAGAGAGCTTGAAACTGGGGGCAGTGCCTATGGGGCTGAGCGGTTCCATGAAAATCATTAAACCCTTGAAGCAGGGCCAGGTTATCACGTGGGATGATGTTGAGTTCGACACTCAGAATGAGGCTATTATTCTCAGACGCGAAATGGAAGAACTGTTCAAAAAAGAAAAAAATATTTGAACGATCTGATGTGAACTCTGCGTCCATAAGGAGATGGCACAATGGATTTAACCGTCATGGCGGAAACTTTGGATGCACTAGGTTATATAACACGCATTTTCTTGACAAAAACAGAAGCTGCTGATTATTTGAATGCGGAAATCCATGGGCAGACTGTGGGGTTTGGTGGTTCCATGACATTGGAGGAACTCCGACTGTGGGAGCGGCTGAGTACACATAACACGGTTTACTCACATCTGCACGGATACTCTTTGGGACCCGAGGCCGCTAATGCTCAGATATATATTTCATCTGTTAACGGAATCGCCGAGACAGGCGAAATTATCTTGATTGATGGAATCGGCAACCGTGCCTCATCGGTGCTGTATGGCCATAAGAAGGTCTATCTGGTAATTGGGAGAAACAAAATTGCGCCGAATTATAGCCAAGCGGTTTGGAGAGCTCGGAATATAGCTGCCCCACTGAACGCACACCGTAAAAAAATGGCAACACCATGTGCACAAAAGGGCGATCACTGCTATAACTGTCATACAATGGAGCGGATCTGCCGTGCTATGGTTACTATGTGGTGTCCTATGTCTTCTATGCAGACCGAGATCATCCTGATTAACGAAGATCTGGGCTTCTGAGTTCAAGCTTCTGGAATCTTGTTTTGGTGAGTCAACTTCATTGTCGATACATGTTTGGATAACTTATGGTAGCGCAGCCCAGCGGGGCCGCGACGCCTCGGGACAGCGATGCGCTCATGCGCATCGCTGTCCCGCGGGCTTTCTGTGTTCTTCGGGAGCACCCCCGGCCAAGACCCAAAAGCGGCAAAGTTTGCCGTTCTGACACCCGGCCCGGGGATGTTTGTGAACGTGCGGAACGCTCCGAAGGTAGTAATAGCGCCCCCATCCGAAACGCCCCTGTTTCGCCGTGTAAGCCCTTGTGTGCGATCTTTCTCCGAAAGCCGAGTGTGTACCCGCTTTCATTCGTGAAAGCGAACGTGGGCCGTTTGTGAGAGAAGTTGAAAAATGCGATGAAAAGCGGTTTGGAACAGCGTTGTGCCGGTAACTTTCGGACGATATTTGCGGGAACGATTTTGAGCGAAAAGTCGAACTTTTTAAGCCGGATTTTTGGACGGGGAAGGCCGTTCGATTTTAGCACAAGATAAAGAGAGGTGCCCCTAATTGGGCACCTCTCAGCCTCAAAGCCCCGCAGTGCGGGGCTTTCCGAGGTTTTGAAACCGCAGTCTAAGGTGCACCTTGGCGGATGTTTTCGCAGTCTTGGGTGAACGTCAGGCACGAAAAAGGCCCGTGGCGGCGGACTTTTCAAGGTGGACGTTCCGCAGTCAAACAGCAAAACCGCCGTTTTCAACCACTCAAAAAAGTGCTTTCGGCTCGGCGGCGTTTTTCGGAGGAAAACGCGCATATTTTGCGCCGCAGTAGTCAATAAAAAGGACTTCTCAGCCGTTCAAAAATCGCACCGCTGTAACCAAAGAAGAACGCCTCCGGCAGCGCAAAAATTGCGTCGCCATAGACAAAGATAAGGCGGCGCGGCTTCGAGGGGCAAATGATAACTTTCTGATAACAGTTCGACTTTCGGGTAGCTTTGTTCCCTTGGTTACGGTATTGTTCGTTGCGAAAGGGGCTGATACCATG
>QWCH01004534.1_pt1 | contig 12514 bp, 10 predicted proteins | sample 1972671 | NCBI WGS metagenome assembly QWCH01 (sample SAMN09866713, study PRJNA288562) | Human gut metagenome isolate term3_stool, whole genome shotgun sequencing... | isolation source: gut | host: Homo sapiens | place: USA: California | reverse complement strand
AAGAGCAGCGGCAGGTACTTTTTGACACGTATCGGCAGGGAAAAGCTTTTTTGCAGGTTTTTGATTCAAAGATGACCAAGGAACAGAGAAAAACGGCAACGAAGTTTGCGGCAATGACGGATGCTTCCTTTTTGGGACGACGCTATCTGGCATTGCGGTATGGTTTTTTGAAAAGCGGTCTGATTCGAAATGCAGGATTGTTTTTCTTATTATAAATACGAGAGAATAGAAAGAGAGGCCTGATATGGGTAAAACAAAAGCGGGAAAAGGGAAGATTGTGGCAAGAGTATTTCTTGTGATTGGAATTTTGCTGTCGATGACTGCAGGCAGTGGTTTGGCTTATGTTAAGCATACCGGAGATAAAATGTTGGGTTTGATGAATTACGACAAATCGAATAAAGTATCCGGGATGGATTTGAGTAAATATGCGTTAGACAGTGATACAGAAATTGTGAATATTTTATTGGTTGGTGCAGATAAGAATCTGGATGAACAGGATAAGGATGTTGAGAGACGTTCGGATTCGATGATGATTGCAACCTTGGATATTAAACATAACAAGCTGAAATTGACTTCTTTGATGCGTGATATGTATGTGGATATACCGGGATATGGCGGTTATAAATTAAATGCTGCTTATTCCTTTGGCGGTATCAAATTGCTTTATAAAACATTGGCGAAAAATTTTGGTATCAAATTAGATGGTTACGTAGAAGTGAATTTCGACGCCTTTGTTAATGTTATTGATGAACTTGGCGGTATCGAGGTAAATCTGACTGACTCAGAGGCACTGAATCTTCGTCAGACCAATTATATCAAACGAAGAAAGTACCGCAGTGTGAAAAAGGGAAAACAAATCTTTAACGGGCAGCAGGCACTTGGCTACTGCCGGATCCGTCATGGTAAGAGACAGCCGGACGGTCATTATCCGGGCGTTTATACGGCAAGCGGAAAAGGAGATGATTACGGAAGAACAGAACGTCAGCGTCTGACGATGCAGGCAATTCTTAAGAAGGTAAAACAGTTGTCTCCGGAAGAGATGATTGAACTGGCAGAAGTGATTATGCCAAACGTAAAAACAGATGTAGATGAGCGGGATATTTATTCATATCTGCTTGCTGTTGTACGGATGGGTACGACAAAAATCCATCAGTTCAGCCTGCCGATTGAAGGCGGCTATACAAGCCAGACAATTCGCGGTCAGTCGTGCCTTGTGCCGGATTTGCCAAGCAACAAATCCGCACTTAAAAAGTTTCTCTTTAAGAGTTGACAATAAAGACCTATATTGCTACAATTAAATGAGCGTTATTTCAGATTAATACGCTAGGATATTCGATAAAGAGGGGGCATATCCCATGAGTAAAGTAGTTTTATCTATATTAGTAAATAATACCTCCGGTGTGTTGAGCCGTGTTGCCGGTTTATTTAGCCGCCGTGGTTATAATATTGACAGTCTGACTGTTGGTGAGACAGAGAATCCGGCATTTTCCCGTATGACGGTATCCGTTACGGGGGATGATATTGTGCTGGAGCAGATTGAAAAACAGGTTAATAAGTTAGAAGATGTAAAATCCGTCAAACAGCTTACCGGTGAAGCGTCGGTATGCCGTGAATTGATATTGGTTAAGGTTGAAGCAGATAAAGACGCAAGACCGGCCATTAATGCGATTGTTGATATTTTCCGTGCGAAAATTGTAGATGTTGCAGACAATTCAATGATGATTGAGTTGACGGGTAATCAGGCAAAACTAGACGCTTTTATTAAACTGATTGAGGGCTATGAGATAAAAGAACTGGTACGTACCGGTATTTCCGGTTTGGCTCGTGGTTTTTATGATGGAGCCAAAGAGAGTAAGTAATTTACTACTTAGAAAACCATCCACGGGATTTTATCCCGGATAGGCTTTAAATACAATTAATTTAGGAGGCTGTAAATATGTCAGAAGCAAAGATTTATTACCAGGATGACTGTAACTTGGCAGCACTGGACGGTAAAACAATTGCCGTAATCGGTTATGGTAGTCAGGGACACGCACATGCATTGAACGCAAAGGAGTCCGGATGCCACGTAATTATTGGTCTTTATGAAGGATCAAAATCATGGAAGAGAGCAGAAGAGCAGGGATTTGAAGTATATACGGCAGCCGAAGCTGCTAAAAAAGCTGACATCATCATGATTCTTATCAATGATGAACTGCAGGCAAAAATGTACAAAGAGTCCATCGAGCCAAACTTGGAAGCAGGCAATATGCTTATGTTTGCTCATGGTTTCAATATTCACTTTAACCAGATTGTTCCACCGGCAGACGTTGATGTAACGATGATTGCACCAAAAGGACCGGGACATACGGTACGCAGCGAGTATCAGGCAGGAAAAGGTGTTCCTTGTTTGGTAGCAGTACATCAGGATGCAACAGGAAAAGCTCTGGAACTTGCACTTGCTTACTCCCTTGCAATTGGTGGTGCAAGAGCCGGCGTTTTGGAGACAACTTTCCGTACAGAGACAGAGACTGACCTCTTTGGTGAGCAGGCTGTTCTTTGCGGTGGTGTTTGTGCATTGATGCAGGCTGGTTTTGAAACTTTGGTAGAAGCTGGTTATGACCCAAGAAATGCATACTTTGAGTGTATCCATGAGATGAAACTTATCGTTGATTTGATTTACCAGAGTGGTTTTGCAGGCATGAGATATTCCATTTCTAACACAGCAGAGTATGGTGATTATGTAACAGGACCAAAAATCATTACAGAGGATACAAAGAAAGCTATGAAGAAGATTCTTTCCGACATTCAGGATGGTACTTTCGCAAAAGACTTCTTGCTTGACATGTCAGAAGCTGGCGGACAGGTTCACTTCAAAGCTATGAGAAAAATAGCTGCTGAGCATCCATCAGAAGTAGTTGGTGAAGAAATCCGTAAATTGTATAGCTGGAATGGCGAAGATAAGTTGATCAACAACTAATTTTAAGATATAAACAGATAATTAAGAAGAAACCCGGTTCATTTTGTGAATTGGGTTTCTTTTTTTTGTGCCTCTTTTTTAGGTTCCGTAATTTGCCAGAAAGGCTTTGCTTTTCGTGGGCACTTTCGTTTGTTGAGTACGCAGCGGTATGGGTGCTTATGCTGACGCATATACAAGCACCTCATACCGGCGTACTCAAAACCCACGAATCGCAAAGTCTTTCTGGCAAATTACCGGAAGCGTAAAAGACCCCCAAAAAAATATTTATCGCAACCCAAAACTGTGTTTAGAAATTGACGCTGCTCTTTTAGGTTTTCATATTTTTAGTATAAAGTCTTTGTGGGGAGTGGGTTTTGAGTGCGTCAGTAGGTGGCACTGGTAGTTTCAGTGCCCCTACTGTTACGTACTCAATGAACGGAAGTGCCCACGAGACGCAAAGCCTTTATACTAAAAGTAAGAAAAACCTAAAAAAGAAACATCATCTATTGCCTAAAAACCATTTCATGATTTTTATTGCAAAATATTAGAATTCATGATATGATAACAAAACGGTAAAAATAAAATAAAAAATATTAAATATAAGTTCTAAAAATGAATTATACGACATATATATAGTTATGTATAGAAAAATGCTTGATTCAAGCAGACAAAAAACAAAGGGGGTCATGAGAAATGGCAGATAAGATTTTGGGAAACAATCAGGTGAATATTTATGGTGAAGTGGTAAGTGAGTTTGCTTTTAGCCATGAAGTGTATGGTGAAGGATTCTATATGGTGTATCTTTCGGTAAAACGATTGAGCCAAGTGTATGACAAGATTCCGCTCATGGTATCGGAGCGGCTTATTGACATAACGAAGGATTACCGAGGTATGTATATGGAGGCGAGTGGACAGTTTCGCTCTTATAACCGTCATGAAGAAAATCATAACCGGCTTGTTTTATCCGTGTTTGTAAGAGATTTACATATGGACGAAGAAGAAATGGAAGTAGAGAAACCGAATTATATTTTTTTGGATGGTTATTTGTGCAAACCACCGGTTTATCGAAAGACACCGCTTGGAAGAGAAATTGCGGACCTTTTGATGGCTGTCAATCGTCCGTATGGAAAATCCGATTACATTCCTTGCATCTGCTGGGGAAGAAATGCTCGTTATGCCGATGGATTTGGTGTAGGAGAACACGTTCAGCTGTGGGGACGGATTCAGAGCCGTGAATACCAAAAGCAGGTTGGTGATGAGGAATATGAAACACGCGTTGCTTATGAAATTTCCGTCAGCAAATTGGAGTGTGTGGAAGAGAGTAATGAGATTACTGCGGCCTGTGTGATTGATGAAGAAGATAAAAAAGAGTGAACTAATGCTTGACCGCTAAAGGGAAGAGTGATATTCTTTTATATAGAAAGGTAGAGGCGCGGACTTTATCAGTAGCAAATCGGACATGACAGGATGGATGATGATTTGTGAAAGGAACGTCTGCCGAAGGAGAGGATTGCCTGCACATGATTCTTCTGGGCATATGGTAAATAATCATATGACTGTCATCGCTATGATGGAGTGCTACTCGTTATCGAAAACAATGAGGAGTTGGCACGTGTGTCAGCTCCTTTTTTTGCAATCCATTCATAAGCACAAAACGTAATTCAGAAAGGATGAAGAAAATGGCTATTTTTACTGGAGCAGGTGTTGCATTGATTACACCAATGAATGACGACGGAAGTGTGAATTATGAAAAATTGAGAGAACTGTTAGAGTTTCATGTGGCAAATAAAACAGATGCCATCATTATTTGCGGAACAACCGGTGAGGCATCGACACTGTCAGATGAAGAACATTTGGAATGTATTCGTTTTGCCTGTGAAGTAATTAATAAACGGATTCCGGTTATCGCAGGAACCGGTTCGAACTGCACACAGTCGGCAATTGAGTTGTCAAAAGAAGCAGAGAAAAGTGGAGTGGATGGACTTCTCTTAGTTACTCCATATTATAACAAGGCAACACAGAATGGTTTGAAAGCACATTACAAAGCCATTGCAAAAGAAGTTAATGTTCCAATTATTTTATATAATGTACCAAGTCGTACGGGTACCAGATTAGCACCACAGACAGTTGTGGATTTGTGTCATGAAGTACCAAATATTGTCGGCGTAAAGGATGCGACAGGTGATATTTCAGAAGTTGCGGAATTAATGAGTTTAGCTAAGGGAACCGTTGATGTATATTCCGGAAATGATGACCAGATTGTGCCGGTTCTTTCCCTTGGCGGTAAAGGCGTAATTTCCGTATTATCAAATATTCTGCCAAAAGAGACCCATGATATGGTGGCAAGCTATCTTGATGGTGATGTGGTAAAGAGCTGTGAGATGCAGTTGAAATATTTTGATTTGGTAAAGGCTTTGTTCTGCGAAGTAAATCCGATTCCTGTAAAGAAGGCATTGAATCTGATGGGAATGGAAGTGGGCAGTTTGCGTCTGCCTCTTACAGAAATGGAAGATGCAAATGCAAAGAGACTGGAAGAGGAAATGAGAAAAGCCGGCGTTATCAAATAATTAGTTACGATTGAAAAAGAATTAGGAGGAAGACGATGACTCGAATTATTATGTGCGGATGTAATGGTGCAATGGGGCGCATGATTACCGGAATTGTAAATGAAGATGCTGAGGCAGAAATTGTAGCAGGAATTGATATGGTGGATACGAAAGAACATTGTTATCCTGTTTTTCAGAAATTAGCAGACTGTGATGTAGAGGCAGATGCTTTGATTGATTTCTCGACACCAAAAATTTTGGATGATATTCTTACATTCAGCAAAGAGAAAAAAGTGCCGGTAGTACTTTGCACAACCGGATATGACGATGAGCAGCTTGCTAAAATTGAAGAAGCAGCAACACAGACAGCCGTTTTGAAATCTGCGAATATGTCACTTGGTATCAACACACTTTTGAAGCTGGTGCAGGATGCGGCAAAAGTATTTGCTACAGAAGGATTTGATGTGGAAATCGTAGAAAAACATCACAACCAGAAACTGGATGCTCCATCCGGTACGGCACTTGCATTAGCGGATTCCATTAATGAGGCAATGGGAAATCCATACGAGTATGTTTATGACCGATCGCAGAGAAGACAGAAACGTGATAAAAAAGAACTTGGCATTTCCGCAGTGCGTGGTGGTACGATTGTCGGCGACCACGATGTGATTTTTGCCGGTAAAGATGAAGTGATTACATTTTCCCATACTGCCTACAGTAAAGCTGTATTTGGAAAAGGCGCTGTGGCAGCGGCAAAATTTTTAAAAGGAAAGACAGCGGGCCGTTACGAGATGGCAGATGTCATTGCGGCAAACTGATAGGGGTGACAAGATGAGACAGGTTCAGATAAAGGATATTGTGAAAGCAGTCGGTGGTAAACTTGTTTGGGGCGATGAAAATGCTGCCGTGACAAATGTTTCAACCGATTCAAGAGAAGTAAAGAATGGGACCTTATTTGTGCCAATTATAGGAGAGCGTGTGGATGCGCACCGTTTTATTCCGGATGTGTTGGAGGCAGGGGCTTCTTGTGTATTTTTTTCGGATGACAGAGAAAAGGAAAAGAAGGGTGCCGGAATATACGTTTCCGATACACTTTTGGCAATGCAGAAATTTGCTGCCTGGTACCGCAGTAAACTTCCGGTAAGAATCATTGGTATTACCGGAAGCGTTGGAAAGACAACGACAAAGGAAATGATTGCTGCCGTACTGGAAACGAAGTACCGCACGGTTAAAACTTACAAGAATTTAAACAGCCAGATTGGTGTGGCACTGATGATGTTTGAACTGGATGAAGATACAGAACTTGCCGTGATTGAAATGGGAATCAGTATGCCGGGTGAAATGGATCGGTTAGTCGAGATGGTAAAACCGGAATGCGCGGTTTTGACAAATATTGGTGTTTCTCATATTGGGAATTTGGGCTCAAGAGAAAACATCTGCAAAGAAAAAGGAAAGATTGTTAGTTATCTTCCGGATGGCGGTACGCTGTTTGTCAGCGGCAACGGAGATGTGAGACAATTAGTTGAGACACAGGTTCCGTTCACCCGCTGCAAAGGGAACTATAAGGTTTCTTACTATGGAACAGAGTCCGGCTGTGAGTATTTTGCGGATGAAATGAGTGCAAATGAGGACGGACAGAGTTTTGTGTATCATGATAGCGAGGGAAAAGAAAAAGTTTTGCTGTCTGTGATGGGAACCCATAATGTAAATAATGCCGTGATTGCGATGGCAATTGGCCGCAAGTATGGCGTGCCGGTAAAGGATGCCATTAAGGCTTTGAAAAATTACAAGCCGATTGCGATGCGTGGTGTTGTGCATGATATAAATGGGATTCACGTTGTTGATGATACTTACAATGCAAGCCCGGATTCGATTACGAGTAATCTTCATGCGCTGTTTGATTATCCGGGAAATGGCAGACGAATTGCCGTTCTTGCGGATGTACTGGAACTGGGAAAAGATTCCGGAAAACTTCACGAGGGAATCGGACAGTTTATCATAGAGGAACAAAATAAGGGACGCAGGCTTGACTACCTCTTTACGGTTGGAAAAGAAGCGGCTCACATCAGTGATTATGTAAAGGCACATAGCGATATCCCGGTTTTTTCTGCAGAGTCTAAAGATGAAGTAATGAAAGAATTGGAAACAAAACTTCAAAAAGAGGACTGGGTACTGGTAAAAGGTTCCCGTGGAATGAAAATGGATGAAGTTGTGAAACGACTGATAAAGGAGTGACAGGTTGTTTGCAGATATTATCGTAGATTTGTCGGTGGAAGCACTCGACCGGACATTTCAGTATATAATTCCGAAACAATGGGAAGGTGAAGTGTTTGCCGGGTGCTGTGTCAAAATCCCCTTTGGAAGGGGAAATCGTCTGATTCGCGGTTATGTAATGAATATAACGGATCAGGCGGCATGGCCGGTTGAACGGATGAAGGAAATTTCTGAGATTGAGAAAAAGGAACTTCCGGTAGAATCTAAGTTGATTCAGTTGGCAGCATGGATTCGACAAAGATATGGAACAACAATGAATGAAGCATTAAAAACGGTGCTTCCGATTCGGAGGCAGATTAAGTCAGTGGAAGAACACTGGCTTAATTTTGCTTTGCCCGAAGATGAAATGAAGAAGGAATTAAACCGCTGTCTGTTAAAGCATTATAAAGCAAAAGCGCGCCTCCTGCAGGGAATGTTTGCAGAAGGTGGACAGATGACAAGCAAGCTGGCGGCAAAAAAATATAAGATTACGAAACCCGTGATTGACAGCATGGCGAAGGCGGGATGGATTACTGTTACAAACCAAAAGAAATATAGGAATCCGGTCTTTGATGGAAAGGCATCTTCCGAAAAAAAGATGTTGAATGAAGAACAGCAGACGGCAGTGGATGCATTTACCGGAGACTACCGGCAGGGAAGGCGGACGACGTATCTGCTATATGGTGTTACCGGCAGTGGAAAAACGGAAGTCTATATGGAAATGATACAGGCAGTTTTACAGGAGAACAAACAAGTTATTATGCTGATTCCTGAAATTGCACTTACTTACCAGACGGTAGTTCGTTTTCAAAAGCGGTTTGGAGACCGGGTAACGGTATTAAATTCCAGAATGTCAGAAGGAGAAAAATACGACCAGTATGAGAGGGCAAAACAAGGAGAAGTGGATATCGTTGTCGGACCACGTTCCGCTTTGTTTATTCCATTTTCAAATCTGGGACTTATTCTCATTGATGAAGAACATGAGATGAGTTATAAAAGTGAAAAGCCGCCAAAATATCATGCAAGAGATGTGGCGATTGAGAGAGCAAGGCAGAGCGGGGCAAGTGTTGTATTAGGCTCCGCGACACCGTCAGTTGAGAGCTATGAGAAGGCGAAAACGGGAGAGTATACACTTCTTACGTTACCGCACCGAGTAAACCATGTCAGTATGCCAAAGGTTTATGTGGCGGATTTAAGGAAAGAATTAGAAGAAGGAAACCGCTCAATTTTCAGCCGTGTGCTGCAGGAGAAAATCGAGGAACGGTTAAAACGAGGGGAGCAGACCATACTATTTTTAAACCGGCGTGGATATGCAGGCTTTGTTTCTTGTCGCAGTTGTGGTTTTGTGTTAAAATGTAGTCATTGTGAAGTTTCTATGACGGCACACAAAAATCATGTCGGTGATGTAGATACATTGGTCTGTCATTATTGTGGACATGCAATCGCTATGCCAAAGACATGCCCATCGTGCGGTTCGCCATATATTGCAGCATTTGGGCTTGGCACGCAGAAAGTCGAGGAGATGCTTCATAAGCGGTTTCCCACGGCAAGAGTTCTTCGGATGGATGGAGATACAACAACGGGGAAACATGGACATGAAAGTGTTCTGACACCATTTCGCAATGGTGAAGCAGATATTTTAATTGGCACCCAGATGATTGTAAAGGGGCATGATTTCCCTAATGTTACGCTCGTGGCAGCATTAGCGGCTGACATGAGCTTATATGCGGGCGATTACCGAAGCAGTGAGCGTACATTTGAACTGCTTATGCAGGCAAGCGGCCGCGCCGGGAGGGCAGAAAAAGCTGGGGAAGTTGTGATTCAGACTTATAATCCGGAGGAATACTCAATTCAGGCGGTTGCCGGGCAGGATGCCGAATATTTTTACGAAAATGAACTGGCATTCAGGCGGCTTATGAAGTATCCGCCATATTCGCAGATGGCGGCGATTCTCATTCTATCGGAAGAAGAGAACGAAGCGAAAACATTGAGCGAAAAACTGGCAGAAAACATACATTCTGTGTGCGGTGATGCAGTTACGCTTATTGGTCCGTCAAAAGCCGGGTTAAGCCGCGCCAAAGACAGGTACCGGTATGTTCTATATGTAAAGAGCATGGACGAAGAAGCAATGGCTTGTGTCAGAGAAATTGCAGAAGAAGCAAACCGCCGTGTCGTAAATCAAAAAACATGCAGTGTGCAGTATGACAGAGACCCGGTAAATGGTTACTAAATCTAAGAAAAGAAAAGGCAGGTAGGAAAAAATGGCAATTCGTAACATTCGTATGATTGGTGATGATATTCTCACCAAAAAATGTAAAGTAGTAAAAGAGATGACAGAAAAAAATAAAGAGTTAATTGCGGATATGTTTGATACGATGTATGACGCAGATGGTGTTGGTTTAGCAGCACCTCAGGTCGGTATTTTGAAACGGATTGCCGTAATTGATATTACGGAAGACAGAAGCAATCCGATTGTTTTGATTAATCCGGAAATTATTTCGGCCGATGGGGAGCAGAGAGGCAGCGAAGGGTGTTTAAGCGTACCGGACAAAGTTGGTATAGTAACAAGACCGAATCATGTTGTCGTAAAGGCATACAATGAAGAGATGGAGCCTTTTGAGATTGAGGGAGAAGAATTGCTTGCCCGCGCTTTGGTACATGAAATCGAGCATTTAGATGGCGGTTTGTATGTAAATAAAGTGGAGGGAAGACTGTATACCATCGAGGAATTTGAAAAAGAATTTGGAGAATAGGAGGCAGCACATGAATGTAATTTTTATGGGTACACCGGATTTTTCCGTTCCTGTATTAAAAGGTTTGATTGCCTCAGAGGAACACACGGTTACAGCGGTTGTGACGCAGCCGGATAAAGCGAGAGGACGCAGCGGGAAACTGGTTTTTACTCCGGTGAAAGAAGTGGCAGTTGAAAATGACATTCCGGTCTATACACCGGCACGTGTAAAAGATGCAGAATTTGTGGAACAGCTTCGAAAGATTCCATGTGATGTGATTGTAGTTGTTGCTTTTGGACAGATTTTATCCAAAGAGATTTTAGATTATCCAAAGTTCGGCTGTATTAATGTTCATGCGTCGTTACTTCCGCGCTGGCGCGGTGCGGCACCGATGCAGTGGGCAATCCTTGAAGGGGATGAAAAAACCGGTGTAACGACGATGCAGATGGCAGAAGGACTTGATACCGGTGATATGCTGTTAAAAGCAGAAACGGTGATTGAAAAAGAGGATACAGCAGAAACGATTCATGATAGGCTTTCGGAAATGGGAAAAGACCTTTTGTTAGAAACTTTGGAGAAAGTGGAAAAAGGTGAGATTGTACCACAAAAGCAGGATGACAGTTTAAGCTGCTATGCGAAAATGCTCAAAAAAGATATGGGTAAAATTGACATGAATTGGGATGCTGCGAAAGTGGAACGATATATTCGTGGAATGAATTCATGGCCGAGTGCGTATACCACATTCCGGGGAAAAACATTAAAACTCTGGCGTGCGAACGTGCTTGCTGAAAATACGGGAGAAAAACCGGGTACTGTTGTGGATGTATTAAAAAATAGTTTCATCGTTCAGACCGGTGACGGCTGTCTGGAATTTTTGGAAGTGCAGTTAGAGGGAAAGAAACGAATGGATGCCGGAAGTTTCTTGCGCGGTGTAAAAATAGAAAAGGGTGATTGTTTATGCTAGGTTACGGATATGGATATGGAAGTCCCTTTTATATGTTCTGGGACCCAACATATGTATTGATTTTAATTGGCGTTGTTTTATCATTGATTGCTTCTGCGATGGTTCGGAGAAATTTTGCAAGGTACAGTGTGGTAAGAAGTGCGTCCGGTCTTACAGGGGCTCAGGTAGCACAGCGCATTTTATCCTATGCGGGAATTAACGATGTGACGGTATGCCATATTAGTGGAAATCTGACGGACCATTATAATCCGAGAACGAAGCAGATCGGGCTTTCGGATTCTGTGTATGGCAGCAATTCAGTAGCGGCACATGAGTGCGGACATGTGATACAGCATGCCAATTCGTATGTACCATTATCCATTCGTACCGTATTAGTTCCGGTTGCAAATTTTGGTTCCGGAGTTTCGTGGTTTTTCATTCTTGCCGGCATTTTGTTTAGTATGCCGGTGTTAATTACGGCAGGAATTGTTTTTTTTAGTGCAGCAGTATTGTTTCAGGTTGTGACCCTTCCGGTTGAGTTTAATGCATCGAGACGTGCACTTGTGATTTTACAGGATACGGGAATTCTTGGAACAATGGAAACCGATGGCGCAAAAAAGGTTCTGCGTGCGGCGGCACTGACCTATGTGGCTTCTGCGGCTGCTGCGATTTTACAGTTGTTAAGACTGATTTTATTATTTGGAAGGAACAATCGTGACTGATGAGATTACAGGCATATGAAGTTGTTTATCAAACGATGGAAAAGGGGGAGCACAGCGACTCTGTTTTCCACCGGATTGTGGAACAGAATGATTTTTTGACGAGAGACAAACGATTTTTGAAACGTCTTTCTTACGGAACAATTGAGCGCAGTGTTGAACTAGATGCAATTCTGAATCAATTTGCAAAGATTCAGGTCTTAAAAATGACAGCACCGGTTCGCACGGTTCTTCGCATGGCACTCTATGAAATCCGCTATATGGAGAAAGTGCCGGAGGCAGTGAGCTGTCACGAGGCAGTGGAACTTTTAAAAAAGAAAGAAGGACAAAAACATACTGCTTTTGTAAATGGTGTGCTTAGGACAATACTGAGAAACGGGGAT
>QWCH01004523.1_pt1 | contig 12544 bp, 5 predicted proteins | sample 1972671 | NCBI WGS metagenome assembly QWCH01 (sample SAMN09866713, study PRJNA288562) | Human gut metagenome isolate term3_stool, whole genome shotgun sequencing... | isolation source: gut | host: Homo sapiens | place: USA: California | reverse complement strand
CAAATAATGTTCTCATTAGTGTATTGACAGATGGAGCTAAGGGATATCTTAAAATAACTGGAGACGGCATTCCAAATCATACAATAATCGAAGCTTCTAAAAGAGGTCGTCTAAACATCTTCTATATAAATAGAGCAATAGGTAGAGGATTAAAAAGAGATGATGTCATTAAGATTTATGCAGTTAAAAACGGCATTAAGTCTGAAGAAAGAGAGTATAGAGTAAAATGACAAAAGAAATGAACAAGAGAATAACGTCTTTGTTCTTAGCTTTTACAATGCTATTCCAAATTTTCTTGCCACAAAATATATTTGCTGAGGGAGACAAAAGTCTTCCTCAGGACAAATATGTTAAAGTTGGCATGATAGATGGAAAAAGCTATGATGCAAAGATAATGAAAGGATTAAATAGGATTGCGGCTAAAAACAGAAAGTCGAGTCCTGGTAAGCCGGGAGTTAGATTATTTAGTTCAGGCCCATACTTTGGTGACAACAACGAACCAAAGGATGCGGATAAGCCAAAATACTTTGGGAATGTAAGTGCAAAGCTGGATTTAAAAGGTCTTGATGGAAATGACTTCCAGTGGAATGAAATATTTGGTGTAGATGAAAGCGGAAATCCAAAACCTGCCCGAATAATCTTTAGACAAATGGATGAGGAATCAAGTACAGATACCGGTATAGAGTATATTTTACAAATTACTAAGGGAGGCAAATATACTTGGTCTGATGGAGAAGGCAAACCGACAAAACTGCCTTTATTTTCCAAGAGTTTAAAGCCTTACAGATATGAAGTAAGGATTGATGAAAGAGTTTCTGATAAGGTTAAACTTTTGACTGAAGTAATTTTTGGGACCGAAGGATCTTCACCAACATTTTCACCTGAAAATGCAGATGGCGAGATAATCGCAAATATAACATTGGGACTCACTTACCAACAAATCGCTTCTACTAAGTTTAAATCTGAATGGCATACAGATGTGGTTGAAGCAAATAGACCGGGTATGAAAGCTAATTTTGCCTTTGACGATGAAGGAGATGGTTTATCTCCGGTCAGTGTAGAACTACCAAAGAACGATAAAGATACTAAAATCATAAGAGACTGGTACAATGAGTTTGAACCTGATCTTGTAATATCATATTATCTGGAAAAAACTCCGGATGTAAAAATTGATGAAACTACGACCGGCTTAACCTTTGAAGAGAATAACGGAGTCAAGATCGTCAAGTCAGGCGACCATAAGTTCAAATACCACTTCAAATACGACGTCATTAACGGCGGCAAGCTCACCATGACGGAAATCTTGCCCGTGACCTTCGATGCCAATGGCGGGGAGTTTAAAAACTTTACTGCTCCTGATACGAAAACAAAAATCATCAAGGAAGTGGAATACGGCAAGGACTTGACGGGCAAGGCGGAAAATCCTACGAAGCCGTTTGAAACCTTTAAAGGCTGGTCGACAACCGAAAAAGGGAAAACTCCTATCATGGATGAAGACCTTAAAAACATCAAAGAAGCCAAGACGCTCTACGCTATTTGGGATAACAATAAAATTACAGCGGAAAAATTGACTGTCCATGAATCTTTCAAGGCTGATGGCGCAGCAGAATATACCAATGACTTTATTCCGACACTTGAAACCTTAAAGAAACAAGTGAAGATTATGGGCGCTGATGGTAAACCGCAGGCATTAGCAGACACTGATACTTTTGAAATATTAAATGATAGCAATAACGCTATCGCTGGAGATGCTTTAAAAGATTATCTTTACGGAAAATTACAAGAAAAAGATAATCCTAAGGATGAACCTACAAGAATTGAAACGGTCAAGGCGAAAATCACTCACAAAAACGGCACGAGCCAAACCGTGGACATTCCCATTAAGGTCATCAAAAACATCTACGAAGCTAAGACTTTAACGAAGAAGCCCTACTATGTACCGGCAGACTATGTCATGGTAACGGTCAATCCGACAGATAAGGCGAAGGATCCGCAAAAGACCTATTACTACGTGAATAAAGAAGCGCAAGTCGTTATTCCCGGTCAAGACCCAACGGGTAAAGGCGACAACAAGTTTATTAAGTGGACGTATCTGGATAACGGCACAGAAACCGAATATAAGCTTTCAGAAAAACCGAGACATCAATTTAAAGATGCGACCACGATCACAGCTCAATACGTTTCCGACGTGATTCCGCAAGATGGTCCTAATAAACCTGACACAGTTCCAAAGAACTTTGTATCAGTAACGTTTGTACCTACAGATAACGGTACTATGGATGGATCAAAAATCTTCTGGGTCAACCCGGAAAAAGAAGTTACCATTCCGGTAACCGACCCCAAGGGGGCAACCTACTACACCTTTAAAGAGTGGAAGCTTGGGGCAAATGCAGATGGCGATGTTTACAATCCATCTACACCCAAGAAGTTTACTGAAGCCACTACCATCACAGCCACCTACGATGAAGCCAAGAACATTATTCCTTACGATCCGACAAACTTTAACGATCCGAAAATCGTTCGACCTGACGGTTATGTACGCGTCACCTTTGAAGCGGAAACGGGTTTGAAGCTCACGGAAAATAAAGCATACTATGTAAAGAAAAATGCCAAGGATGCACAAGGTCAACCCCTTACTTTAGCAAATACAGAACTTGCAAAGCCGGGAGTAAGTGCTGAAACCGGCTACAAGTTCGAAAATAAATGGGAACCGGCAGATACGACAAAAATTGAAACAACAGATATTGTCGTAAAAGCCAAGGCGACGCCTATCTCGGATACTGTAGAAAAGAAGGATGGCGTACAAAAACCTGACGGCTATGTGGAAGTGAAGTTTGTGGCCGGGGACAATGGGAAGTTGACTGAAAACAATGCAGATATTGCGGAAAAAGTTTATTACGTCAACCCCAACAAGTATGTCACCATCACTCCGCCGACGGCAGTAGGCAACACGGGTTATGAATTCGGCGCATGGAACAAAGATGCGAAGATTCCGACCCAATATAAGGATCCGGTGACCACTATCACCGCAAACTTTAACAAGTTGAAAGCTGTCATTCCCAAAATCAATGATCAAACTAAAAAACCGGACGGTTATGTAACGGTTACGTTTAAGCTTAAAGATAAGAATGGGTCTGAAAGTAAGGATGGGTACATTAGCGAAACAACCCCTTCAGAATTTTTCGTCAACCCGAATATAGAAGTGATTTTGACAGAACCGAAGGTTGTCCCGAAAATAGGTTATGAGCTTAAGGGCTGGAATCCGGAGTTAAATTGGAGAAAATATACCAAAGACACTGAAATAATAGGTAGTTTTAATAGGCTTGACGATATCATTCCGGAGAAGAAGGAAGATGGCACACCCAATGCCAAACCCGACGGTTATATCACCGTCACTTTCGACAAGGGTGACCACGGTAAAGAAATCACGGGCCAAACGGTCTACTACGTTAATCCGAAGGCTGATCCTGCAAAGACCATAGGTGAAATTAAGAAGCCGACGGTCAAAGCGGAAACCGGTTGGAAACAAAAAGCCGGTGTAGATGCGTGGGATTTACAGGATGACATGAAAATTTTGGGACCGGGATATGTTATCGTTAAGGCACAATATGATCCAATCGATGATGTCGTGCCGAAAGATAATCCTCAAGGCGGAGAAAATGAAAAACCAGCGGACTATATCACCGTTACCTTCTCTACAGAAACGAATGGTAAGGTAAAAGGTACAGCGGATACAAAAACAAAAGTTGTTTATATCAATCCCAACAAGGTTGTTGCATTAGATAGATTTGCTCCGGAAGTTACTCCGAATGCCGGCTATACTTTTGCACGATGGGATACATCCATCAACAAAGCCATTCAATACAAGGATGGTGACAAGATTACCGCTCTTTACAATGAACCGGGCACTATTTCCAAAACGGAAGTCGCCGATTATGTAAAAGTTGAATTTAAACCGGGTACCAATGGTGAATTAAAAGGTACAACGGACTACTGGATCAAACCCGGCGTGGAAGTGAATATTCCCGCACCGACGGTGAACCCCAAGGTGGGATACAAGTTCGACAAATGGGATAAGTCTTTAACCGTTATGGCAAGCGCAGGTGACCCGACCTATGAAATTACGGCGATCTATGCCGAAGAAGACACCATCATTCCAAAAACCAAGGCTGACGACTCCGAAAAGCCCAATGGCTATGTGACCGTCAACTTTATCACAGATGGAAACGGAAGCTTGGAAGGAACGACGACTTACTTCGTCAACCCGAACAAGGAAGCGGACTTTACCCAAACCGCCGCAAATATGATCAAAAAGCCAAAGATTGGCTATACGGAAAAAGGCGGCAGTTGGACACCCAAAGAATTCAAGAAAACTTTCACGGAAAACGAAGAATTTAAGTTCAAATTTGTTGAATTAAAAGATGTGATTCCTGCCAAGGAAAATGAAGCCAGACCGGAAGGTTATGTCACCGTAACTTTGATCCCAACCGATAAGGCCACGGATCAAACGAAAGCCAATAAGTCTTACTGGGTCAAGGCCAATACGGATATTTCCATTTCAAGTAAACCTACTGGAAAAACCGAGAAACTTAACGAAATTGAATACACCTATACCTTTAAGGGTTGGAGGGCAACAAGAGGTACTATCGCATCTTGGAATAATGAAACCATTAATGGCAAGTTTATCCAAGATACGGAAATTACCGCTCTTTACAACACCAAGGTGGATGGAGGCATTGTTGTTGCCGCACCGGTTCCCAAGAAAAATGCGGTTACGCCCGTTGGCGACAAACCCAAGGCAGAAGATTTGATCGGCAATCCATTCAACCCGAAGGACCCGGCCAATCCAAACAACCTGCCCAAGGATAGCAAGATTAGCTATGCGGATAATGGCGAACCATCCGTCGATCAGGATGGCAAAGTGACCGCCAAGGTGAAAATCGAATATCCAAACGGCAAGACGACGGTTATCGACGTACCCGTTACAGTGGTGAACAATGTCGTTCCCCAAGTTGGTAATAACAAACCACTTGTTCCCGACACTTATGTCAAGGTCACGGTGGATACCACGGACAACGCAACGGCAAACACCAAGTTCACGAAAGTGTTCTGGGTGAAACCGAATGTTAAAGTTACGATTCCTGATATCCTAGATCCTACGGGTAAAGCGATAGATGAACAAGGTGTAACGAAAACCAATAAATTCAAACAATGGAAATTGGAAGGAAGTAATCCCGAAAAATTCTATGACCATGGATCTAACATTACGGATACTTTCACGGCAAAGGAATCTACGATTGTTGCAACCTATGAGCAAGACAAAAATGTAGAACCTAAAGCTCAAGACAATGTTGTTATTCCCAAGGATTCTAAACCGTCGCCGAAGGATTTCATCAAGAATCCTTACAACGACAATGATCCGAATAACAAAGATAACTTGCCGCCGGGAACGATATTTGAATTTGTTCCGGGCAAGGAGCCTAACACGGCTAATCCGGGAGAAGGTACGACCACTATCAAGATAACCTATCCCAATGGCGAGAAGAGAACTGTTGATGTTCCCTATCGTGTCACCGAGAATATTGTGGAACAACCGGGTGATGAAAAACCGTCGACGGTACCGAATGACTTTGTAAAAGTTACTATCGTGCCGACGGATAAGGCGAAGGATAAAAAGAATATTATTCTTTGGGTCAACCCCAATGAAGAATTAAGTCTTCCCTTGCCGACAGTTGAACCTATCGACGGTTGGTTGCATAACGGCTGGTCGATGACGGCTCCCCAATCGGCAATTTTTGGAAATCTTCCGCGCTACTACAGAACGGATACTGTAATTAAAGCTAATTTCTCCAAGATTGAAAAGCCGAAGGAACCTGAACGCATCGTCGACACACGCGTGGAAACGCGGGTGATTGAAGTTCCCGTTCGCGATCGCAATTACCGCAAGGAAGTTTGGTATATGTGCGGTTTCGGCGGCGATTTCCGTCCCCACGACGGTTTGAAGCGTTCGGAAGCTGCTCAAATTTTGGCTAATGCGCTGAGAGAAGACGGCTACAAATACGATCCCAATTATCCCATCGCCTATAAAGACGTGGGCAAGAATTGGTATGCCGAAGCGGTGCGCATTACGACGCAAGCCAATGTGTTTGTCGGTTATCCCGACGGGTATTTCCGCCCCGACGATAAGATTTCCACGGTAGAATGGATTGCGACGCTACGTCGTTTCCAACAAATCGCCAAGGAAGACGGCAATCACATGAATTTACGCACAGGCCACTGGGCGACGGGGGAAATCGAAGCCGCTTATAAAGCGGGCTGGCTCGGTATTTATCCCCAAGGTCTCGCTACTTTTAAAGCGGACACTCCCATGCCTCGTGAAGAGGTTGCGGCTGTAAGTAACCGTGCGTTTAACCGTGTAATGGATCGGGATTATATTCGTCGCAACGACAAGAATATGACCCATTATCGCGACGTCAATCCCTCCATGTGGTCTTATGACGACATTCTTCTTGCAAGCAATACGTTTATGCACGATGGTCGATTCTTTAAGGCTCACGGCATTACGCAAGATAATGTGATCTTCAATGTGAACATTGACGGCCTGACCATTACCCAAGATCTTTTCCAACGTGTAAAGCGTTAAGGAATGTTTTCAAATACAAAAAGCTATGAGTGTGTTGCTCATAGCTTTTTGCTTTGTAGAGGTAAAATGTCTGAGAAAGAGACTTTTTTCAACGTACCGGATTTATTGTCGTTTCTGTGAAGTAAGTTTACTTTAATAGTTTAAAGAAGTACTTGATCGTTTAAAAATTTTATCGTATGCTTAGTTTAGGCAATCGCCGGAAGTGTGTATGTCACGTAATTAGTTAGAAAGGAGTAGATTATGAAGAAATGGTTCGGAACACTTAGTCTTGCTTTATTGCTTTTATTTGCAGGTAATGCTAATGCTATGGCTCAGGGTGATATCTTCCTCGCAGTTAACGGTAAGAAAGTGGAGACAGATGCTCCCTGTTTTATTGAAAACAGTCGGACGCTCGTGCCTGTTCGTTTTATCGGCGAATCGTTGGGATATGAGGTAAAGTGGGATAATAAAACGAAGCAAGTTACTATTCTCAATAAAAGCGGCGATGGTCAGGTGTCGAAAATTGAATTGATCGTCGACAGTGATCGTGCCCTGGTTTACGATAAGAATGACAAGAAAAAAGAAATTAAGTTGGAAGCGCCGGCAAAGATTTCGAAGGAACGCACCTTTGTGCCGATTCGCTTTATCGGCGAGAGCTTTGGAACGTCTATCGACTGGGATAAAGCTAATCGCGTGGTGATCGTAGGGGACAAGAGTCAATATAATCCCGAGGTATTTGCAAAACTCAGACAGTCTGAGAAACCTGTAAAGCCGGTTGAAAAGCCGAATCTTAAAACGCTTCCGGCTGTGGACGGGGTTTATTTACAAAACGCAGATGCAGGTTTGTTTTTTGTCGTCGACAAAATAAATAAGAACGATTATGGATATACTCATCTGGTAAGACAGCTCTATGTTAATTTTCTTCAGGGAGAACAAAGAGAAATATTTAAGGGATATTTCACTCAAAATCCCAAGACCGGAGAGTTAACGGCCGGCGATCTTTACAAAATAAAGTTGAATGATAAGGGACTCTTGGTCGAATCGAAGGAAGGAGAATCGTTTCAAGCAACAAAGATGGAACCCGGTAAAAAGTATAAATCGAAAACCGGCAACTGGTATACTAAAAATGGAGAGCTGGGCTTTTCGTATACTATCCCCAGATAGCGTATTTTCAATCTAAAAGGACCTGTACATTTTGCCGAATGGCGTGCACAGGTCTTTTTGTTTTGTTGTCTTTAGTTTGTCTTCGTATAACGTAGGGATTTTTTAAAGTAAATGCCTCCCAGTATGAAGAGGACGACGAGGGAAAGGATGGCTTTGGATTGGCTGCCCAATAGGTGGGTCAGGGAGGAGACGAGGAAGGTGCCGATGACGGAGGCGCCTTTGCCGAAGATGTCGTAGATGCCGAAGTATTCGCCGCTTTGTTCGGCGGGAATGAGCCGCATAAAGTGGGAGCGGCTGATGGACTGGATACCTCCCTGGAAGAGACCGACGGCGATGGCGAGGATCCAAAATTCCGTAAGGTTATCCAGTTGCACGGCGAATAGGGCGATGGCGGTGTAGGCTGCAATGCAAATGGCGATGAGTTTTTGGCTCGCCATGCGATCTGATAGTTTTGCAAAGATGAGGGACGCCGGGAAGGCGACGATTTGGGTGACCAAGAGGGCGAGGAGTAAGCCTTCGGATTTCAGCCCTAAGGATTCGCCGTATGCCGTGGCCATGTTGATGATGGTGTAGACGCCGTCGATGTAGAAGAAGAAGCTGACGAGGAAGAAGAAGAGGGCTTTGTCTCTGTAAATGTGAGCCAGTGTTTTTTTAATGCCTTTTATATCGACGCGATGTTCCCCGCGGTGGGTTTGTTCGTAGCTTTTTAATAGGGGCAATGTAAAGATAAACCACCATGCGCCGTTTAGTATAAAGACGACGGTCATGATGAAGGTCATGGAGATGCCGGCTTTCGGCAGGAGCATGATCATGGCGAGGGAGATGACGAAGGGGATGCAGCTGCCGATGTAACCTAGGGCAAATCCCGTAGCGGACACGCGATCGGCACTATTGTGATCGGTGGTGTCCACGAGCATGGCGTCGTAAAAGATGAGGGATATGTTAAAGCCTACTTTCGCCACGACGAAGGCTGCGAGAAAGATTTTCCACGATGTAAAGAAGGGAAAGAGGAGGGAGGCGCCGACGGCGAGGACGACGGAAAAAAGGAAGCTTTTTTTGCGTCCCACGGGGCCGTCTGCCAGTCTGCCGAGGAGGGGGCCTGAGGCGGAGGTTATAAGGGTGGAGATGGTCATGGCCATGCCCCAGTAGGCGAAGTATTCGGTGCCGGTGATGCCGCTTTCTTTTGTCAGGCTTTTAAAGTATATGGGGAGTATGGTGGTGACCAAGAGGATAAAGGCGGAATTGCCCACGTCGTAGAGCATCCAATCCCGTTCTTTCGGGGTAAATGTTTTGAACATGAATTTCTCCTTATTGTCCGTTAAAGTTTAGTTGGAAAAAGGCGGGGTAGTCTTTTTCGTCGCCGTAGATTGCTTTGATGGCATCATAGGCGATGGAATAGGCAAGCTCCATTCGTTCTTCCAGTGCCGGCGTGGTAATCTGTTCGGCTTCCACGAAACCGCGAGGGTTCATCAGCATGCCGCCGAAGGATTTATCCAGGCCCATGTTACGAAGGAGTGCTTTTTTTATTTTATAATCTTTTTCGGAGTTTGTGTGGAAAAATCGCATGGCGATTCTAAAGGACGAAAGGGATCTGCGAATGTCGTGGATGGAGATATTCCAATAGGGCGCGTAGATTGGGAGTATGTCGTCGGCGACGTATTTGGGATGGGGGATGGCTTCGGTTTCTAAAAATTCGCCGAAAGCGTAGCCCGCTTTTTCCAAGAGATACCGATCCATTTCCCGCTCCATGGTAATGTGATCGATGGTAAGGTGCGGCTCGATGCCGTCGATGTAGGGGTGAAAGGCGATGTCCAGTGAAAAGTGGCAGAGGAAGCCTAAAAAGTAAGCCCATGTGGGGGAATCGATTGGTTTTTTCTGAAGCCATGTGCGATTTAACAGGAGCAGGCGTTGGAGGGGGCGTTCGTGAATGTAGCCGCCGAGTTTATGGTTTTTCGACGTCATGTGGTAGAAGAAAATATCCGGGCCCTGATTGCCGATGATAAAGTGTCGCGGGTATTTTTCGACGACGCGCCGGGCTTCTTCGGGTAATCGATGGATCATGTTGCGTGCAAAAAAATAGTGGGTTACGTTACTAGCCATAACAACTCCTTTATTCTTTGGTATACTGTAAGCGGAGGTACTGATGAAACATTACGAAGATTTTATAAATGAATTGAGCGGCGATTATGTGGAAGACTTAAACGCCATTTCCGATGCCGTCCGCGATTTAACGGCGCAAGGGGAAAGTGAACTCGCCGATCAGCTTTTGAAATACGGACAGCAAATGATTGCCGAGCACCAAGGGCGCGACGACGACTTTAGAAGTGTGGAAGACAATAATGAGGATGTCGAGAAGTTTTATACCCTATTGGATGCAATTTTCGCCAAAGTTTTGGACGAAGATTTTGAAGGCGCCGATGGGTTTTTAAATCGCATGGAAGAGGAAGTGGGTTTTATTTCCGTTTCCTTAGATGCTTTGGAACAAGGGGAAATTTTCCGCTCTTTCCAATCCATGACGGAAGAAATTCTTTACCGTGTGGAAAATGTCGAGGAGCCTGTGCCGATTTTAGGGCCCGAAACGGAAATTTGGTTGAGTTTAAAGGGCGGCATGGCGTTGGAATTGAAACGCTATGACGATGCGATTTTTTATTTGGAAAAAGCCATTAAGGTGAACCCGATGTCCACCGCCAATCGCTTGAGCCTCTCTAAAGTGTATCGCATGAAGGAGGACATAGACAAGGCGAAAGCATATAATCGGGAGGCTTTTTTGTCGGCCTACCGCGCGGCGGATTTTTCCAATTGTTTCAGCAACGAGGGCTATTTCCTCTATAAGGAAAACAGACTTTCTCTCGCTCTTTCCTGCAGTATGATCGCCAAGGAATATGACGATGAAAACGACGAAGCCGACGGTAATTTAATGATGATTGGCAGTCGCTTCCCCGATGTGGCGCCGGCGTCGAAAAAGACGTTTACGGATTATTTGAAGGAGCGCAAGATTACGGGCACGATAAGTCAGGAGCGCGCCACGACGCTTGAGCGTCTCGCGGAAAAGGCGGAGGACGAGGGCAATATGGAACTCGCCATGGATCTTTACATTAATTTGGAAGCTCTTTTCCACGACGACAAGTATCACGGGAAATTACATGACATTGCCCATAAGATGAGCGGCGAGCATGATCACGATCACGATTGCGGTTGCGGCCATCGTCACGATCATCACGATCACGATTGCGGATGTGGCGAACACCATCATGATCATCATCACGACCATGGATGCGATTGTGACGACGACGGGTGTTCTTGTTAGATGCAGACAGATTTATTGGGATTTAGTCTTGTTAAAATTAAAAAGGGGGAAGGCGTGTGCCTTCCCTCTTTTCGTTGCATTAGTTTCCGTATTTTTCTTTAATGTATTGGTCGATGCCTTCGGCGGCTTTTTTTCCTGCGCCCATGGCGAGGATAACGGTAGCGGCACCTGTAACGGCGTCGCCGCCGGCGAAGACGTCTTCCACCGAGCTTTGGCCGTCTTCTGTAATGACGATGCCTTGCTTGCGGTTGGTTTCAATATCGGGATTGGTGGAGGTAATCAGGGGATTGGGATTGGTTCCAAGCGCCATGATGACCGTATCCACTTCCACTTCGTAGGTTTTGCCTTCGATGGGGACCGGGCGACGGCGTCCCGATTCGTCGGGTTCGCCAAGTTCCATTTGTTGAAGCAACATGCTCTTTACCCAGCCTTCTTCGTCGGCGTGAATTTCGATGGGGTTGGTTAAGAAGTGGAATTCGATGCCTTCTTCTTTGGCGTGGTGCACTTCTTCTGCACGGGCGGGAAGTTCCGTTTCCGTACGACGGTAGACGACGGTAACGTGTGCGCCTAATCGCTTGGCGACGCGGGCGGCGTCCATGGCCACGTTGCCGCCGCCGATGACGGCTGTGCGTCTGCCGGCAATAATGGGCGTGTCGTAGCCGGCTTCGTAGGCGTGCATTAAGTTGGTGCGAGTTAAAAATTCGTTGGCGGAGAAGACGCCGTTATAGTTTTCGCCGGGAATGTTCATAAAGCGGGGAAGGCCGGCGCCGGTGCCGAGGAAGATCGCCTCGTAGCCTTCGCCGCGAATGCCGTCTAAACTCATGGTACGGCCGACGATGGTGTTGGTTTCAAATTTGACGCCCAGGTCTTTCAGTTTTTCTACTTCGCTGGCCACGACTTCGTCGGGAAGGCGGAATTCGGGAATGCCGTAAACCAATACGCCGCCCGCTTGTTGAAGGGATTCAAAGACGGTAACGTCGTATCCTTTTTTTACGAGCTCGCCGGCGACGGTAATGCCGGCGGGGCCTGCGCCGACGACGGCAACTTTGTGGCCGTTGGGGGCTTCCACTTCCATGGTTTGTATGTTGTTTTCACGTGCGTAATCGGCGGCGTAGCGTTCCAGTTTGCCGATGCTCACGGAATCGCCTTTATTATTTAAGACGCAGTATTTTTCGCATTGGCTTTCTTGGGGGCAGACGCGGCCGCAGACGGCGGGGAGTGCCGTGTGTTTGGAAAGTTCTTTTGCCGCGCCTTCGGGATCGTCGTTTGCGATGTGGTGAATGAAGGCGGGAATATCGACGGAAACGGGGCAGCCCGTGCGGCACATGGGCTTTTTGCAATTTAAGCAGCGTTTCGCTTCGACCACGGCTTCTTCGTGATTGTAGCCGTAGCAGACTTCTTCGAAGTTTTTATTCCGTTGGTTGGGATCCTGTTCTCTTACAGGAATTCTC
>QWCH01004520.1_pt1 | contig 12555 bp, 10 predicted proteins | sample 1972671 | NCBI WGS metagenome assembly QWCH01 (sample SAMN09866713, study PRJNA288562) | Human gut metagenome isolate term3_stool, whole genome shotgun sequencing... | isolation source: gut | host: Homo sapiens | place: USA: California | reverse complement strand
CAGTCAGTTCCTGACCGGCCTTCACGCCTTCCACGGTGATGACGCCGACGCTGTCGCCGTCTTCATGAACCAGAAATTGCACTGACATGATTGCCTCCTAAGGTTTGGTTCAAATGCGATTCTTCTGTATTATGTCTTATACAAGACTGTCAAGTAAACAACTGATCCTTTCCGGACGAACGTTTTAATATAGATAAAACTATATCTTCTAAAACGTTTCAGGCCAGGGGTTAAGAACGGGTTATGAATGTTTCACGGAAACAGGCAACGCACACGGCAGGCTAAAGGAACATCCCCTCAGGTACCGGAACGTTGAGCAGCAGCGTAAAGCCCGCCCATACCAGCAAGCCGAAGCCAATCGCAAATGCGATCGCCGTTCGCGCAAGACGCGGCAGGCCGCGGCTGTGATCGCCGAGGATGAGCGTGGAGCCAGCGATGAACCCCATCGTGGTGACGAGGAAGCCGAACACCGGGATAAGCACGGCGTAGCACAAAGAGGTCGCGCAGATGATGCCGATCTTGCACCACGCCACAGCCTCACCGCCTTCGGGTTCGGCGGCCTCACGGGAGCAGCGCCACAACCCCTTGCCGACGAAATACGCTCCGCCCGCGCCGATCAGCTTAGTCAGCACTTCGGGAAAGACACGGCTGACCCCTTCCAGACCTTCGTACTGGACAAGGAAGGCGGCGGCGATGGCGAGGAAACCAATCCCCGCGAACAGATCCGTCTTCCAGCCGGGACGGGGGCCTTCAGGAAGCAGAGCGGCGTGCTTGCGGTTACGCAGCTTGAGCAGAAACGGCGTCAGCAACGACAAGAGCAGCGCGGCAATGAGCACCTTATTGATCGAGCCTTCGAACATGACGGACATCAGGCCGCCGTCCACCGAACGGGACAAGTCCACGCTCTTTCCAAGGTTCTCCTCGATCATCGGCCCAAGGATGACGCCAAGGGCCATTGCACCGGTGTCCATGCCCACCTTGCCGCCAAAGAACCCGACGAGCCCGAAGGCGAGCACTACCCATATGTCCACCAGGCTGTTGCTGATGGCGTAGGCCCCGATGAAGGCCAACACCACGATGCCGATGGCGACCAGCGTAAGCCGGATGCTCAGAAGGCGCGCCATACATTGGCACAGCACGAAGCCGACGGGGATCATCAGCAGGTTCACCGCGAACTGGGACATGATGAACGTATAGGCCAGATCGCCGGATGCGGTGAATATCTTGAATCCCGGCTGGATGCCGTGAGCCATGAGCGCCCCGAGAATGACCGCCGCCACCGCGCTGCCGGGGATACCGAGGGTCAGCATGGGGATGAGCGAGCCGCCGATGACCGCATTGTTCGCGCTTTCGGAGGCGGCGACCCCCTCAAGGCTCCCCTTGCCATAGCGGGAAGGGTCCTTGTCCCACCGCTTGGACTCGTTGTAGGAGATGATCGAAGCGATCTCGCCTCCCGCGCCGGGAAGCATCCCGATCCACGTCCCGAGCACGGAGGACCGGACGAGGATCGTCTTGCAATGGGCGGCAAGATACCGAAACACCTTGCCGAACGCCCCTTTGTGCGGGTGGTACTCCGCAATGAAGCTCTTGTCCGTACCGATGAGGTACAGTACTTGCGAGAATGAGAACAGGCCGATCATGCAGGGTATCACGGACACGCCCTGCAAGAGGTCATAGGTCCCGAAGGTGAAGCGCGGCGCGCCGGTGTTGGGGTCGAGCCCGATGGTGGAAACCAAGATGCCCACCGCGCCGGAAACGATGCCTTTGCCCATGTTGTCCGGGGTCATCACCGCGATGGTGGAGAGCCCGAAGAGACACAGCCAAAAACTTTCCGGCCCGCCGAACTGGAGCGCGAACCGCGCCAGCGAGCCGCCAAGGCAGAGCAGGAACAGCGTGCCCACAATGCCCCCGAAGGCCGAGGACAGAAGCGACGTGTACAGCCCGAGATCCGCCCTCCCCTTCTGGCACAGCGGCCAGCCGTCGAACGTGGTCGCCACGGAGGAAGGCGTGCCCGGCGTGCAGATGAGAATGGCCGAGTTCGCGCCGCCATAGATGGCCCCAGCGTATATCGCGCCGAGCATGATCAGGCCGCTGGTCGGGTTCATGGCGAACGTGGCCGGGACCATGAGCGCCACCCCCATGGTGGCGGAGAGCCCCGGAAGCGCCCCGATGATGATCCCGCCTGTGAGGCCCGCGAGCATCAGGATGATGTTCAACGGCTCGAACAGGTGGAGAGTGGCCGGCAAAATGAATTCTGTCATGCAAAACGTCCTTTCGAAGCGGTGCAGCCCTCCGCTCCCCTAGGGGAGCGGAAGCACTATTTCTTGAGCAGCCCTGCTGCGGAAAGGGCCTCTTGAGCGGTCGCCTGCTGCCCGGCGATGTAGGCCGCAAAAGCTTCGCCGTCCATGTATTCGGCGGGCTGCCCGGCCTTCTTCATATCGGCCAGATACTCAGGATCTTCGCAAATCTTCTTGAAGAGCACCCGCAAAGCGTCGAGCTCGGCGGGCTTGATGCCCTTGGGCGCGGCAAAACAGCGGCGGATGTCGGACACCATGTCGATGCCCGCTTCGCGCAGCGTCGGGACGTCGGGCAGGAAGCCATTGCGCTTTTCGGCGGCGACATTGAGCACCCGGAACTCGTCGATGGAACGCATCACATCGTTGATGTTTCCGAAAATCATGTCGATTTCCCCGCCGAGCAGCGCCGCGTTCTGGTCTGCGGCACCCTTGTAGAATACGCTGGTCAGCTTGGCGTCGGGATACTTTTTGCCGTAGTCGAGGAACATCAGGTGGTGGCCCGACAGAGGACCGACGAGGCCGACGCGGATCTTGCCGGGGTTTTTACGAGCTGCGGCGATGATTTCGCTGGTCGACTGGTAGGGGCTGTCCTTGCGGACGGCGATGCACTGGGGATCGTTGACGACCTGGCAAATGTACTTGAAGCTGTCAGGGGTAAACTGGGCGTTCTGCGCCAGCGGCTGGAGGATGATGTGGGGGACGTTCAGGCCGCCGATGGTGTAGCCGTCCGGGCGGGCCTTGGCTATTTCCGTGAACCCGATGATGCCTCCCGCACCGGGCTTGTACACGAACACCCACGGCTGCGGCGCATACTTATTCCAATACTTCTGCATAATCCGAGCCTGCACGTCGCTCGAACCGCCCGCAGTGAAGGCGATGATCATGTTAATAGGTTTCTCGGGATAGGCCGCCGCTGCGGGCATAGCCAGCAACCCCAGCAGACACAACGCCGTACGCAAACAGGACAACAGTTTCATAGAGGCTCTCCTTACTTGTCGGTGATACAACACTCCTGACGCTGTATGACAACGCGCCGTTCCCCGAGCGGGCCATCCTTGAAGCGGTATCAGTTTCAAGAACGCCATTCACGGGAAAACATGATTTCCCGTAGATTCGCGGGTGGTTCCTTCCGAATCCGGACGTTCCGCCTCCTTCAAGGCCGAGATGCTCCGGTTCGGCGCGTATTGTCCCTCTCACTGTGAATCTTTTGTAAGATGTCTTATATAAGATTGTCAAGTGAAAAAGAACACAGATTACCATTAAAATAGATAACTATTTGAAACTGAACATTCTTTTTCTATAAAAAGAAGCCGTTCAACCCCGTGGCATCCATTATCCTGGTGAATACCCTGAAGACATCGGCGCTTCAGCACACTCAGTTTCTTTTTTTCACAAAATAGAACGTCAAAACGGATTCACTTTGAAACGCCGTTAGAGCGGATTGTACCTCTCTCAAGGCCTCATCCTAAGAAAAACTTGAGCTGCCCCTGCGCACTCCAACACCCTGTCGGATATCCATCCGGCACCAACTGCCTATCTCGTGTAAATAATTACAATAAATACTGCAGGAAACGGATATGCCCTTGTTACGGAGCTACGCGAAACCGCCTCCGGACAAGGAGGCCGGGCCCACCCCGCGCCGTTTCATACGCCACTCGGTTAAAACAAAAAAAGCCGTCCCCACCTATTGGCATGGGACGGCCCGTATTTCACGAGGCGAAACGCAAAGTGCTTATAGCCCCCACTCCGAAGGCGCGACCCGGTGGAAGTCTTCGTTCTGGGCGGCGATGTCGAGGGGGAGGGATTCGAGATCATCCAGCGCGGGGATGCTCTCTCGGCCGAAGAATTCGCGGAAGTCGGCTATCTTGATATAGCTCTTGCACGAGCGGCAGACATGAACCTGGTACCCCGGTTCGTTTTCCGTCGTGAAATAGTCCAGTTTCTTGGCATCTTCCTCAAGACAGAACGGGCACTGGATGCGCTTGGCCCGGAATGTCGTCCGGCAGTACGAACACGTATGCATCCGCTTTCCGCCCTTGTTGATGTCCCGGCCCTCGTTGCGCGACGGCTCAGGGCCGCTCAGATGCCCGATGAAAGCCGGGCTCCCGCATACCGGACAGTGCCCGTGCTGCCAAACGTCGTTCTGCGGATAGGCGGAGGAAAGCGCCTCGCCCGCGGCTTCGAGCCACGGCTCCATGCTGTTGTACACAAGGAACGGCAGCAAATTGGGCGCGTCGGGCGCTTCCTTGGCCCATGCCTCAAAGGGTTCGGCGTTTTCCAGCATGTAGGCGCGGAACAGTTCTTCGGGCCGGATGTCGCCCCGGATCAGCTTATCCCGGACAAGCTGCGCAGTCGTGCGGAGCTGCGGCAGGGATTCCGCCACTTCCAAGATAGCGCGGAAAAGCTTCTCGGCCCCCTCCGCATCGACGGGGAATTGCTCCCTGGCCAGCAGCGGCGCCCCCTGCCGATGCTCCATATCGCCGCAGACCAAAGCCGGATCGACGGAAACCGCCAACGAAGCCCTCACCTCACCTTGCAGGCGGCATACGTCCTTTACGAGTTCCAAAAGTTCCTGCGGAAACCACGTCTTATCCTCAAGTGCGGCGAACTTCTTCACCAATCTGTCGTTCTTCGACGCTTCCATCTATCCTCCCGTGCACGGGCGCTGGGCCGGCACCTCAAAAATGCATACTAAAAAGCGAGGCCCAAGAGAGGCACCCGCCGCGGATCAACTTCATCCATAACGGCCCAACGGTGTCAGCGCAAGGCGTTTTGGCACCCTCCTTTATCCAAGCGCCGGGATCGCCTCGTCAAAACTTCCCCGGATCGCCCAACCATGGGCCATATACAGGCACACGCGAAAAACTTCTCACTCGCGTCTGAAAAAGCCCCCTTCCCTGCGGCGGAGGGCTCAATCCTTCCCTAATTGTTCAAGTGTTCCTTGAAGAAAAAGCCTTTTCACCCCAAAAGGAGTTGCGGGGCGATCCCGTCGCCGATTCGGAATAAGGAGCCGCGCAGACGGCAAAAACCGATCCAGCCCGAAGGATACCGCCGCATGGAGGCTGCACATTTTCCTCTGCGCTTCCCCACGGGATACAAAGCGGGCCTCCCTGCTCTGCGCAGCCTCAGATCCGCAACCGTTCCGCCTTGCTCCTGCGGGTCAGCGTCGCCCCGTCCAGCTTGCTCATGGCGTCCATCAGAAGGACACGGTACGTCCCCGAACCTCCGTCCCCGGACAGCAGTTTCTCATACGCCAGCTCCCCGCAAATCCCCATGGCCGACATGGCGCAGACGCAGGACGGCAAAAGCGCCTGCGGGTCGGCTCCCACGCAGCAGCCGATGACCCCCGCCGACATGCAGCCCGTCCCCGTGATGTTGGCCATCATAGGATGCCCGTTACGGATGGCCCATGCTTCATGGCTGTCCGCGACAATATCGATAGGACCGCTGATCACGATGGCCGCGCCAGTCTGGGTACTGACCTTCCGGGCAAGATCCGTATGCCAGCGCAGATTGCCTTCCGTACTCAGGGCGTCAAGGTTCGCGTCCACCCCCTTGGTTGTGCCGATCCCTTCCGCCAGATACGCGATTTCCGAAATATTGCCCTTAATGACGTCAAAACGGACTTCCCGGAGCAACATCGCTGCTGTTTCATTGCGAAAACGGGAAGCCCCCACGCCCACGGGATCGAATACCACGGGGCAGCCCAGCCTGTTGGCCTGCTTCCCTGCCGCCAGCATGGATTGTACCGTCCGCTCGCTGAGCGTGCCTATGTTCAGCACCAGCGCGGAACAATGGCCGACGATCTGCTCCACTTCACGCAAATCATCGGCCATGATGGGCGAACCGCCCAAAGCCAGCGTCATGTTGGCACAATCATTGACGGTGACATAATTGGTAATAAAATGCACCAGCGGCCTTTTTTGCCGTACGGCGCTCAGTATATTTTCAAATGAGTTCATCCTTCAGCCTTCCTTTCCCCATCGGCGGGATGTTCTTCAAGCACACGACCCAGCCATATGGGGCCGTTTTCACCAGACCTCGGCAACCGGCTCCCGGACACCGGCCCGTACAGCGGAAACCCGCCGACCCATCAGAGCCTTTCCAGCGCCTTTCTTCCGGGCGGGAAATCTTGCCTTCAGACGCGAGGCATCCCATGATTTGGCCATCATGTCTATGCCATTCACTCCCCCCTACGCAACCGAGAAGGCCTGGGCTTTGCCTGTCCGCATCCATGTTGCCCGTACCATTCCGGCCATACTCCTTGGGCGTTTCACTGTAGGGAACCCATTACATTTCGCCGAGACGCCTCTCCCCGCTTTACGGGAAGACCGCCTTTTTCTTCCCCTTATTTTCCGCTTTACAAAGGAATATTTCCACAAGCCCCTTTTTCTCCGAAACAGGATTGACACAAGGCCTATGCTGGACTAGCAGTAGGGTATCTGTAACCAGATCATGCAATGATTTAAACTATATATGCTTACATGAGCATATATCGGCATTCCTGCGGCGGAACCACCGTTTCCGCCCAATATCGGGAGGATCACCATGAGCGTATCACGCCGAGGCTTTCTGAAGTTCGGTCTTGGGGCCGCGCTGGCGGGCGCCGTTTCCGGGCTCGGATTCAACTTGCGCCCCGCTTTCGCGCAGGCCAAGGAATTCAAACTCAAGTGGACGAAACAGACCACATCCATCTGCTGTTACTGTGCCGTGGGCTGCGGGCTCATCGTCAGCACCAGCACATCTGACAACCCGCTCGGCAAGGGCCGCGCCATCAACGTCGAAGGCGATCCGGATCACCCGATCAACGAGGGCTCCCTCTGTCCCAAGGGCGCGTCCACGTGGCAGCTTACCGTCAACGATCAGCGCCCCAAGAAGCCGCTTTACCGCGCCCCCCACGCCACCGAATGGAAAGAAGTGGAATGGGAATGGGCGATGGAAGAAATCGCCAAGCGCGTGAAGGAAAGCCGCGACAAGTCGTTCACGGAAAAGAACGACAAGGGCCAGCTCGTCAACCGCACCGAAGCCATGGCTTCGTTCGGTTCCGCCGCAATGGACAACGAGGAGTGCTGGGCCTATCAGTCCATCCTCCGCAGCCTCGGCCTGGTGTATATCGAACACCAGGCGCGCCTCTGACACAGCGCCACTGTTACGGCTCTGGCAGAGTCGTTCGGACGCGGTGCAATGACGAATCACTGGAACGATTTGGCGAACAGTGATTGTATCCTCATCATGGGCAGCAACCCTGCAGAAAACCATCCCATTTCCTTCAAATGGGTGCTCAAGGCTCAGGATAAGGGCGCGAAGGTCGTCAGCGTCGACCCGCGCTTCACCCACTCTTCGAGCAAGGCCGACTTCTATGTCCAGCTTCGCGTGGGCACGGACATCGCCTTCCTCGGTGGGATGATCAACTATATCCTGAACAACGACAAATACTTCAAGCAGTACGTCATCGACAGCACCAACGGCCCCACGGTCGTCGGCGAGCGGTTCGGGTTCAGCGACGGCCTCTTCTCCGGCTTCAACGCCGACAAGAAGAGCTACGATAAGAAAACGTGGGCGTTCGAAATGGACGCCAACGGCGTTCCCGTGCGCGACGAGACGCTCACGCATCCCCGTTGCGTCTTGCAGCTTCTCAAGAAGCACTACGACCGCTACACGCTCGACAAGGTGTCCGAGACCACCGGAACGCCCAAGGAAGACCTCCTGCGCGTCTATGAAACCTTCGCGTCCACCGGTGCGCCCGACAAGGCCGGGACCATCATGTACGCTATGGGCTGGACCCAGAAAAGCGTGGGTGTGCAGAACATCCGCGCCATGTCCATCATCCAGCTTCTGCTCGGCAACATCGGTGTGGCGGGCGGCGGCGTCAACGCGCTGCGCGGCGAATCCAACGTGCAGGGTTCCACCGACCAGGCGCTCCTTGCGGACATCTGGCCCGGCTACCTGCCCGTGCCCACTTCCACGCTGACGACCCTCGCGGATTACAACGCCACCACGCCCAAGACCAACGATCCCAAGAGCGTGAACTGGTGGGGCAACCGGCCCAAGTACACGGCGAGCTTCCTCATGTCGCTCTATCCCGGCGTGACGCCCGATGTGGCCTACAGCTACGTCCCGCGCCTCGACGCCGACAAGAAGCGGACCGACTACATGTGGATGTCCATCTTTGACCGCATGGTCGAAGGCAAGCTCGACGGCCTGTTCGCCTGGGGCATGAACCCCGCCTGCTCCGGCCCGAACGCCAACAAAAGCCGCGGGGCTATGGAAAAGCTCAAGTGGCTGGTGAACGTCAACCTGTTCGACAACGAAACCGGTTCGTTCTGGCGCGGCCCCGGCAAGGACCCGACCCAGATCGCCACGGAAGTCTTCTTCCTGCCCTGCTGCACGTCCATTGAAAAGGAAGGCTCCATAGCCAACTCAGGCCGCTGGATGCAGTGGCGCTATGCCGGCCCCGACCGTTACGGCGAAACCAAGCCCGACGGCGACATCATGGTCGAAATGATGCTCGCCATCCGCAAGCTCTATAAGGAGCAAGGCGGCGTCTTCCCCGAACCGATCCTTGGCCTCGGCATCGACAAGTGGATGGAAGGGCACGAGTTCTCGCCCGCCAACACCGCCAAGGTCATGAACGGCTACTTCCTGCGCGACGTGACCATCGGCGGCAAGCTGTACAAGGCCGGGCATCAGGTCCCCGCCTTCGCCATGCTGCAGGCCGACGGCTCCACCGCCAGCGGCAACTGGCTGCACGCGGGCTCGTGGACGGACGAGGGCAATATGATGGCCCGCCGCGACAAAACGCAGACGCCTGAGCAGGAAAAGATCGGCCTGTTCCCGAACTGGTCCTACGCATGGCCCATGAACCGCCGCATCATCTACAACCGCGCCTCCGTGGACAAGCAGGGCCGCCCGTGGAACCCGGACAAGCCGGTCATCCAGTGGCGCGACGGCAAGTGGGTCGGCGACGTGGTGGACGGCGGCGGCGACCCCGGCACCAAATACCCCTTCATCATGCAGAAGGACGGCCAGGGCGCGCTCTTCGGGCCAGGCCGCGAAGACGGGCCGCTCCCCGAGTTCTACGAACCGATGGAATCGCCCTTCGAGAAGCACGCCTTCTCCGCGCAGCGCAGCAACCCCGTGGCGTTCAAGGCCATCGGCGAAGTGCTGGCCGTGGCGGACGAGCGCTTCCCGTTCATCGGCACGACCTACCGCGTCACCGAGCACTGGCAGACGGGCCTCATGACCCGCCGCTGCTCGTGGCTGGTGGAAGCCGAGCCGCAGGTCTTCGCGGAGCTTGATCCGGAGCTTGCCAAGGAACGCGGCATCGGCAACGGCGACGTGGTGCGCGTCAGCAGCGCCCGCGGCAACCTGCTTGCCAAGGCCATCGTGACCAACCGCTTCCAGCCCATGAACGCCAACGGCAAAACCGTGCACATGATCGGCCTTCCCTGGCACTTCGGCTGGCTGGTGCCCAAGCGCGGCGGCGACAGCGCAAACCTTCTCACCGCCGCCGTGGGCGACCCCAACTCCGCCATACCGGAATCCAAGGCCTTCATGGTCAACATCGAAAAGATGCCTGATCAGGATTTGCCGGAGTAGTTATTGAGATGGGTTACGAGACCGGGGGAGGGCGTTTTTTTTAAAAGCGCCCTCCCCCGCCCCACCCGCAAAAACTTTGACTGGAGGGGAGGCGGCGCGACGGGAGTTCCGTTGACCGGACGGCTGAAAGGCAAAGGTTCCCTAGGAAATCTCCCTCCGGGCAACCGAAAAAATGTTCGTGGCGAAAATTTTGCCGGGCGGAAAAGCCATTATCCTTTGCAACGGCCCTTCCACCACGTAACAAGAAAACAGCGGTTCCGGGAAACTTCCGCCAAGGGAAACCGGCCGGGCCGCCCCAAACGCCGCCCGTCCCGTTTATAAAAGTCTAGGGAAAAGGGGGAGGTTTGGAGGGGGGAAGGGGAACCCCTTCTTCAGATAGGGGTCCCCTTCCCCCCTCCAAGTTCACCGCTCCCTCCCCTCCACCCCGATAAAGGAGTCCATCATGGCGAAAGCCTTTTTTGTCGACCTGACGCGCTGCACGGGCTGCCGAGGCTGCCAAATCGCGTGCAAGCAGTGGAAGAACCTGCCCGCCGAGGAAACGACGAACCGCGGCGGACACACGAACCCGCCGGACCTGTCCAGCGTGACCTACAAAACCGTGCACATGCGCGAAGTGGGCAAGGGAAAGGACTTCAGGATGTTGTTCTTCCCTGAACAATGCCGCCATTGCGAACTGGCCCCGTGCATGACTGCTTCGACCATCGACGGCGCCATCGTGCAGGACGAAAAGACGGGCGCGGTACTGTTCACGCCCCTGACCGCCCAGCTTGACGGCCAGGCCGTGCGCGAAGCCTGCCCCTATGATATCCCGCGTGTTGACCCGCAAACAAAGCAGATCCACAAGTGCGACTTCTGCAACGACCGGGTGCATCAGGGTATGCTCCCCGCGTGCGTCCTGTCCTGTCCCACCGGGTGCATGAATTTCGGCGAACGGGAAGATATGGAAAACCTCGCCGAGCAGCGGCTTGCGGAAGTTAAAGAACGTTTTCCCAATGCCGTATTGGGTGACAACGGCATCGTACACGTGATATACTTGTACGCGGAAGATCCCAATCTGTACCACAAGTTCGCCGTATTCGCTCAGAACGACGCCAACCCGATGACGCGCCGCCAGCTTTTTGCGAAACTGCGCCGACCTGTGGCTTAGTCCTCAGCACCCGGAGTTGTAAACGTGAGAAAGGAACTCTTGACCCTTGCCGTGGCCTGTCTCCTGTGTGTCCCCGCTTTCGCCGCCGATGACGAAGAACCCAAAGGCGTCAGCGATATCAAGGAGGTCGGCAAAGTTATCCGCAATCCCATCACCATTGAGGCGACCGGCGGAAAGCAGAAGATGGATGTCGTGTTCAACCACTCGTCGCACCGGCGCGTCCGTTGCCAGACCTGCCACCACGCGCTGCCTTCCGACATCGACGCCAAGTACGTCTCCTGCGGCGCGAGCGAGGAATGCCACTCCGTGCCCCGTGGCGACGACGGCGTCGCCCCGAGCCTCTTCAAAGCGTTCCACGCCAAGGACAGCGATCATTCCTGCTACGGTTGCCATATGAAAAAGCGTAAGCAGTACACAGGGTTCCAAAAGGGTTGCTTGCCCTGCCACGAAAAGGCTCAGAAGGATCCCAAGGCTCCGGCCGTTGCTGAAAAGACGCTGAACTAACCCCCCGCCATAGCGGGTTCCCGTCTATGGACAAGGCGGCTTTCCACAAAGGGAAGTCGCCTTTTTTCGGAAAAGGCCGGTGTATCCGCTCTCAAGAGCCTTTGCCACGTCCGCCGATGTTTGCCGATTTCCATCTCCGCAACGGATTCCGCCCCTTGCCCAAAGAAACTTTTTTGGGAAAAATACTTAGCCAGCCCCTGTCTGTTCCCTTTGTCACGAGCACACCCTTTTTTCCGCAACCGTTTTGCCTCCAGCCGAGAATATGATACAAAGAGCCAGACATCAGCGCATTCCCATCCTCTTGAGAGGTACCGCCGGGGAGGCATCGTGTACGGAATAGTCATGGCGGGTGGCCTGTCGTCCCGCATGGGGCGGAACAAGTTCCGTCTCTCGATTCACGGCGACGGCAAAGACATGCTTGAGCGCACGGTGGAGCTGCTCGGCGGCTTCACGGACGACGTGTTCGTCTCCTGCCGCGCCCCCGAAGACGCCGCCCCCTTCAAGGCCATTCCCGACGAGGTGGATCGTCAGGGGCCGTTCGGCGGGGTCTATTCGGCACTGCGCCGCCTGCAAAAGCCCATATTGGTCCTCTCCTGCGATCTGCCGTTCATGGACGGCCCGACGCTTCGCCGCCTGCTCGATGCGCGGGAAGCCCGTTTGCCCGGCACCATCATGACCACGTATCAGCAAGAGGAAACGGGATTCATCGAAGCGCTGGTAGCGGTGTACGAGCCCGCGTGTCTGCCTTGGTTCGATGCCGCGTGGGAACAGGGTATCCGCAAGTTCAGCGTGGTCATCCCCGAAGAGCTGCGCACCCATGTCCCCTACTCGCGCTCGGAAGCCTTGCCCTTTTTCAACATCAACTATCCCGCCGACTTTGAAATCGCCCGCCGCCTCGCGGAGCTGATGAGGAGGGACGGGATGTAGAGACGGGAAGGAAGAGAAGACTTGGAGGGGAGAGGGAGGGGCTTTCTGGAGAAAGCCCCTCCCTCTCCCCTCCAAACCTCC
>QWCH01004517.1_pt1 | contig 12566 bp, 12 predicted proteins | sample 1972671 | NCBI WGS metagenome assembly QWCH01 (sample SAMN09866713, study PRJNA288562) | Human gut metagenome isolate term3_stool, whole genome shotgun sequencing... | isolation source: gut | host: Homo sapiens | place: USA: California | reverse complement strand
GAAGTGGTGGCATAGCGAATTTTTCGTCCAAGTGATGAAAATTCGCTTTTTTTTAAGGAGAAATTATGAGAAACAATTCGGAAGCAACGAAATTTACGATTAAAGAGACACAAATCGCAATTAAAAGTTTAAAAGATTATTTTGAAAGGGACCTGGCCAATACCTTAAACTTAACCAGGGTCTCAGCGCCTTTGTTTGTACGTCCCGAAACCGGGCTCAACGACAATCTAAGCGGTGTCGAAAAGGCGGTAGGTTTTAAACTTAGAAAATACGATATCGATGTGGAAATTGTGCAATCATTGGCTAAGTGGAAACGCAACGCATTAAAAGTATATGATTTCGATTTCTATGAGGGCATCTATGCAGATATGAATGCTATTCGCCCCGATGAAGTCGTCGATGCGATACATTCGGTTTACGTCGATCAATGGGATTGGGAGAAAGTGATCCGAAAAGAAGATCGTACGAGCGATTATCTTCACTTCGTCGTTTCTGAAATTTATTCCGTCTTCTTAAGAACGGAAACGTATATTAACAGCGTATACCCTTATATCCTGTCGAAAAAGTTACCGAACTCCATTTATTTTATGACGACTCAGGAATTAGAGGATATGTATCCCGAACTTACGCCGAAGGAAAGGGAGGATGCTATTTGCCGCGAAAAGAAGGCAGTCTTTTTACAAGGTATCGGCGGCGATCTTGAAAGTGGCGCACCTCATGACGGCAGAAGCCCGGATTACGACGACTGGAAACTAAACGGCGATATTTTATTTTACAACCCGGTCACCGATTCCGCTCTCGAATTGTCTTCCATGGGTATTCGCGTCGATGAAGAAAGCTTAAAGCATCAATTGGAAATTTCCGGTATGACGGATCGCATGGAACTTGATTACCATAAAAATTTAATGGCAGGGGATTTACCCTACACCATCGGTGGTGGTATCGGACAATCCAGAATTTGCATGTTCTTTTTAGAAAAGAAATCCATTGCCGAAGTACAGGCTTCCGTTTGGCCCGAATCTTTTATTATGGATGCTACATTACGAGGAGAAGTCATATTATAAATTCTGGTGAAGTCTTATCGTCTTTATGGTAAAATGTTAAACGATAAGGAGGAGAAGCATGTCGCAAAACAGTTTACAAGCACAAAATAAAATTGTAGATTTTGTCGATGTAAAATCGAAGCTGATGCATCGGTTTTTATACCATTGTGACAGCTCGGCCATGCAAATTCTCCTCAACTTATATGATTTGGAAGAGAAAATTCACAATATTTTTCCATCCTATGTATCGATGAAAAATTTAAAGAGAGATATCCTTTATTTTTTAAGGAGAAAAGACAATCGCTCTCTTTTTGCCGGCAGTTTAACCGATGCTATTTACGATGATGTCAATCGCTTTGAACTGGCAATGTATTTAGCGGGCTATAGACAGGGATTAAACGAAGTAGCGAAAGCCAATGAATTAGAAGTTCTGGCTTTGGAAGAATTTGATATAGGCTCTATGTTTGAACGTAGAATTTTATATCAATACGACATTCGATGCGACGCCGTCGAAGCATTTTACAAACGCTGTATTGCTAGCCATGTTCACGGCTACGGCGAAGATCTCGTTAGGGAGCAGGCGGCTCGTTTTTCGAGACATATCTTAAAACGTAAAGTCTACACTCTAAACCACTATGTAGATCGCCAACTGCAGGTGAATTTTCAATCGCCGAAAAACCCTTATAGGGAATCGGATTACACCTTGAGCCAGCAAGAGCTTGCCGGTTTAAACCGTAAGCTTAAGAAATTTATATACCGTGACGGATTGCGAATCTATTGTTCCGCGTATTGGTGCGGAATTAATGATCTGGTCTTAAGACGTTATCATCCGTAAGTAAAGGGCTCGCAAGAGCCCTTTTTTTAAGGAGTTTTATGAGAGTATTGGGAATCGATCCGGGCCTCGCGACTATGGGCTACGGAATAGTCGATGTAGAAGGAAATCGATTAAGGGCTGTAGAATACGGCACAATCGAAACTGCAAGTACCACAGAGTATTCGAAGCGACTGTATCAATTATATGAAGAGCTTACGCATTTGATTCGCGAATCCAAGCCCGATGAAGTGGCCATGGAGGAGCTCTTCTTCAATAAAAATATTACGACCGCTATTTCAGTTGCTCAAGCGCGAGGCGTGGAGATTTTAGCCTGTATGCGTGAAGGCTTGGAAGTATACGAATATACACCTTTGCAAGTAAAACAGGCCGTTACAGGCTACGGTCGTGCGGAAAAGCGGCAAGTTCAGGAAATGGTAAAGATGTATTTACATCTTCCCGAAATTCCCAAGCCCGATGATGCTGCCGACGGTTTGGCCATTGCCATCGTCCACAGCCATTCCATGAAAAGCAAAGAGAAGTTCAAAATAAAGTAGGTGGAGAATGATCGATCGTATAATCGGAAAAGTGGTAGATAAAAGATCAGACCATATTGTGGTGCAAGCAGGGGGAATGGGTTATGCTGTTTATCTGCCGATCATCGGTATCAGCCGAGTTCCTTTAGGCGAGGATGTTTTGCTCTATACTCATTTGCAAGTACGAGATGACGCCTTTATGCTCTATGGTTTCAACAACGAAAAAGATCGGGAACTTTTCCACCTTCTGATTACTGTATCGGGAGTAGGCCCGAAAGTAGCTATCGGCATTTTAAGTGGCTACGAATCTGAATCCATTATCAGCTTCATCCGCAACGAAGATGTAAGGAGCTTAATGAAGGCACCGGGTATCGGCAAAAAGACGGCGGAACGCATTTTGCTCGAATTAAAAGACAAGGTCGACGGATTCGAAGTAAGCGGAGAGTTTGAAGCGGAAGCGCCTTTAGCGACGACGAGCGCTCAAGATGAAGCCTACGATGCTTTAATGAGTCTTGGTTACTCCGCTAACGAGGCAAAATCTGCCGTATCCGAAGCTGAAGGCGATGACGTGGAAGAAATTTTAAAATCAGCGCTTAAAAAGCTTTCGATTAATCGATAAGGGGGGAGCATGGAAGAGGAACGTTTAGTCTCGCGCACAATTTTACCGGAAGAAGATCGAGTAGAAACGGCTTTGCGTCCAAGTTTTCTTTCCGAGTATATCGGGCAGGATGCAGCAAGAGAAAAACTGGAAATATTCATCGTAGCTGCTAAACGACGCGGTGAGGCTCTTGACCATACGCTTTTGAGTGGTCCTCCGGGCCTCGGTAAAACGACGCTCGCCAACATTATCGCCAATGAAATGGGTGTCAATATTCGCGTTACGTCGGGACCTGCTATTGAGCGGCCGGGAGATCTTGCAAGTATTCTCACGAATTTAGAAGAACACGATGTGTTGTTTATCGATGAGATTCATAGAATTCCACGAACGGTGGAGGAAGTATTGTACCCCGCCATGGAAGATTACGCTTTGGATATTATTGTCGGGAAGGGACCTTCCGCTCGATCGTTGCGTCTCGACTTAAATCACTTTACCCTTATCGGCGCCACGACGCGATCAGGGCAATTGGCATCGCCCCTTCGCGATCGTTTCGGCGTCTTATTGAATCTCAAGCTATACGATGAAGAAAGCTTACAGCGCATTTTACTAAGATCGTCTCAAATTTTAAACATCCCATTAAGTACTTCAGGCGCCATGGAAATCGCACGGCGCAGTCGAGGAACGCCGCGTATCGCCAATCGACTATTAAAGCGAATCCGCGACTTTGCCGAAGTCTGTAAAGACGGCTTGATCGATGAAGAAGTGGCAGGGGAAGGTTTGAAACTTTTGGACGTAGACGCCTTCGGTCTCGACGAGTTGGATCGGCGAATTTTAAAAACCATGATATTGGATTACGACGGACGACCTGTCGGAATCGATACGATCGCCGCCTCCATCGGGGAGGAGAGGATCACCATCGAAGATGTGTATGAACCTTACTTGCTTCAAATCAACTTTATTCAACGAACACCGAGGGGTCGAGTGGCTACTCGCAATGCTTACGATCATTTAGGCATTCCCTTCAGAAAGGATGAGCAATGAGAAAAATTTTAGGTTTACTAATGGCAGTTTGTCTATTGGCATTTGGTCATGTAATACATGTCCAAGCGGCAGGCGAGCCCATTCATGTAAAAATTGGTCCCAATCGCAGTGCAGTTACCCTTTCATCCCCAAGCGGAATTTATAAAAACGGTCAATTTCTCGGAAACAGCACCACCTTATCGGCAGGAAATGTAGTAGGCAGTGATGAATTTTCATCTCCTATCGGTTACTTAAACGTGCATGGAAAAAACTATCGCGGATCCATTCGCTTTATTCCTATGGGCAGCAGCTTAGCCACCGTCAATATTGTAGATGTAGAAGATTATGTTAAGGGGATTATACCGAAAGAAATCGGCGCTTCCACTACAATGGAGGCCCTTAAAGTGCAGGCGGTAATTTCCAGATCCTTCGCCTATGCCAATTGGAATAAATTTGAAAAACAGGGCTACAATCTCGACGACACTTCCGCCTCTCAAGCTTATGCCGGCATGAGTGTGGAAACCAAAAATACTAACCGCGCTGTTGACGAAACGAGAGGCCAAGTACTTTATTACGGAAATGAAGTAGCCAATACGATCTTCCACGCCACCAGCGGCGGCACGACCGAATCAATTGAAGATGTTTGGGGCGGAAATGGCGTTCCCTATTTAAAATCTATGGCGGATCCTCATTCCGTTAAAACCCACAACAGTCAGTGGAAAGCCACTTATAAAAAATCCGAACTTAATCGTATATTCTCTGAAGTCGGGGATGTGCGCGCCATTCGAGTCATCGACAGAAGCAGCAGCGGCCGTATTAAGCGCCTTGCAGTGGAAGGTTCCCGCGGTATAAAGGAAATGACGGGCAATCAATTTCGTATGCGCATGGGATCTGTAAGATTTAAGAGTACGGATTTCCAAACGAGTGCTCTTGAAACGCCGATGCAAGAGACGACCGGTACGGCGATAACGGCAAACGGCATGACACCCATTACACAACAACACGCCATCACATCGGAAGGCCTTGTAGCCGTTGCGGGACAAAATGTACTGACTGTCAATGGCATTCAATCTGTGGATACGCAAAAACAACCGGGAGATGCCCTTATGGTTATTTCTGGCGATACCACATTCTACGGCAGAGGTTATGGCCATGGCGTAGGTCTGAGCCAATACGGCGCCATTAATATGGCGAAGAAGGGCATGGGTTACCGCGAAATTCTCGCCTATTACTATCCGGGAACCCATATTCAGTAGAGAAAGGACATTATGAAGACAAGTGATTTTTACTACGATTTACCGGAAGAATTAATCGCACAGCATCCGGCGGAAAAACGCGACGAATCCCGTTTATTGCATTTAAAAAGCGACGGCAGCTTCGAAGATCTTCACTTTAGAGACATCGTAAACTTTATTAAGCCGGAAGATGTGTTGGTTATAAACAATACGAAAGTATTGCCTGCGCGCATTTTCGGTTCTCGTCCGGGAAAGGATGAGCACATAGAGGTATTGCTCGTTAAGGAACTGGACAAAGATCTTTGGCAGTGCATGGTACGCCCCGGAAGAAAAATGAAACAGGATACGATCATCGAATTTCCTCACGGACTGTACGGTAAAGTTGTAGATATTTCGGAAGACGGTCTTCGTTTGATTCAATTTCATTACAATGGAGTTTTTCTTGAAATTTTAGAAAAACTTGGCGAAATGCCATTGCCCCCCTATATTCATGAAAAATTAGAGGATAAAAATCGCTATCAAACGGTTTATGCAAAGTTTGAAGGATCTGCCGCAGCGCCTACGGCAGGTCTTCACTTTACAAAGGATTTGCTTCAAAAGATTCGCGAACAGGGAACGGAAATCGCCGAAATCACCCTCCACGTAGGTCTCGGTACTTTCAGACCGGTAAAGACCGATACCATTGAAGATCACCATATGCACAGCGAGTATTATCGCATCGACGAGGAAGCGGCTCGAAAAATCAATAAGGCAAAAGCTAGAGGGGGGCGGGTTATTGCCGTAGGTACCACGTCCATACGCACTTTGGAAAGCGCCATGGCGGCTATGGGTGAAATTAAACCGATTGCTAAAGAGACGGATATTTTCATTTATCCCGGCTATCAGTTTAAAATCGTCGACGCAATAATTACCAACTTCCATTTGCCGGAATCGACGCTCATTATGCTCGTTTCCGCTTTTGCAGGAAGGGATGTCATTTTAAATGCCTATCGACATGCAGTGGAAGAAAAATACCGTTTCTTCAGCTTTGGAGACGCCATGTTTATAGAATCGAGGAAAGAATGAAATTTACCGTAACCCATGAATCGTCTAATACAAAGGCGCGCAGAGGTGTATTGGAAACAGCACACGGCACAATCCAAACGCCGATTTTTATGCCTGTGGGTACACAGGCTACAGTGAAAACTATGACGCCTGAAGATTTAGAATCCATGAACGCCCAAATTATTTTGTCCAATACCTACCATTTATTTTTGCGCCCCGGAACGGACATTATCGCAAAAGCGGGGGGACTTCATAAGTTTATGAATTGGGATAAGCCCATTCTCACCGATAGTGGAGGATTTCAAGTTTTTAGTCTTTCTCATCGCCGAAAAATTACGGAAGAAGGGGTTATGTTCAGGAGCCATATCGACGGCTCCAAACAATTTTTATCCCCTGAGAAGAGCATGGAAATTCAACATATTCTAGGGTCGGACATTATGATGGCCTTTGACGAATGTGCACCCTATCCTGCGACGAGGGAGTACATTGCCCATTCCAGCGATCGCACGACCCGTTGGGCAGAACGTTGCAAGATTTATCACAATGATAAGGAAGGGCAGAATCTTTTCGGCATCGTTCAGGGTGGAATGTACAAAGACCTAAGGAAAAAAAGTGCGGAAGAACTCGTATCCTTAGATTTTCCCGGATACGCTGTAGGCGGTCTTTCCGTTGGGGAACCTATTGAATTAATGTGCGATGTTTTAGACTATACAACCGATTTTATGCCCAAAGACAAGCCCCGTTATTTAATGGGCGTAGGAACGCCGGATTATCTTTTTGAAGCGGTGGGACGTGGCATCGACATGGCGGATTGCGTCTTGCCGACGCGAAATGCGAGAAAGGGAACGGTCTTTACAGCACACGGGAAATTGGTCATAAAAAATGCACGATACGCTGAAGACTTCCTTCCCTTGGATCCGGAATGTGACTGCTATGTATGTAGAAACTATTCCCGTGCTTACATTCGCCATTTATTTAAAGCGAATGAAATTTTGGGGCTCAGACTAGCAAGTTACCATAATCTCTATTTCTTGCTAAAGTTAATGGAAAATATTCGTACCGCCATCGAAAATGACAGCTTTTTGTCCTTTAAAGATGACTTTTACGCTAAATATGGTTATAATAATATAAACGGATAGGAGGTTTGTATGGAATTCGGAACTGGAAATTCGATGATCCCTACGTTGATTTCCGTCGTCCTCATGATCGCAATCTTTTACTTTGGAATTATTCGCCCGAATAAGAAGAGAGAAAAAGAAACGCTTGAAATGATGGAAAAACTTGCAGTAGATGATGTCATCCAAACGATTGGAGGCATTATCGGTAAAATTGTTCAGGTAAAGTCTGATGTGGTGATTATCGAAAGCACCGGCATGAAGACGCGACTTGAAATTGCCAAATGGGGAATTAAATCGGTTATAAAACCGGGACACCGCAAGAATACGAAAGAAACCAAAGAAGCTAAAGAAACAGAATAGGAGTTTGTATGAAATACATAAAGACACTTACGAAACGTTCGCTACGTAAAAATCTTGAAAAAGCCGGTTGCGGCGAGTGCCAAACATCTTGTCAATCCGCCTGCAAAACATCTTGTACCGTAGGCAATCAAAAGTGCGAAAATAAGGAACGATAAAAAGGTTGTGGGGCTCCCACACCTTTTTATTTTAGAAAGGGAAATTTGTGCGTAATATTCATCGTTTTAAGGGAAATGGTCAATTTGTTTTACTGGACGTGGCATCGGGATCGGTACACGTCGTAGATGAAATGATTTTTGATATGGCAGCAGATCTTTTAGATTTATCCAAAGAAGAAATCATCGATAAATATAAAGATCGCTACGATCAAAAAGCATTAGCCGAAGGATATGACGAGCTTTATTATTTAATGGAAGAGGGTTTGCTCTATTCTAAAGATGAACCGGTAGATTTAAGCGGATTCAATCCGAATTGCCATATTAAGGCCATGTGCCTTCACGTTTCCCACGACTGCAATTTGAGATGTGCTTATTGTTTTGCATCTCAAGGGGATTTCCACGGAGATCGCATGATGATGGACTTGGAAACCGGTAAAAAGGCATTGGATTTCTTGCTGGAAAACAGCGGCAATCGCTACAATTTAGAAGTAGACTTTTTCGGCGGCGAGCCCATGATGAATTTCGACGTGGTCAAACAATTAGTGGACTATGGTCGGGAAAGGGAAAAGGAATATAACAAACATTTTCGCTTTACCATGACCACCAACGGCGTCTTATTAAATGACGAGAACATCGAATACCTAAACAGAGAAATGGCCAATGTGGTACTGTCCCTGGACGGCAGAAAAGAAATCAACGATCCTATGCGCCCCACGGTTAACGGAAAGGGAAGCTTCGACACCATCGTTCCGAAATTCCAAAAGCTTATCGCCGGAAGAGGGGATAAGGATTACTACATTCGCGGTACCTTTACCAACCATAATCTCGATTTCTCAAAAGATGTGATGCTTTATCACGATCTTGGCTTTCAAAAGACGAGTATGGAGCCGGTGGTCACGGATCCAAACGAAGAATATGCCATTCGCAAAGAACACTTGGATCAAATTCTACAGGAATATGAAAAGCTAAGCGAAGAGTACCTTCGCATCCGAAAAGACGATCCGGATTTTCTGTTTTTCCACTACATGATCGATCTTTCGGGAGGTCCCTGTGCTTACAAGAAAAGCATTGGCTGCGGCGCGGGAAGCGAATATGTAGCCGTAACTCCGACGGGAGAAATTTATCCCTGCCATCAATTTGTAGGCGAAGAAGATTTCTTATTGGGAAATGTAAATGACGGCATCGTCAATAAGGAATTACAAAAACAATTCCACGAAGCCGACGTCTTCCATAAAGATGCCTGTACGGAATGTTGGGCAAAATATTTCTGTAGCGGAGGCTGTCACGCCAATGCTTATCACAATAACGGCACGATCTATGAGCCATTTGATGTAGGCTGTCAAATGGAGCGAAAACGCTTAGAGTGTGCCCTTACAGTTTATGCCAAGGAGTCTAGTGAAGTTGTATGAAATATTGGTCCGTCAAAAACAATCAACCACAAGAAACCATCGATTTCCGCGCATTAGGACTGACGGAATGGGAATATAAGGTTTTATTAAATCGCGGATTGGATACGAAAAATGCCATGGAGGAATACATCCATCCTTCGATGGAGTATATTGCATCTCCTATTACCATGAAAGATATGGTAAAAGCGGGCAATATTCTCCAGTCGGTTAAAGGCAAAGTGCGTATTATCGGCGATTATGATTGCGACGGAACCATGAGTACGACCATTCTCTCAAAGGGACTTAAAGGACTTGGTTACGATGTGGATTACGATATTCCCCATCGCAGAAAAGACGGCTACGGGATGCAGGTGGAAATGGCGGATGAGGCGGCAAAAGACGGCATCGAGCTCATCATTACTTGCGATAATGGAATTGCACAATTTGATGCCATTCGACGCTGTAAAGAGCTTGGCATTAAAGTCATCGTCATCGACCACCATCAGGTTGTAAAAAAAGACGGCGAAGAAATCCTTCCTGAAGCCGATGCTATTATTAACCCTCATCAAGAACAATGTCGCTACCCATTTAAAGAATTATGCGGTGGCGCTTTGTCATATTATTTTATAAACTATTTATATACCATTTCCGGAAAAATAGAGGAAATAGATCTCGATTTAATAGGTTTTGCCGCCATAGCCACCATATGCGATGTCATGATTCTAAAGGGCGAAAACCGCAATCTAACCATCGCCGGTCTTGAACGTTTGAATCGAACCGATCATATCGGTTTTAATGCGCTTCGAGAAGCAGCCAGTATTCGAGGCGATGTTGCAGGATATCATATCGGTTTTATTATAGGACCTACAATCAATGCGGCCGGAAGGCTGGAGACGGCGAAGGATGCCGTGGAGTTGTTTTTGACCGACGACGAATCATTCGCGCAAAAAACGGCGATTTATCTTAGAGATTTAAATGCCAAGCGTCAAGCTCTTACGATCGAAGGAACAAAGCGCTTGGAAGCACAACTTCAAAGCCCGAAAGAGAGAGAACAGCTTCTCTACATTCTAAAAGATGAAACGATCGATGAAAGTATTGCCGGAATCATTGCCGGGAAGCTGAAGTCGAAATATAATCGCCCCTGCATCGTGATTACGAGAGGCGAAAACGGCTTAAAAGGCAGCGGACGCAGCATCGAAGCCTATAATATGGTTGAAAATATACGAAAGAGCGAGGAATATTTGACGAGTTTCGGCGGTCACGCCATGGCGTGCGGCTTAAGCTTAAATCGCGATCGCTTTGTTCCGTTTAAACTGGACGCGCTAGAAAAATGTGGCTTGAATGAGCGGGATCTAATTCCGCGCATTCGCCTCGATGCTATTGTTTCTATCGACAAAGTCAGCTTTGAAACGGTGTCGAGGTTGGAACGCTTTCAACCCTATGGAAACGGCAATCCTAAACCGCTTTTCGGTGCCACGGGAATTTACATCCGTGATTTTAAAATTTTCGGCAAAAATAAAAACGTGATCAAGTTAACCCTTCATTACAAGGGAAGAGATTACGACGGTATCTTATTTAAAGATGGCGACGAGTTTATTGCATTTACTCAAACTGCGAGACGGTCCGACGGCAGCTTGCTCGTCGATATAGCCTATGTGCCGACAATTGATACGTATAGAGATAAAAACACGCTTCAATTGCAAATTGAAGAACTGCGACTATCTAAACATGGTGATTAAATGATTCAAAAATTAATTGACAAGGTTCTATCTTATAATCCCGAAGCGGATATCGACATCCTTCGCGAAGCTTTTACGTTCGCAGAAATACACCACAAAGGGCAAAAACGTAATTCAGGAGAAGATTACATTATTCACCCCTTTTATGTGGCTTATATTTTAGCGGAAATGAACATGGATGTTTCGACGATTATCGCAGGTCTTTTACACGATACCATTGAAGATACCGGCGTTACATACGACGAAGTTAAAAATAAATTCGGAGGAGAAGTCGCCGATTTGGTAGACGGCGTCACGAAATTAAAGATGCTTTCCTATCAAACGAAGCAGGAGAAGCAAGCCGAAAATATTCGGAAAATGGTTCTCGCCATGGCGAAAGACATTCGGGTCATTATCGTTAAGTTTGCTGACCGCCTTCATAATATGCGAACATTGGAATATATGACGCCTGCCAAAAAACACGATAAAGCTCTGGAAACCATTGAAATCTATGCGCCTTTGGCAGATCGCCTCGGTATGAGCCGTGTAAAGAGCGAGCTGGAGGATTTATCTCTACGCTACCTCGATCCGGAGAACTATTACAAGCTCGTGGACATGATCAACAAAAGACGCAGTGAGCGGGAAGAACTTATCGATCATTTGATACGTGACATTTCCAATCAATTAAAGCGCACGGGTATAGCGGCGGATATTACGGGTCGGCCTAAGAATTTTTACAGCATCTATAAAAAGATGATGAAAAAAGGCAAGACCTTTGAAGAAATTTACGATCTTCAGGCTATCCGCATCCTCGTAGACGATGTAAAAGATTGTTACGGTGCATTGGGCGTCGTCCATACGATGTATAAGCCGATTCCCGGCCGCTTCAAGGATTATATTGCGATGCCGAAGCAGAACATGTATCAGTCTCTGCATACAACACTGATCGGACCGAACGGTCAGCCTTTTGAGATCCAGATCCGTACATTTGATATGCACAGGACAGCTGAGTATGGTATTGCTGCCCATTGGAAGTACAAGGAAGACCCGAATGCCAAGAATGTGGAAGACAGCGAGGAAGCGAAGCTGACATGGCTGCGCCAGATTCTGGAATGGCAGACAGATATGTCAGATAATAAGGAGTTCATGAGCCTTCTGAAGAATGACCTGAACCTTTTTGCTGACAGCGTCTATTGCTTTACACCGGCAGGTGATGTCAAGAATCTTCCGACAGGTTCTACACCCATCGACTTTGCATACAGCATTCATTCAGCGGTGGGCAATAAGATGGTAGGTGCCAGAGTCAACGGCAAGCTTGTGAATATTGATTATGAGATCAAGAACGGTGACCGTGTTGAGATTCTTACATCAGCCAATTCCAAGGGACCAAGCCGTGACTGGCTGAGTATTGTCAAGAGTACTCAGGCCAAGAACAAGATCAATCAGTGGTTTAAGACAGAGTTCAAAGAAGAGAATATCATCCGGGGTAAGGATCTTCTGAATCGTTACTGCAAGGCCAAGGAAATTGTCCTCGGCAATC
>QWCH01004514.1_pt1 | contig 12567 bp, 7 predicted proteins | sample 1972671 | NCBI WGS metagenome assembly QWCH01 (sample SAMN09866713, study PRJNA288562) | Human gut metagenome isolate term3_stool, whole genome shotgun sequencing... | isolation source: gut | host: Homo sapiens | place: USA: California | reverse complement strand
AGTTGACAGCTCATGAAAATCTGGCTGTGATACCGTTTTGATACTAAAAAATGAAGAGAACAGAAATATAGCGTAGAAATCCTATAACACAGGACAATACAGACACGAAAATCACAGAAAATAATGAGATTTTAAGAACCTCACAAACGTGAAGGTAGACGTACTGTAGGATCGGGACGTGTTGCTACAGTTATCGAATAATTTTAGCATAACATCTTAATTATATATATTGAGTACCGCAAGGTACATTGTGTCCAAACGTAAGATACCCCGGAACCGCAAGGTTTCCGGGGTTTTTCTGTTGAGCGGGAACGAAACTGTCTGTGGATTTTCAATAAGAAAATAGGGACAATTGACGAGGAATGATGAAATGCTTATAATAAATTATAGTGTGTTTGAGCAGATAAAATCAATTAAACAAAATTAATAACAAGAGGGAGGTCATGTTATGTTTGATTTTATGGTAACTGCTGATGGTGGACTTACAACTGCCGGATATGTGATTACAGTTATTGCCGGAGTTATTTTGTTTCTTCTGGCAATTTATTTTGCAGGAAAAAATTCAGACAAGAAAAAGCTTACCACAAGACAGTTGGTATTCTGTGCTGTAGCTATTGCACTTGCTTTTGTTACGTCTTATCTGAAAATCTTTAAACTGCCGTGGGGAGGCAGCGTCACCCTTTGCAGTATGCTTTTTATTGTTCTGATCGCAAACTGGTATGGGATTGGAACAGGTATTATGGCTGGGTTTGCTTACGGAATCCTGCAGTTTATCCAGGAGCCTTATATACTTTCATTCTTCCAGGTATGCTGTGATTACATACTTGCATTTGCAGCACTTGGACTGGCAGGATTATTTGCCAAACAGAGTCATGGACTTCTGAAAGGGTATATAATAGCAGTGATTGCCAGAGGAGCTTTCCATTCTCTGGGCGGTTATCTTTATTGGATGAGCTACATGCCAGACAATTTCCCAAAATCTTTGACAGCTGTATATCCGATTTTATATAATTACAGTTATCTGCTGGCAGAGGGCATTATCACAGTGATCATTATTTCAGTACCTGCAGTGTCGAAGGCATTGACACAGGTAAAACGCGCTGCATTGCAGTAAATATGGAAATACCGCAAGCTCCTTCTGATAAACAGCGGAGCAGTTATAAAAATCCCCGGAATCAGTCAGCTGGCAGCAGATAAGAAAATCAGTTTCTTATCACTGTTAAGCCAAGGATTCCGGGGATTTTTTTATATTATTTTTTATTTATGCCGCAGACACACCGTTTTCACCTGTGCGTGCCTGGTTCTCTGCGCCGGAACGGCGGATTCCTGCAAAGATGGAGCCTGCAATATTATGCCATACACTGAAAATAGCACCGGGAAGTGTTGCCAGTGGGTTGGCTGCGAAGTTAGCTGCTGCCAGAGAAACTGCAAGTCCGCTGTTTTGCATGCCAACTTCAATAGCTATAGCTGTTGTCCGTGTATATTCTACATGGAAAATTCTTGCCGCAAGGAGTCCAAGCATCATACCACAGAAATTGTGAATCGCAACAACACCAAGGACCAGAACTCCACAGCTTAAGATTTTTTCAGCATTAATTGCCACGATTCCGCCAATGATCATAACAATTGCCACAACAGAGATCAATGGCATAACATCAGATACTTTATCCACATGATCTCCTGCAAGTGTACGAAGAAGGATTCCAAGAAGTACAGGAATCAGAATTACCTTTACTACAGACAGTACCATTGCCCAGAAGGATACTTCCACCCATGCACCTGCCAGAATGTACACAAGAAATGGAGTCATAACAGGAGCAGCCAGAGTGGAAACGATGGTCATTCCTACTGAAAGTGCAACATCACCACCTGCAATATAGGTGATCACATTGCTGGCTGTTCCACCAGGACAGCATCCCACAAGGATTACGCCCAGAGCCAGATCTGCTGGAAGATTCATAACCTTACACAATACCCAGGCCACGACTGGCATGATCGTATACTGCGCCACTGCACCAATGATTACTTCCTTTGGTCTGGAAAAAATTGCCCGGAAGTCTTCCAGACGTATGGTCAGTCCCATACCAAACATGATCACACCCAGAAAAACAGACGTATAATTTGTCATCCATGCAAATCCATCTCTCCAGAAAAAGGCAAGGCATGAAAAGGCAATGATGATGATTCCAATATATCTGGATACAAAACTGCTGATTTTCCCGATTTTCTTTAAAATATTTTCCATATATTATACCTCGTAGCTGAAATTATCGATCAGTCTTGTTTTGCCAATATAGACAGCCATTGCTACGAGAACATTATGATCAGCTTTTTCCACAGGCTGCATGGTAAGTGCATCTACCATGGAAACATAATCGATTTTTGCCAGAGGTTCTGCCTCGATCACTGCACGCATTTTGCCGAGAAGTTCTTCTGCGGAAATGCCTGCGTGAATGATTTCCTGTCCGAGTTTTACGGATCTGGACAGACAGAGAGCAGCCTTTCTCTCTTCATCGCTTAAATATGTATTTCTGGAGGATTTTGCCAGTCCGTCCTCTTCACGGACGATCGGGCAGCCTACGATCTCTATATCAAAATTCAGATCCTGGACCATTTTGCGGATGATGGCCAGCTGCTGAGCATCCTTCTGGCCGAAATATGCTCTGTCCGGGGCTACAATATGGAACAGCTTAGTTACAACTGTACATACACCCTTGAAATGGATAGGGCGTGTTTTTCCACAAAGTGTCTCAGATAATGTATCGATACTTACAAATGCATGGGGATCATGATACATTTCAGAAGGTTCAGGGCAAAAGATCAGGTCTGCGCCAAGACTCTCGCAGAGTTTGCTGTCGCGTTCGAAATCTCTTGGATATGCCTCAAGATCTTCTGTCGGACCAAACTGTGTTGGGTTGACAAAGTCAGACACAACTACAATGTCGTTCTGTTCTCTGCATTTTTTGATCAGACTTGCATGTCCCTCATGAAGAAATCCCATTGTTGGAACAAGACCTATAGTTTTACCTTCTTTTTTCCATGCTTTGATCTGTTTTCTTGTTTCTTCTACTGTTTTTGTTACCTGCATTGTTATCTCCTCTTTCTCGGTCAATGGACCGGTATCATAGATTTTGAGATAGCCTCTTTTCTGAATTCACTTTCATCTTATGATAGCCTCTAATCTGATATCAACGTTTTCAGGCCATGTCTTTCAGCAGACCATGTTTCTCATAATTGGTCACTCTGCTGATCTTGTTTTCTTCATCTACAAATACAACTGCAGGCTTATGGTTGCGTGCTTCTTCAGGCTTATACCCGGCATAAGCCATGATAATAATTTTGTCACCTGTACTCACACATCTTGCTGCTGCTCCGTTCAGACAGATCATACCGCTTCCGCGTTTTCCACAGATTGTGTATGTCTCGAATCGACTGCCATTGTTCACATCTACGATCTGAACTTTCTCATATTCCAGTATTCCGGCAGCTTCCAGCAGTTCTTCATCCACAGTAATGCTTCCTACATAATCCAGTTCAGCCTGGACAACAGTTGCTCTGTGGATTTTTCCTTTTAACATTTCTATTGTCATCTTATATAGTCCTTTCCTGTGGAAAAAATCAGAATTGTGCAGTGTTATAAAAAGAAAAATATCTTCATATAACACGTAAAAAAGCGCATCAGGATACACTTTGACCCTGAAACGCTTCTGATTGATTCCCTGTATATTGAGTCCTGTTTCTGATACATAAAATGTGGTTTGTTATTCCATAAATTATTGGAAATCTTAGAGCGTGTTTGAAAAATGCTTTTTCAAACATACTCTAGTTCCTGTATCATAAATACCGGCTCATATCTTTAAAAATTACATACATCCCTCCGTTCCCGTTTCCGGGTTCCGGCTGGTTGTTTTTATATAAGATTCCAGTGATTTCAGCCAGAGTATAGTTTTGAGTTCAAATACTATCTCTGAGTGGTATTATTACATCTGATCAGTTATTTGTCAATAAATTGTTTAGTTATTGTTCACTCCGTGTTACTGTTTACTGGTAATATCCCGCGGGGTGTTTTTTTGTGAGCGAAGGTCACAGAAAACCCGATAAAACATAATTGATTTCTCACAGACAGTTTGCTAGAATATACCTGTGAAAAGAGAGTAGTGTGCCGGGCAGATTCGGTTAAATAAGAAATGGAATACAGTATATTATGGATAATTATGAAAAACAGGTATATACAGGAAGAGAGTTGTTTCTAAAGTATGATCAGGATAAGCTGATAGAGAAGTATGGATTGAAATATGATGAAGAATACCTGTATTTGAAATATATCGGAACAGAATATCGGATTAATCGTGGAAATGGTGCTATTGAATATGTTGTGGATAAAGAATGGACGGACTGTGTAGAATATACAATTGTTATGACAATCTATGATTTTCTCTGCTGTTCCGGGCAGGAAATACTGCCTCCTCTGACCGGGCAGTGGCAGCCTGTGAGCAGGTTTGTAACTGCCGGAAACAGTCCGTCAACAGATCCCTTTGTGGAAAAGTATGCGAGAGCATTTTCAGGCAAAGTGGAAGAGGTAAAGCAGGCCTGTATCTGTCTGGGCGGAAAGCAGAGGGAGCGTCTGGCAGGGGCGGATGTGACATTTGAAATGCCTGTTCTTCCGGATTTTTCCGTGTTGCTTCAGTTCTGGGATGGAGATGAAGAATTTCTGCCAAAGATCTTACTGTTATGGGATAAGGTATCGTTATCATACCTTCATTTTGAGACGACCTATTATCTTCAGGGAGATCTTCTGAAGGCTATATTGCAGACAATCGGCTGAATACATTTTAGCCGGTCATTTGGAGGGGATATCCATGAAACGAATATCACTGGATGCTCTTCTTCATACCAGACAGCACCTTTCTTATAAGGAACAATATGAATATATAATGAAATTGCTGGAGAAGGGTGAGATAAAGCCTGTGAAAGCTTCTAAAGGAAATGGAAAGAAACCCACGCTTTATCGTGAATACTGGATTATAGAAGAGCAAAAGGATTACAGTAGTTATATAGAAGAAATAAAATATACTTTTTCTACCATGCTTTCTGTAGATTATTATCTCGGGCGTCCGGATATGTATGAAAAGGATCGAGTGTGGGTGCTTATGCTGAATGAATATCTGAAAAAACATACAGATGCATTACTGACACCGGAATCTCTGAATGAAAGAAGCTTTGAAATATGGCACAGAGAGAAATTTCTGGACAGAGAACAGGGAAAGAAGATTCTGAAACGTTGTGGACTTAATGTGGAGGCTCTGAATGTATACAGGACAACAGAGCCTCTTTCTTATTATACACATACAAGAAATACGCCGCAGAATATCCTGATCCTGGAAAATAAAGACCCTTTTTTCAGTATGCGCAATTACCTGCTGAATGGACATACTGAAATTTTTGGTGCAGAAATCGGAACTCTGATTTATGGTGCAGGAAAAGGTATTATCCGTTCTTTTCAGGATTTTGACCTGTGTGCGGAACCTTATATGAAACATCCGGAGAATACAATTTATTATTTCGGGGATCTGGATTATGAGGGCATCGGTATATACGAAAATCTGGCAGAAAAATTTCGCAGCAGATGGAAGATCATTCCTTTTGTGCCGGCATATCAGGCTATGCTGGAAAAGGCAGAACAGATAACTGAACTTCCAGAGACAAAGGAGCATCAGAACAGAAATATCAGTACACAATTTTTCTCCTGTTTTGATGAAGTAATGGTTAAAAAAATGGAAGCTGTCCTGGAAAAGAACAGATATATACCGCAGGAAATCTTAAATATCGCAGATTTTTGATGCGGATTCTGACGCAGGATTTGTACAGTTACGTAAATTTATACTATAGAAGCAACAGGGTACAAACTATATCTAACCCAGGGAGGCAGCTTTGCAATACGAATTTCTGAAAAACTTTCCAAAACGAATGAAAAATGTAGGTCTGTACGGTGTTCTGAGTCAGAACAGTATCCAGAAGACATCCTGGAAGCAGTTTGGTTTCCAGATATTTGATGAGCAAATGAATCTCATTTTCGCGGTTTTGCTCTATATTATGGAGCAGTCTCTGCGGGAAGAGAACTGTACTATGGATGACATTGGAGCCTATATTGATACCATTAATACCAGATATCTGGGCAAAGAAATTTCCTATGATGACTGTAGGAAATTAGGCGATTTTATTGTCAATGTAATCTTGTCAAATGAAGGTCGTGCCATGTATTTTGATGGATACGATTTTGAACAGAATGCTTATCATATTATGCATATCAGCTATGTGGCGAACCGGATCGTGTATCTGGATCAGGAGGTTCGCAGAACCTCTTATTATCTTACAGATGACGGATACAATCTGATACTTTCCACCCTTGAAATAGAAAATAATATGAAGCTTACCATCCATGAAATGATTTTTCAGATGCATCTGGAAAAACAGAGCTATGATAAGGCTGTGGATGAGATTAAGAATGTCTTTAATCTGATGCGCATCCAGCTTCAGAAGATTCAGGAAGCTATGGGAAAAATCCGCAGAAATGCCCTGAATTATTCAGTAAAGGACTACGAGGAAATCCTTCTGGAGAATCTGGATACGATCAGCGATACAAAGGAAAAATTTCAGAAATACCGGGAACTGGTGCGAAGCAGGGTAAAGAAACTGGAAGAAGAGAACATCAATGTACGCCGCCTTGGCGAAAAAGAAGAGGAGAATCTGGAAAATCTCCGTATTATTGAGAGCTATCTGAACAGAACTATTGATGAGCACCAGAAAATCCTGAGCAGTCATTTTGACCTGAAAGCACTTTATACCAGAGAACTGGAAGCATTGTCGCAGATGTCCCTGATCCGGAGATTTTCCATGCGCAATGATTTTTATGATAAAGTGCTGGAGAATCCGTCGGCACTGGGAAATCTGGACTATTTTTTAAGACCCTTATTCAATCGGGAGCCGGACAAGGTTTATAACCTGAATAAAGCTTTATTATATCAGAAACCGTCTGTCAGAAATGAGGATGAGGACACTGAGGAGATGCTGGATTTTGACGAAGATGCATATCTGAAAGAGCAGGAAGAGAAGCGCAGACAGAAGCTGAAACGCTATGAGAGCAGTCTGGGATTTCTGCTTGGGCAGGCATCTGAAAAAGGCGAAATTTCCCTTTCTGATATCTGGAAAAACATTCAGGAAAATGAGAAAAATACAGAAGAAATGCAGCAGCAATTGATTCCAAATGTTGAAATTTTTAAAGAGATCATGGTGGAGCTGATACGAAATAAAGAGATCAATATGGAAGCACTGAAAAAGGAACGAAGCGAATTTATCCAGGACCAGACAGCAGATTTTCAGCTCAACGAAATGCTTCTTCAGCTTTCAGAAGAAAGATTTTCAGACAAAAGAATCGGTAAAATAGAGGTATACAGGATAGAAGACGGAAGCACAGTCACCTTTGACAATGTTTTCAGCGAAAATGGAGTGAAAAAAAGCATCCGCTGTTCTAATATCCTGATTCGAATCATGAGAAATGAGGAATAACAGATATGGCATACGAAGCAGAGGAAATCCGCACCAGTCAGGAGATATTTTATTATCTCCTGGAACATCATGAGTTGCGGGAAGAGGATGAATTGCTTTTATATAAGGCATATGCAGAAGAAGAAACCATTAGGAATCTGGTGAAATCTCAGGGTGATATTGCCGGCTGCAATATCGAACGCTACGGAAATGTGATCTATCTGATTCCCAAGGAGGAGAACAATTTTCTTGGCTTTTCCAAGCAGCAGCTTAAAAGTACACTGTGCAAATCCGGGGCAACGGATAAAGATTATTATTTGTCACAGTTTGTAATCCTTACGCTGCTGGTAGAATTTTTTGACGGACAGGGAAGCAGCAGTAAATCCAGGGAATATATGCGTGTGGGAGAGCTTATGAACTGTCTTTCCGCCCGTCTGAAGGAAGGGGCAGCAGAAGAGACTGCCTCTGAAGAGGAGGAAGATGGAAAGAATCCCAAAGATACTGCAGGGATTTCTTTCAAAATCCTTTACGAAACCTACGAGGCTCTGAAGTCTGATGACAGAGGTTCCAGGATGAAAACAACTAAGGAAGGTTTTATCTACAACATTCTGATGTTCCTTCAGAAACAGGGACTGATCGAGTATGTGGTACAGGATGAGATGATAAAAACAACCAGAAAGCTGGATAATTTTATGGACTGGAATCTTCTGAACCAGAACAATTACCAGCGGGTTCTGAGAGTACTGGGGGTGGCAAAAGATGAGTAAGATTAATGCAGTGCGTCTGATCAACGTGAATTACAATAACAATGCATACCGTATCAGTGATGAAACTCTGCACTTTAATGGAGAAAGCACACTGATCTCTCTGCAGAACGGCGGTGGAAAATCTGTTCTTGTCCAGATGCTGACTGCGCCCTTTGTGCATCCAAGATACCGCAATACCAAAGACCGATTATTTGAAAGCTATTTTACTACCAATAAGCCATCCTTTATCCTGGTGGAATGGGCACTGGATCAGGGAGCGGGCTATGTTCTTACAGGCCTTATGGTCAGAAAATCCCAGGATATGGAAGAGGACAGAAAAGAGAATCTGGACATTATTGGAATTGTCAGTGAATATCAGAGCCCCTGTATTCAGGATATCTACCATCTTCCTGTAGTGGAAAAGGGTAAAAAAGAGATGATCCTGAAGAATTTCAACTCCTGCAGACAGCTTTTTGAAACCTACAAAAAAGACAGGGATATGAAGTTCTTTTATTACGATCTGACAAACTATGCCCAGTCCCGCCAGTACTTTGATAAGCTGATGGAATACCAGATCAATTATAAAGAATGGGAAACCATTATTAAGAAAATCAATCTGAAGGAATCCGGTCTGTCAGATCTTTTTGCGGACTGCAGAGATGAAAAAGGACTGACAGAAAAATGGTTTCTTGAGGCTATTGAGAGCAAGCTGAATAAGGACAAAAACCGCATTAAAGAGTTCCAGTCTATTCTGGAAAAATATGCCGGGCAGTATAAGGATAACCGTTCTAAAATTAAGCGAAGAGACACAATCCGTCAGTTTAAGGAAGAAGCAAATGGGATTCAGATTCAGGCAGAAGAGTATCAAAATGCGGAGACAGAAGAAGGAAAACAGCAGAATAAAATTGCCTGGTTTATCCATGATGTAAATGGACTCTTAAGCCAGACTGAGAAAGCTCATGATCATGCAAAAGAAGTGCTGGAAGGTCTGGATCAAAAGCTTTCCAGAGAAGAATACGAGGAGCTTTCCAGCCAGGTCTATGACTATGAGGAAGAGAAGAATCTTCATATCGGAAACCGTGATATGATCGATATGGAGCGTGAAAATCTTCAGGTGCAGGCAGAAAAGACAGAGAAGAAACTCCATATCCTCAAATGTGCCAGACAGCAGGATTCTGTATCAGAGGAAAAAGGGGAACTGGATCTTCTCAGGGAGAAAATCGCAGTTGCCAGACAGCAGGGAACTGATCTGGAGCCGGAGAGAAAAGCACTTGGACTGACCTTGAAAAACATTTTCGAAGAACGTATTCAGGATAATAATCAGCAACAGGAAAATCTGTCTGAAAATATACAGAAAAAGGGAAAAGAAGCACGGGAAGAGGCGAAAAGATCCGAAGAACTGGAAGAAAAGATCCGTGACTGCTTTGGCAGAAAAGGAAAACTGGAAAGTCAGATTGAATCCTATACCCGTCTGGAAAGTCAGTATAATGCCAAATATCAGGAAGAATTAGTACGAAATATTCTGGGAACCTATGAAGCCGGAACACTGGAAATCCGTCGCCAGATGTACGAACAGGAACTGGAAAAAACAGTGAGGGAACGCACAGAAAATCAGAAGAAATGGGAAGATGACAAAGAGCTGATCCGCCGTCAGGAGCGCAGCCTGGAGGATAAGAAAGAGGCTCTGATTCATAAAAAGACAGAAACAGAGAATCAGAAACATACCTATCAGCTCTATCAGAACGAACTGGAAATCAGGAAGAATATCCTGAAATATCTGGATATGGAGGAACGCCATCTTCTGGATACTGACAGGATACTGGAGAACTCTGTGAGAAAGCTGCGTGAACTGGAGGAGCTGCGGCGAAATCTGGAAAAGGAAGAGGATTCTTTGGAAAAAGAATATTTAAGCCTTACCAGCGGAAAGGTTCTGGAGCTTCCTGAGGAACTGGAGAAAGAACTGGATGATCTGGGAATCCATACAGTTTATGGTATGGAATGGCTGAAAAAGAACGGATACTCTCAGAAGAAAAACCAGATGCTGGTCCGTAAGAATCCATTTCTGCCATATGCTTTGATCCTCACCCGACAGGAAATTGAGAAGCTGGGACGAAACGACAGAAACGTCTGCACATCCTTCCCTGTACCTATTGTAGAGCGTGAGAAAATAGAAGAATTTCAGGAGAAGTACACAGACAAAATCGTAAATTTCCCGGGAATCAGCTTTTATATTCTCTTTAATGAAAACCTCCTGGATGAAGAAAAGCTTCAGGTAATGATCCGGGAGAAAAAGAAAGAGCTGGAGAAACTAAATCAGGCTGTAGATCAGCGCAAAAAGGAATACGCAGAGTATTTTCAGCGGCAGGAAACCCTGAAAAATCAGTCTGTAACAAAAGAAAAATGGGAAGAAATCCAGGAGCTTCTGAAAACTCTTGAGGAAGAAAAAAAATCTCTGGAAAAGGATATCCGGGATGCAGCGCAGGAACTTGACAGTTTGAAAACAGCACATGAAAAGCTACAGAATCTGATTATAAAATCTGCTGCGGAAATTGACCGTCAGAAACAGCGTCTGGCAGATTTTGCGCAGTTGGAAAAAGATTATGCTTTCTATGAAAATAACCGAAATGAGCTTGAAAAATGTAAAAAGGACGAAACTCGTTTCCGGGAAAACCAGAAGCTTGCAAAAGACAGACAGGAAAAGCTTCTGGAGGAGAAAATGACTCTGGAGCATAATCTGAATATGCTGGAAAGAGAAAAAGACAAACTGGATGAAAAATATACCAGATATGCGTCATATGAGATGGACAGCAGAGAGTCAGATGAGGCCAGGAAACAGCAGAGCCAGCAGTTTGGATTTGATAGCATGTCCACAGAGCAGATGGAAGCGCGTTATGAGGCAATTACCTCTGTTCTTTCACAGGAACTGAAGAATCTGGAAGAGCAGGAGAGAAGGTCTGCCGCGCGTTACCAGAGGGAAAAGGAAGATCTGGATTATCTTCAGAAAAAATATCACTTAAAGCCTGAACAGTGGTCCGGTGTGATCTATGACAGAAAAGAAGAGTCACATCAGGAGGGAGTGCTGGAAGATTTCCGCAGAAAGATCCAGACAAAGGATATGCAGTGGAATGATGCAGACAAAAAGGCAGCAGTGGCCCAGAGTAAGATCAGTGAACTGACAAAAAGAATTCATTCTGTCTGCGGTATGGAGAAACCTCTGCCAAAGGATGAGATTCAGGGACAGGATTTTCAGGCAAGGAAAAATCAGCTTCTTTATGAGAAGAAAGAAGAGAAGAAACAGGAGGAGTTTTTAGGCGGAAAGCTTCGCAGCTATGAAGAGAATCTGACTGCTTTATCAGAGTACAATGAACTGATTCCTGTGGATACAGAAGAACATGAGCCGGTTTCGGAGAACCTGTCTGCGGAAGAATTAAGAAATTGCAAGGGAATTCTGATCAGGGATTATAATCAGAAGATGCGGGAAACCAGACAGAAGAAGGAAGAACTGGTGCGCACGCTGAATAAGATTGTCCGTATGGAAAGCTTTCAGGATGATTTTTACAGAAAACCGCTGGAACAGATGCTGGAACTTTCAGATGATGCAGTGCGTGTCCTGACTCAGTTAAAAACTACGGTGCAGTCCTATGACAGCCTTATGGAGAAGCTGGAGGTCGATATTTCTGTAGTAGAGAGGGAGAAGGAACGTATCACAGAACTTCTGGAGGATTATGTCCGGGAAATCCACAGTAACCTTGGAAAAATTGACCATAATTCAACCATCACCATCAGGGAAAGAAATATCAAAATGTTAAAGATCCAGCTTCCGGACTGGGAAGAAAATGCAGGGCTTTATCGTCTGAGATTGGAAGACTTTATTGATAAGATCACCATGGAAGGCGTGGAACTCTTCGAGAAAAATGAGAACGCACAGGAGTTTTTCGGCTCCGGTATCACTACCAGAAATCTCTATGATCAGGTGGTAGGAATCGGAAATGTACAGATTCATCTTTATAAGATTGAAGCCCAGAGAGAGTATCCGATTACCTGGAAAGAGGTTTCCAGAAACTCAGGTGGAGAAGGATTTCTGTCTGCATTTGTAATCCTGTCCAGCCTTCTGTATTATATGAGACGGGATGACACGGACATTTTTGCAGATAAGAATGAGGGAAAGGTTCTGATCATGGACAACCCGTTCGCACAGACCAATGCCTCCCATCTGCTGATTCCTTTGATGGATATGGCAAAAAAGAGCAATACACAGCTTATCTGTCTTACCGGT
>QWCH01004513.1_pt1 | contig 12569 bp, 10 predicted proteins | sample 1972671 | NCBI WGS metagenome assembly QWCH01 (sample SAMN09866713, study PRJNA288562) | Human gut metagenome isolate term3_stool, whole genome shotgun sequencing... | isolation source: gut | host: Homo sapiens | place: USA: California | reverse complement strand
CAATTGTCGGCGTGGTCGTCATTTCGCTGCTGCTTTTCCGAAAGCCGTTCTCCTATTTACAGGAGATCGTACAAGCAGCAGAGCAAATGCAGCAGGAACCGGAAAAACCAATTACCCTTTCCGCACCAGTCAAGACGATTCAGGACGAACTGAACCGCCTGCGGGAATCCTCCAACCAAAACGCACTTGCCGCAAAGGAAGCCGAACCGTTCCAAACAATATCCCAGCGAAGCAAAGACGAAATGCCGACAAGCAGCAGAATCATTAGTCCCAGCCACAGCACGATCGACAGAAATAACAGCAGTACCGTTCGCAGCCATAGCCGCCGAATGGCACGGGAATGGTCAGAAACTGCTCTGGGGACATAGAAGAAAAAACGGTAAATCAAAAATCCCCAGCCTGCCAGAAAGAGTGCCGGTGCGATGCCAAATTCCGCCATTTTCAACAGGATATAGGGCGTTTCGTAGGACTGCCATGTGACCAGATGACAGAGAATATACCCTAGTCCAAACAAGACCACCATGCCAATGGTGAAGCCGATGCCGCACAGCCAGAACTGTACCAGTTTTTTGTGTTTGCTGTTTTGCTTATTCATCGATCTTGTACCCCACGCCCCATACCGTTTTGATCCACTTGGGCTTGCGGGGCAGTTCGCCCATTTTTTCCCGCAGGCGGGCAATGTGTGCCATAACGGTATTGTTGTTGTCCAGATATTTTTCGCCCCAGACTGCTTCGAACAGTTCTTCGGAAGAAACCACATGCCCCTTGCGGGAACAGAGATACCAGAGGATCTCGAATTCCAGCGGTGTCAGCGAAAGCGGTTTGCCGTAGAGGGTGCATGTATGGCTTTCATGGTCGATGTACAGTCCGCCGCAGTCGTACACTGCCGCCGGAGCAGGTTCCGGTGCAGTCTGGTTGTACCGGATATATCGTCGCAGCTGTGTCTTGACGCGTGCAACGACCTCCAGCGGGTTGAACGGCTTCGTGATATAATCGTCTGCACCCAGTGTCAGCCCTGTGATCTTATCCACATCTTCCGTTTTGGCAGTCAGCATAATCAACGGAAACAAATGCTTTTCCCGAATTTTCCGGCAGAGGGTGAAGCCGTCCAGATCCGGAAGCATCACGTCCAGCAGTGCCAGTGCAATGGGCTGGGTGTCTGCAATATGCAGAGCCTCTGCGGCACAGGAAGCCTTTTTCACCAGATAGCCTTCGTTTTTCAGGTAGACCTCCACAAGGTCTGCAATTTCTGTTTCATCATCGACAACCAATACCATTTCTGTCATAGCTTTTCTCCTAATGATAAAATACAACTATATTATAGCATAGGCTTGGAGAAAATGCAAATGGTGTTCGAATGTTTTCAGATATATGTTTTTTGGTAAAATTTCACGTATCACTTACACCAGACAAGAACCGCTGTGCAGAAATGTACAGCGGTTCTTTCAGATTTCCCAAAATATTCGTCTGCTGTTCGAAAAATAATTCTTGACAAATTACTTAAATTACTGTATAATTAGCTAAAAAAGCAACTTTGCAAAAAGAAAGGGCGGAGAAACGTGGCAAAAGCAGTACGAATGTCTGACATTGCCGAGCGGCTGCATGTCAGCATTGTAACAGTTTCCAAGGCACTTGCCGGAAAGGACGGTGTCAGCGAGGAGCTGCGGCAGGAAATTCTACAGCTGGCAGAAGAAATGGGTTACAAGAACAAGAAAGCCAAGCCGGTGGCTGCGGCGAAAACCTATACGCTGGGAATTGTGACATCTTATCGATATATTGAAAAAGGACAGTCGTTTTACTGGAGTCTGTACGAACGGATCCTGTTTTATCTGGCACAGACCGGACATATCGGCATTCTGGAAGTGGTGAACGATACTGCGGAGCAAAACTGTCAGGTGCCGCGGCTGGTGCAGGAAGAACGGGTAGACGGCGTGATCGTCATGGGCAATTTCTCAAAAGCCTATCGAAATATGCTGGCGGAAACTGAAATTCCCTTGGTAGTGCTGGACGCGTTTGACGCACGGTATCATCGGGACTCCGTGATCTCCGACGGCTATTACGGCATGTATACCATGGTGGATTACCTGCTGCAAATGGGACATCGGGATATTGTCTTTGTGGGTTCTGTCAATGCCACCAGCAGTATCACTGACCGCTATTATGGCTATTGCCGTGCCATGCGGGAAGCTAGTGTGACTGTGACGGAAGATCGTATTCTCCCGGATCGTGATGCAGAAGGAAAGGTGACAGTTTCTCTGGAACGTCTGTCTAAGCTGCCCACTGCGTTTGCCTGTAACTGTGATGTTACTGCATATGTGCTGCTGAATGCTCTGAAAGAAAATGGAATCCGTGTGCCGGAGGACGTTTCTGTGGTGGGATTCGATGACTACATTCTGGCAGATCTGGCTGTTCCATCGCTGACGACTTACGCCATTGACGTAGATCATATGGCAAAAGTCAGTGCCCAGCAGCTGATTCGCCGGATCCAGAAGCCCGAAGCCGAAGTTCGCCGCATTGTCGTCAGCGGAAAACTGGTGATTCGGGAAAGCGTGCAGAAACATTCAGGAAACACTGCATAAAGTCCGCCTGACGGCTTTGCACGCAATCTGCTTGCAGATTTTCCGTCATATTGCTCAGAAATCTGTCGAAAAATCTGACTACGCATCTTATGCACAAGCTTTATTCAGTGTTTCCCTAGGAACAATTTTGCTTATATGTCAGTCCGACAGGGGAGAATTTCTCTGTTGGACTTATTTTTTAGCTAAAAAATCGGAAATCCCGAATCACGATACCGAATTGCACAACAAATCCGGTGAAATGTTTGTTGAATATAGCTAATTCGAATAGAATCCTTTTGTGGAAAATGCAGAAAAGCTGTTTTAAACTTAAATTTAGCTTGACTTTTAGGTAAAAATAGAGTAAGATAGGATCATAAAGAAACGGAATATAAAAAAGATTCCGGAAACCTATACGTGAAAAATCAGCATAAAATTGCGATTCGGCACGAGAACGCAATACCGAAATGGAGGAACTTATTATGAAACACAGAATTCTGGCTCTGGTACTGGCAGGCATGCTCACTGCTGCGGCGACCGCGTGTGGAAGCACCAACAGCAAAACCAGCAAAAACGCAGACGCAAAGCCGACCGTTGCATATAAGGACATGCAGGTAGGCGAAACGGCTACTGATCTGAAGGCAGACCTGAAGATCCTGACCAACCGCACCGATCTGGTGGATTCCGATTTTCAGGACTACATCAGCGAATTCAATGCCATGTATCCGAACATCACAATTACCTATGAAGGTATTACCGATTACGATACTGATGCTACAACACGGCTGTCTTCCGGTGACTGGGGTGACATCTGCTGTATTCCAACTACGGTAGACAAGAGCGAACTGAGTAATTATTTTGAAAAGATCGGTGACTACGGTGACTTCAAGGATACTTACGAATTTGCAGATAAGCAGATGTTTAATAATGAAGTCTACGGTATCCCTACCATGGGCAATGTCAGCGGTGTCGTTTACAATAAAGCGGTTTTTGAAAAGGCAGGCATCACAGAACTGCCGACAGATCCGGAAACATTTCTGGCAGATCTGAAGCTGATTCAGGAAAAAACCGATGCCATTCCGCTGTATACCAACTACGCTGCCGGCTGGACATTAACAGCATGGGATGCTTATATCAGCGGCGGTGCAACGGGAGATGCAGATTTCAAAAACAACAAGCTGGTACACTCCAAGGATCCGTTTGCAAAGCATGACGATATGACCGGACCGTTTGCCGTATATGATACTCTGTATGAGGCAGTAAAGCAGGGGCTGACGGAAGAAGACCCGACTACAACTGACTGGGAGGGCTGTAAGGCACAGATCAACGCAGGCAATATTGGCTGCATGGTTCTGGGCAGTTGGGCAGTGCCGCAGATGCAGGCAGGCGGTCCCAATGCAGATGACATCGCCTATATGCCGTTCCCGATCAGCGTGGACGGCAAACAGTATGCTTCCGCAAGTGCAGACTATTGCTATGGTGTCAATGTGAACAGTACCAGCGAAGAAAAAACGGCAGCGATGCTGTACATCAAGTGGCTCACCGAGTCCTCCGGCTTTGCGAAAACTCAGGGCGGTATCCCGATCGTAAAGGGCGATGCGTATCCGGATTCTCTGGAAAGCTTTCAGAGTATCACGCTGGTGACCGATAATCCTGCTCCTGCCGGAGAAGAAGACTTGTTCGGTAAGATCAATAACGATTCTGAAATTTCTCTGGATTCTGATTCCACGCATGTGGCTTCGATTATAGAAGCAGCCATCGGCGGCAATCAAACGATGGAAGAAATCGCCGATGAATGGAATGCTGCATGGACCAGTGCACAGGAAAAGAACGGTGTAACTCCGGAATAAAGATAACGCTTGAAGTCAGAAAGGAAGTGCATGGACATGGCAGCACATCACACAGAAGTCGGATTGTCCAAACGAATGCGGCGGCTGAAATGGTCCAATGTGAATGTACAAAAAGTGGTAGTGACTCTGACATTTCTGTTTGTACCATTGTTCCTGCTGGTACTGTTTACATATCTGCCGTTTTTCAAAATGGTGCAGTTCAGCTTTTACGACATGAAATATATCGGTGCCAGAAAGTTTGTGGGACTGCAAAACTATGTGGACGTTTTCACACGAGATGATTGCTTCAATGCCCTGAAACTCAGCCTGTATTATATGGTTGGTTCCGTTGTGCAGCTGGCATTGGCACTGCTGTTTGCAACGATTCTCAGCTTTAATCCAAAAGGCGGAAACTTTTTCCGCGGAGCACTGTACTTTCCGAGTTTGGTCTGCGGCATTGCCGTGGGATTCATTTTCAAGTATTTCTATACCCACGGATTCGTGCTGGACTCCATTTTGGGCTTGCTGGGAATTCCTGAAGACATGCTGCCGTTCTGGCTGAAAGATATCCGCATCAACAACTGGGTGCTGGTGGCATCTTCTATCTGGCGGTACATGGGACAAAACATGGTACTGTTTATCGGAGCAATTGCCAGCGTAGACAAAACTCAGTACGAAGCCGCAGCCATTGACGGTGCCAACGCATGGCATCGGTTCCGGTACATTATCCTGCCGTCCATTCGCACGATCGTAGTACTGAATATGATCCTCGCCATTTCCGGTTCGCTGTCCGTATTCGAAATCCCTTATGTAATCACAGACGGCGGCTTCGGAACATCGACCTATTTTGTCTTGATGGATAAGCTGGCACACGCCAACCAGAAGGTTGGTCTGGCATCGGCAATGGCAGTGGTACTGCTGGTGCTGATCCTGTTGGTCAGTGCTGTGCAGAAGCTGGCAGAAAAGAAGTTGGATTCTGGTATTCGCACCAGTAAGAGGAGGGCGAGAAAATGAAACAGGGACACGTCTTTCTAAAAAAACTGCCGAAGCAGATTCTACAGTATGCGATTCTGCTGCTGGGTGCATTCTGTGCACTGGTGCCGATCGTCAGCTGTGTGACAACGGCATTTAAAAACGATGAAGAATACCGCACGACCAGTGTTATGACACTGCCGGAAAGCTGGCTGAACTTTGAGAATTTCAAGGTGGCATGGGAAAAGGCAGACATGGGAAAAGCGTTTCTCAACAGCTTTCTGATTCTGGTTTGTGTGCTGGTGGGCAGTACCATGATTTCCGCCATGCTGGCGTATGTGCTGAACCGATTCCAGTTCCGCGGCAATCATCTGATTCGCAATCTGTTCATGGTTGCGGCACTGATCCCGGGAATTGCCACACAGGTCACCGTCTATCAGATCATGACGGTTCTGCATCTGGTCAATACGCTTTACGGCTATATTTTCTTGATGCTGGGGACTGATGTTATCGCCATTTATATCTTTTTGCAGTTTTTCGAGAATTTGCCAAAGACACTGGACGAGGCGGCAATTCTGGACGGTTGCAGTTATTTCGGCGTATTCTTCCGAATCCTGCTGCCGCTGCTGAAACCGGCGATCGTTACCAGTGCGATTCTGAAAGGTGTCGGCACCTACAACGAATACTATATGGCAAACCTGTACTTGCAGGACAAGAACCTGTATCAGGTGGTATCCACTTCTTTGTACACATTCACCGGACCTATGGGCAGCCAGTATCAGTATATCTGTGCCGGCGTAATTATCACCATGATTCCGATTCTGATTATTTTCCTGTTTTGTCAGAAACAGATCTACAGCGGCATGGCAATGGGTGCTGTAAAGGAATAATAGGAGGCAATATATATGAACCCGACTTTGACACAGGCAGCCAGCCTGCCGAATATTCCGTGGCAGAACCGACCGGGAAACTGTTCTGCACCGGTGTGGCGTTATACCGAAAACCCTATCATTTCCCGCAATCCGATTCCCGATGTTGCCCGCATATTTAATAGTGCTGTGATTCCCTATCAGGGTGCCTATGTGGGTGTGTTCCGCGGAGAGCAGGTGAACGGCATTCCGTTTATCTACTTCGGCAGAAGCCGCGACGGAATCCACTGGGAGTTCGAACCGGATAAGATCCAGTTTGTAGATGAGAACGGCGAGCCGTTTCAGCCGATCTACGCATACGATCCCCGACTGGTAGAAGTGGACGGAACCTATTATGTCATCTGGTGTCAGGACGCATATGGTGCAGCGATCGGCATGGCAAAGACGACCGATTTCCGGACATTTGTGCGGGTAGAAAATCCGTTCCTGCCGTTTAACCGGAACGCGGTATTGTTCCCGCGAAAGGTCAACGACAAATATCTGATGCTGTCCCGTCCCAGTGACAGCGGACACACCCCATTCGGGGACATCTTCCTGAGCGAAAGCAAAGACATGGAATACTGGGGACACCACCGCCATGTTATGGGCAAGAGCAGCCGCTGGTGGGAAAACACCAAAATTGGCGGCGGAGCAGCACCAATCGAAACCAGTGAGGGCTGGCTGTTGTTCTACCATGGTGTTACCAATACCTGTAACGGATTCGTCTACAGCATCGGCGGTGCCATTCTGGATTTGGACGAACCGTCCAGGGTGAAATACCGCTGTGAGAACTTCCTGCTGACGCCGGAACAGTGGTACGAAGAACGTGGCTTTGTGCCGAACGTTTGTTTCCCCTGTGCCACCCTGCAGGACGGCGACACCGGCAGAATTGCGATTTACTATGGCTGTGCAGACAGCTATGTGGGTCTGGCGTTTACTGATGTACAGACTGTAGTCGAATACATTCAGTCCCATGATGCGGCTTGTGATGATGACTGCAGCGAGGGCAGACGATAATTGCAGATATGCCAACAATAGGAGGGATGGGCATGAAACTGACCGCAGAAGTGCAAATGATGCTGGAACAAAAAATTATTCCGTTCTGGCTGTCGCTGCAGGACGATCATTATGGCGGGTTTGTCAGTTATGTGGATCTGAACCTGCGGCGGAATGAAAAAGCCGAAAAGGGCTGTATTCTTAACAGCCGGATCCTCTGGTTTTTTTCCGAAGCGGCAATGCTGCTGAAACGTCCGGACCTGCGGCAGGCGGCAGATCATGCGTACCGGTTTCTGATGCGGTACTGCATGGATCGCAAAGCCGGCGGCGTGTACTGGTCGGTGACTTTTGATGGAAAACCGCTGGACACCACCAAGCACACTTACAATCAGGCGTTTGCGATCTACGCCCTGTCTGCTTATTATCGGCTGACCGGAAATCCGGAGGCGTTGTTTGCGGCGAATCAGTTGCTTCAGTGCGTGGAAAACCATTGCCGCGATGCAGGCGGCTATGGAGAAGCCTATGACCGTTTCTGGAATCCGGAATCTAACGAAAAGCTTTCCGAAAACGGTGTTATGGCAGAGCGTACCATGAACACCCTGCTCCATGTTTTTGAAGGCTACAGCGGACTGTATCAGGCGACGCAGGCACCGGAAGTGGCAACAGAACTGCGTGCCCTGCTGGACATCTGGGGAAAGCATATGTTCCAACCGGAAAAACGCCGGCAGGAGGTATTCTTTGACAAGGACTACCACAGTCTGATCGACCTCCAGAGCTACGGACACGATATTGAAAGTGCATGGCTGCTGGACTGGGGCTGTGACCTGCTGGGAGATGCGGCACTGTCTGAAAAGGTACACCGCATGACCGATGTGCTGGCACAGTCTGTGCTGGAACGCGGCTTTGACGGCGAAGCCGTCTGCAACGAAATCGAAAAAGGTGTGACAGATACAGACCGGATCTGGTGGGTGCAGTCAGAGGCGATCGTTGGATTTGTCCACATGCTGGAAAAACACCCTGAACAGAAACAGTACGGAGAAGCTGCCGCGAAAGTGTGGAAGTATATTCTGCGGCAGCTGGTGGACTCGCGGGAAAACAGCGAATGGTTCTGGAAAGTGGACATCACCGGCAAACCGGTGAAAAAGCTGACGATTGTTGATCCGTGGAAGTGTCCGTATCATAACGGCAGAATGTGTATGGAGATCATAAGGAGGAATCCAGATGTATCATGTTGAATATCTGCGGCAGAAAGAGAAGCAGGAGGAATTGCTCCGCCGCAAAAATGAGAAATCTTCTTTTTATAATGGTATCTACCTGCGGTGGAAAAATCCGGTGCTCACCCGTGACCATGTGCCGCTGCACTGGCGGTACGATCTGAATCCGGAAACGAACCCGTTTTTTCTGGAACGGCTGGGAGTCAACGCAGTGTTCAACGCCGGAGCGATTTATCTGAACGGCAAGTATTGTCTTGTGGTTCGGGTAGAGGGCAATGACCGCAAAAGCTTCTTTGCGGTTGCAGAGAGCACCAACGGCATCGACAATTTTCGCTTTCGGGAAAAGCCCGTTGTGCTGCCGGATCTGTATCCGGACGAAACTAATGTCTATGACATGCGGCTGACTCAGCACGAGGACGGCTGGATCTACGGCGTGTTCTGTTCTGAATCCAGTGCCAAAGATCCTGCCGACTTGTCAGCGGCAGTGGCGGCAGCAGGCATTGTCCGCACCAAGGATTTGAACACGTGGGAACGCCTGCCGAATCTGGTGACCAAGCAAAGCCCCCAGCAGCGGAACGTCTGCCTGCTTCCGAAATTCGTAGACGGGAAGTATGCGTTTTATACCAGACCGATGGACGGCTTCATTGAAACTGGTTCCGGCGGCGGTATCGGGTTCGGACTGGCAGAGGACATCACCCATGCGGTGATTGAAGAAGAACGTATGACCAGCCTGCGGAAGTATCACACCATTACCGAATCCAAAAACGGAGCCGGTGCGGTGCCTATCGAAACGGAACAGGGCTGGCTGCATCTGGCACACGGCGTGCGGAATACGGCAGCGGGACTTCGCTACGTATTGTATGTATTTGTCACAGACCTGCACGAGCCGTGGAAAGTGATTGCCGAACCGTCTGGCTATTTTCTGGCTCCGCTGGGCGGAGAACGGGTGGGCGATGTTTCCAACGTGGTGTTCACCAACGGTGCGATCGTTCGTCCGGACGGCACGGTATACATTTATTATGCATCATCAGACACACGGTTGCACGTTGCCACTACCGACATCAAGCGACTGTTGGATTACGCCTTTCACACCCCGCAGGACCCGCTTCGCAGTGCCGATTGTGTCAAGCAGCGGTGTGATCTGATCGACCGGAATCTGGAATTTATGCATCAACAGGGATAACACTCTTTTGGAATTATTATGAGGAGGAACCAAAATGAAGAAGAAATGGATCGCAGCAATCAGCAGTGTCGTTCTCGGCTGCAGCACCGTAATGATGCCGTTTGCATCATCATTCACCGTAAATGCAGCTGATACCCGCAGCGGATTCGTTACCACCAACGGCACCCAGTTCATGCTGGATGGCTCTACATTCTACTATGCCGGCACCAATAACTACTATCTGAACTTCAAGCCGAAGGAAAGCGTAGATGCAGTGCTGGAAGATGCCGCAGAAATGGGACTGAAAGTTGTCCGCACATGGGGCAACTTAGATGCCGGTGTGAAAACGGATAAGGTTTCTGATAAAGGTTACACCGTATTCACCGACAACGTAGATGGCTCCGGCGAAAAGGAAGGCGTGTACTATCAGTATTTCGATGCCGATCTGGGCAGACCGGTCGTCAACGAAGGCGAGGACGGCTTGCAGAAGCTGGACTATGCACTGTACAAGGCAGAGCAGGAAGGTATCAAACTGCTGATCACCTTTACAAATAACTGGGAAGCATTCGGCGGCATGGGACAGTATGTCCAGTGGGCAAAGCTGGCAGGGGAAAATGTCAGCGGTCACGATGACTTCTACACCAATGAAACCATTAAGGGCTGGTATAAGGATTACATCAAGACACTGCTCAATCATGAGAACGTATATACCGGCGTAAAGTACAAGGACGATCCCACGATCTTCTCATGGGAACTGGCGAATGAACCTCGCTGTGAATCCGATGCGGGCTGTGAAAACAACACCGTTGTAAAGTGGGCAACCGAAATGAGTGCCTATGTGAAGTCTATCGACGACAACCACATGCTGGCTGTTGGTGACGAAGGCTTCTATAACTATGGTTACAACGATTTTCCGGAGGGCGACCACAAGTATGTATACCACGGCAGCTCCGGTATGGACTATTTACAGCTGACCTCGATTCCGGATATTGACTTCGGCACTCTGCATGTGTACTGCGACCAGTGGGGACTGACCAAGGAGCAGGGCGAATTCTGGTTCAAGAAGCACGGCGAGGACACCGCGGCAATGAATAAGCCGCTGATCGCAGAAGAATTCGGCTGGAAAGACCAGGGCGAAAGAGCCGATGTTTATACAGACTGGTTCAACATTTTCGAGGGCAACACCTACGAGGGCGTAGAATTCGCCGGAACCAACTACTGGATGCTGGCTTCCATGGACGGCGGCAGCCTGTATCAGGACTATGACGGCTATACCGTTTATTTTCGGGATTACCCGAAAACCAATGATGCACGTGATGTCATTATGGCACATGCAGAGCGTATGAATGCCCGCAATGCACAGAACAGCGTTTCTCCGAAAAAGGCAGACTTTGACATTGTGAACCCGAAAGATGTGACCTTGCAGGCAACGATCAAACTGGGCAGCATCTCCGGACTACAGCTGGACGACACCGCACTGACTGCTGACACCGACTACAGCATCAGCGGCACTACAGTTACCATTTCGAAAAATGCACTGCAATCACTGGAACTGGGCAATCACAAGGTAACGCTGCTTACCACCGAGGGTGCACAGCCGACCGCATTGATTCGCGTGTACGATTCCACTGCGGAGGAACAGTCCCGCAGCGTGATCGACGACTTCGAAAGCTATGCAGACAGCAAAGCAGTTGCCGCAGCATATCAGCAGAATTCCAGCGGTGACAGCCTGACCCTTTCGCTGGACACCGAACATGTAAAGAACGGCAAGGCTGCCCTGAAATACGACTACAGCGTAACAGACGGCGGTGCAGGCTACTGCGGTGCTACCAAGAACTTGGGCAGTGCAGACTGGACCGGCTTCGACGGCATTCGCTTCTGGATCCTGTCGGACGGCAGTAACCGCGAAACTACATTCCAGTTTGTGGACGGTGCCGGTGCATACTGGGAGAGCGTTCAGAAAGTTACTGCCGAGGAAGGCTGGACAGAGGTAAAGATCCCGTTCTCAGACTTCTATGTGCAGCAATGGGGCACTGCCGCAGAAACTCCGACACTGAGCGGTGTGAAAGAATTCTCTCTCTACACCGGACAGAACGGCAATCCGGGAACCGGTGTATGGTATTTCGATGACATCGGTCTGTACCATGACGGTACGGTCACGGTACCCGATGCAGAAGCAACAGAAACAGAAGCGACCTTTGATCCGCAGGATCCCACAGACATCATCTTTACCATTATCACTAACGGACATGTGCTGACCGGCATTACCGAGGACGGAAATGCATTGCAGCAGGGAACGGATTACGCTGTCAACGGCAGCCAGTTCCGCTTCAATCGCTCCTATCTGGAAACCCTGACAGAGGGCAAGCACACCCTGCATGTGACATTTGCCACTTGTCCGGACGTTGTTCTGACCATTCAGGTGCTGGGACAGTCCGGCACGACCGAAACCACAGTCACGACCACAGAAGAAACCACGACCACAGAAACAGAAACCACTTCCTCTGCGGCAGACACCACAAGTGAAATCGCTTCTTCGGAGAGCACCACAGAAACCGTTGCCTCCACCACAGAAACTACAGCTCAGACAACTGCATCTTCTTCCGAAGTGCTGGGACAGGTGCTGTATGGTGATGTGAATCTGGACGGCAGAGTAGACATCACAGACGCAGTGCTGCTGAACAAGGCGACTGCCGGCGTGGTAACCCTGAATGATACTGCACGGCAGAACGCAGACTGCGATGCCGACGGCATGACAGATACCAACGACGCAACCGTTTTGCTCCGGTTCTTGGTACAAATCATCAACAACCTGCCGGAAATGGCAGAATAAATTTTAGGGCAATACCGCACAAAGATTGTGCGACAGATGCGTCGTCAAATTTTTCGTCAGATGAAACAAAAAGCGGAGTGAATACTTGATGTATTCACGA
>QWCH01004511.1_pt1 | contig 12581 bp, 10 predicted proteins | sample 1972671 | NCBI WGS metagenome assembly QWCH01 (sample SAMN09866713, study PRJNA288562) | Human gut metagenome isolate term3_stool, whole genome shotgun sequencing... | isolation source: gut | host: Homo sapiens | place: USA: California | reverse complement strand
AGAATATATCAATTCAAAAACTGGAAAGAAAAGAATAAAATAACAGCGGAAGTACTGAGAAAGGAAAGATGAATTACACACTTTTAAGGACACTACCCAGAAATTAAATTTTTGCTACAAAAATATAAGCAAAAATGGTGGAAAACGAAAACCAATCAGCTTAAATCGACCAACCAACCAAGTATTTAACGTTACCCAACGCTTCCTATGAAGAAGGAGAGAGACTGTTTTTGTCAATCATCTGACGGACACGGATGGAATATTCATACTCAACAGGAATTTTTGATAAGGTTCAAGATTTTCTCCGTCATCGAGGCTACAAAGCAAACAAAAACGCCTGTGGACGACCGCAGGGGTAAGTTGCGGTGCGCCACAAGCGTTCACTTTATGAAGAATAAAAAAGATTTCATGAGGAGTCCTCATGAGGGGATGTTTCTTTTGAGGATGCCAAAGAGGCAGGGGGGGAGCTATTTCATCTTCTTGCCCTCATACGTCATGCTGTCCAGCAGGCGTGCGGCGGTAGCAGCGGTGCGGGTGGGCAGTGGCGAGTAGAGCAGACGGGTGGTCAGCTCTTGTGCCTCTGGACTGAGCAGCCAGCGCAGCACGCTCACCGTCTCCTGTGCTTCATGATATGACCGCAAGGCGTAGCTCTGCTCCTGATACACCAACACCCAGGTGTAGCAGCTGATGGGGTATGCCCCGGCAGCGGTGGCGTTGGTGATGTCGGTGGCATTGCCCTCCTGTTCGGCAGCAGCCATGATGCTCACCTGCGTGGGTAGCACAAACGTGCCGGCGGCATTGCGCAGCCATGCCCGTTGCGTGTCGAAGGCGGTGGTGTATTCCGTCGCCACATAGCCGATGCTTCCTGGTATGCGTTCCACCAGGCCTGCCACGCCAGTATTGCCATTGGCAGCCACGCCCACCTTGCAGCCTATCTTCTTGCCCACACCTATAGCGTTTTTCCATGCGTCGCTCACCTTTGAGAGATACTGGGAGAACACGTAGGTGGTGCCGCTGCCGTCGAGACGGAACACGGGGGTAATCTCCCGGTCGGGCAGTGATAGCTTGGGGTTCACCGCTGCAATGCGGGCATCGTTCCACTTCACGATTTTACCCAAGAAGATGTCGGCCAACAGTTCGCCCGTCAGCCGCAGGTTGTCCGTACCTTTCAGGTTGTAGGCCACGGTCACCGCCCCCATACAGGTGGGCAGTGCCAGCACCTTTCCCGGCAGGCTGTCGCGCTCTGCTTTGGTGGGCAGCACGTCCACGCCGGCAAAGTCGATCTGTCGGCGTTGCAGAGCTTTCAGACCCCGCTCCGAGCCGATACCGGCATAGGTCACGGGTACGTCGTTTTTCTCCCAGTACAACTCGAACGCTTTGTTGTAGAAAGGCAGGGGCAGCGTTGCTCCGGCTGCCGTCACCACCGTCTTGTGCGAGGCAGCCGATGGAGCCTTCACCACGCTCCCGTTCTCCGCATGAGTGGTGATGGAGAACATACAGAGCATCAATAAGATATTTTTTACTTTAAACATTGAAATTTTTACTTTGAACTTTGAACTTTGAACTTTGAGGTTTGAACTTTGAAATTTGAGGTTTGAACTTTAAACTTTGAACCGAAGGTCACCGACCAACGGAAAGTAATGAGCATGATGAATTATGAATTGTGCATTGTTCATTAAAACGCATATTCAATATTTCCCGAAAGTCCATTCACCTGCAAGGTTTGGCGGGCATCGCTGTCAAACTTCATCAGCGTGGGCATAAAGCCGATACGCTTCTCGGGTGTCACGTCGGCATTGTACAGGCGAAAATAAAAATTTCCCTGCACTGCCGTGGTGTCTATCTCCACGAACTGCCCCGGCACGTTCTGTTCCAACGACACGGATAAGAGCTTCTTGCTGGAAAACGGATTTTTTCCACTGAGTATTTGCACACGCATGTGGTGAATGTCGGGATAGGTCTTGTCTGTGTAGAAGAAGCGGGCTTTGACGTGTCCTGGCTCTGTAGGCATCGGCTCGCCACCTTCCGACTCGTCGGGTGTCATGAGTTTCTGTCCTGGCAAATGCACGAAGGTGAAGTCACGCTGCTGGCTCAGGTCCACGTTCATGGAGAAATCGGGCTGGTCGGCTCCTTTGCGAAAGCCCTGCAACACACCCTTCGCTTCTGCGCGGACGCGGTAGGTGCTGTTCGTGAAAGCCCTATCCTTAGATAGAATTGCTGTCTTACCAGAAAAACTCTGACCATCCAGCATGAAATAGCAAGAGTCATACGAATAGGGCTCTGCCACCGTCAGATGATAGTAGCCGCCGTCCAAGGGCTCGTCGTCATAGCTGCAGCCCGCCAACAGCACCACGGCCGTTGCCGTGAGAAAGATTTGATTGAGTATTTTCATTCTTTACAATATTTTGGTAGAAACAAGGTGGAGTTGCCAGCAGAGTGTGCGGCACACCACCTTGTTGTTATGATTCCTCCGACCGATAGCATTTTTGTCCAAGTGCAAGATAACAGTTCGGATGGAAATAATGATGCATTGTGAATTGTGAATTATGCATTATGAATTATGCATTATGAATTATCTCATCATTACCTTTGCCGTTTTGCTTCCGGCTTTCACCACCAACAGTTGGTTCTTGGGCAAGTTACTGATGTGGGTGGTCTCGCTGGTTGCCACGGTATTGGCCACCGTCCTGCCAATGGCGTCGTACACAGTGATGCGGCTACCTTTCACGCCGCCCACATACAGCTCGCCACCATCTACCTTCACGGGCAAAGGCTGATTGGCGGTTGTGGTCTCGATACCGCTCGTGCCGCCTTTCACCGTCAGGGAAAAGTCGTCGAGCAAAAGGTCGCCGTCCATGATAAATACTCCATAATTCATGTAGTGAATATCGGTTTTATCTTTTGTATATTTTGTTGGCTTGAATTTTGAAAGATGGTCTCCGTAGTCATATTCTACCTCAACGTATGTCCAGTCTCCCTCTTTGGTGTTACCAGGAAGATACACACCTTGATAGCCTAATCGTTTATTTGCGGAACGAGGATTTGTCGCATCGGGAGAATCCCACATACTTACACCCCAATAGAATTCCATGGGGTAACCTTTATAATTCGAACCTTTCAACACTTTGTACCAAAATGAGAAGGTATATATCTTGTCCAAACCGACATTGGCTACATCAGTGCTTTGCGCAAATTCTGCAGCCGCTGGATAGCCTTCCGTGGACTGATGTATGTATATGGAGGCATTGCCGGAATGAGCCTCATCAACAATTGTGTTAAAATGCTGTAGCCCTTTATCTTCAACTCCAGGACTAGAGTACCAGTCCACCGGAAGAATAATGCCTCGTTCTTCGTCTATGACAGTGGTCTCACCCTCAAATCCTGGGTTCTTCACCAAGTTTCCCTGTGCATGGGAATAGGTTGTACTGCCTAACAGCAGCATTGTAAAAAGTAAATTTTTGGTTTTCATTTGTTTTTTTTTTAGTTCAATGGATGGTAGGCCGGTCTTGACTAACCTACCATCCTGAGAATATGTATATCTATTTTACCCAAGCCTCAGCAGTCCAAACCGTGCCTTCTGGATCAAAAGCACCTTTATAATCTACGCTTTCGATACTGGAGAGAGAATAGGCTCCAGAATAGGCAGGGCCAGATATTGGTTTCAAAGCAACAGTCTTATAACTACCCCATGGATTCTTAAGTTTGATGAGGCTATAATCTGTCAGTCCCACATTGGAAGCCGATGGCGTAAAGGTATCATTTGTAGCTTTGTCGGCACTGAAGTTAATACCAGCTACCGGTCCATTTGAAGCAGCACAAATAACATTGTCTTCTAAAACATAGTTAGAGTTCTTGGTTTCTCTCAGAATGCCTCTCGGAAAACCATAGACCACACTGTTGATCAATGTGAATTCACAGTTGCGACGGAAATCAGCGCAAGACTTCAGAGCGGTTCTGACGGGTTTAAACTTTCCAACCTCTTTTACCTGTCCGTTCTTGGTACCTACAATGGTAAGGTTGCTCAATACGGGATGAGTGAAGGGAGTTAAAGACGAACCGTCACCGTCGTTGTCACATTCTACACCATTCGGGTCTTTTGAATATTTCATGGTAGGCTCGATGGTAATCAAACCATATTGGATAGTACCTGTGTAGCCCCAGTCGAAGTCTAGACCGTCGTCGTCGGCTGCAGTGGAAACAAGATACTTGCCGTTGACGCATCCGCCGAAGAACTCGAAGGCATCGTCGGCACCATGAAATGCCTGGCAGTGGTCGAGCCGCGTACCACGACCCACGCCACCGAAGGTGAAGGCGTTCAGCTCATTGTCAGCAGCAATGCTGGCACCGGCATATTCCACGCGTACATAGCTCAACACGCCGGAATTGTCGTTGTCGTTCGTACCGCCGAAATGGATGTCCACGCCTGCGGGTGCTGTGGATGCGTCGATGCCCTCAATGGCACACTCCGTGCCCTGATTGACAACAGCCTTGCCAAGAATTACGAGACCGCCCCAGCCGCCTTTCTGTCCATTTTGGGCTGTGAACACGATAGGCTGATCGGCTGTACCCTGAGCCATGATTTTGCACCCACGGGTGATGATTAGAGCAGAAGCCATGGTGTTATCACTGCTGTAAAGACCCTCAATGCGTGTACCTGGCTGAATGGTGAGCGTGGCACCGTTGGTGACGTAGGTTTTTCCACTGAGCTGATAGGTGACATTGCTGTACAACGTCTTGTCAGCACTGATGATACTCGACAGCGTTTCCGTTGCACGTACATTGTTCACTACAGGGATTGTTTCGTCCTCATTTGAACACGAAGTCATAGTGACTCCCACTGCCATGACTGCTACGAGGAGCATGGCGAACTTTTTAAAATTCTTCATAATAGAATGAATTTAGTTAATAAATGATTATAAATAGATGCTTCGGGACCGTCAAGGATGAAAAGTTCCACTGTTGTTATCTTACTTGGCTGGGCTTTCTCGTATCTGGTCCTTCTGCATACTATCTCGAGTTGATGTAGTACCCTTACGGGTGAATTAAAGTTGATAACTTACCGTCAGGGAGAGATTCACCCCCTTGTTGATGCGGCTGATTACCCAGTCACCGGGGGTATAGTCCATACCCTTGTCCGTCCAATCGACAGTATTTGACCAGTTGCCACTAGTGTCGATGTACCCGTGGCAGTTACGGTAGAGGATGTAGTCTTCGTGGAGCAGGTCGCTGGCATTGAACTTTACCTCAAGCCGATTTTTCAGGAACTTGGCGGCAAGTTGTAGGTCAAGCACATTGCGAGGATTCTCGTAGATGTCATGCGCGTCATTCTCCGCCGACAGTAGCAGACTGCGTCCTTTGCGCCCATAGTTGACTGTGGCGCTAAGCTGCTTACCGAAGTAGCCCAACCCCACGTTCACGGTGTAGGGCGACATTCCCATTAATGGGCGTCTGCGATTCTTATACCTCTTCTGTTTGCTTTCATCGTAGTTGAGTTTCACTGTACCATCGATAATCGAGAAGTTGCCCGTGAACCAAAGATCGCGGAGGAAGGAGCCGGGCAGCAGAAAGCCTAACGACTTGCGCACGTTCAGCTCGATGCCCTTGGCGGTGGCTTCGGGCAGATTGGCATGAATCTCGTCGTAGTTGTGACCGTCCTGTCTTAGCCGGGTATAGACCTCTGCCGGATCTTTTAACTTCTTGTGGAATAGGCTCAATGAGACCACCTCGCCCATGGAAGGGTACCACTCGAAGCGCAGGTCCCAGTTGGTGATTTTGGACTGCTTGACATAATCTCCAAATTTTGTATAGGTAATCATGCGGTCTTCCACGCGGTAATATTGGCTGAAGGTGAGTTCACGGAACTCGGGGCGGGCCAGGGTCTTGCTGTAGGCCAGGCGGGCGTTGAGCGTGGGCGTGATGTTATAGACCAAGGTGGCAGCGGGCAGCCAGTCGGTGTTTTTAATGGAAATAACAGTATCGTTATATACCCATTTCCCCTCTTTATAGTCATCTCTTCTCGTGGTGGTGCTGGTTTGGGCATCCTCCATACGCACACCGGCAGTAAGATGGAGGCGATTGAAGAAAGCAAAATCGCCCATTAGGTAGGCGGCATGCACGTCCTGGCTGCCCTTGTAAAAGTCAGCCAAGGGTCCGCTGATACCAGATGGCTTATATACCGCCAAACCCTGCTCGAACCATTTGGGATCGAAGGCATCGTTAAGTGGTATGCCCTCCTCGGGAACATTGCCGGGAATATCGACAAGGAAGGATTTGAGGTATTGCTGGAAAAAATCGGACCGGCGAAAGGTACCCATGTAACCAGCCTTGACACGCTGCTTGTTGCCTGCCACCTCGAAAGGATGCTCCACGTTGACCCCTGCGGTCTTCTTGCTTTCGTTCAGGTCGGAATACATCAGATGATCACTGTTAATATCAAATGGATTGACGCTGCCACTTTCGGGTCCCCAGCCAAAGATATTCGTCGTATAGCGGTCACCAGCCATGCCCGCTTCGACCAATGCAGTGTTGGGGTTGGTGCGGTTCGTCTTGTTGTAGGAGGCATCCCAAGTGAGGATGAGCTGATCCTCCCAGAACTTGTGCTCGCCGTCCATCTGTGTCTGGAACATCCACGTGCGCAGCGGGTTGCTGTAGAGCTCTCTGGTCCACAATGCGTTGTAATCGGTGACGATAAAGCGGTCGGTGGTGGTGTGGGTGAAGCGGTTGTTGAAGAGATTGCGCCACGTAATTTTGTGGTTGCGCGCCTGCCAGCCCATGTTGAGTACGGCACCGGTGGCAGTGACGAAGTTATAGGCTCGGTTGGTGCGAAAGAGAGAGTCGGCACTGATCATACGCGCCTCCTTGATGTTGTGGATGGTCTGTTCGTTGCGGTAGGTCAGGGCGAGCACAGCGCCGAGCTTGTGGCCGTTGTGCAAGGTGATGGGAATGCCTGCCGTGAGCGAGTAGGTCTGCAGCGGCAAGGCCTTGTACTTGAAAAACTGGATGCGGTTTTTCTTAGCGGCGTTCTTGCAGTACACGTCAGCTGCCTCGGCAGAATGGTCCTCGGTGGCCCACTTGCGATCCTTGATATTACCGAAGAGATAGTCGGAGGCGTAGTTGATGCCCGTCTCCATGGTTTTACCAGTGGAAATGGTATTGATACCCGTGCCGATGCTCACGTTGAGAAACTTCTTCGTGGGCACGGACAGCGTGTTGACCTCCACCAATCCGCCCGTGAACTCGGCGGGCAAGTCGGGGGTGAAGGTTTTTGCGATGGTCACCTTGTCCACCAGTCCGGCGGGGATGACGTCGAAAGAGAAGTTGCGCTTGTTGGGCTCAGTGCTGGGCAGGGCGGCCCCGTTGAGCTGCACGTTGTTGTAACGTTCGCTCATGCCGCGCACCACCACATATTTACCCTTGTCGATGGTGACACCCGAGACGCGGCCCAAGACCTGCGCCACGTTGTTGTCTGGGGTCTTGCGAATGAGGTCGGCACTAATGCCATCGCTCATGGCCATGCGGTTCTTCTGCTGGGCGAGCAAGGCGTTGGCCGTGGCATTGTTGTAGGACGCCGTGACGGTGACGCCCTGCAGCTCGCTGGTGGCTTCCTGCAGGATGAAGTCGAGCTTGGTGGTTCTGCCGCCGTGCACCTTGACATCGGAGACACGCATCTTCTGATAGGAGATGCACGAGGCCTCGACGGTGAACGAGCGGCTGGGCAGACCGGTGATGGTGTAGTGGCCCTTGAGGTCGGTGGCGTCGCCCTTGCCGCTCATGCCCACCACCATGACGGTGGCGCCGATGACGGGGAATCCCTCCTTGTCGAGCACCGTTCCCGAAATGGTGCCGTGCGCTGCCGTGGCATTGTCGGGCTTCACGGCAAGGCGTTGGGGCTGCTGGCTATTCGCCGTGGGTTGGGTGGACGGCTGTGCCGTTTTCTTGGCGGCATCCCTGAACACGGTGTAGGTGTTGATGCCGGGACCTTGGCGGTAGTTGTAGGCGGTGCCGGCGAGACAGGCGCGGATGTCCTGCTCCGCACCGGCGGGCTTGCCGGCTGCAACGGTGATGCCGCCCATCTTGGACGAGTCGAAGTTGATGTCCACCCCGTAGCGATGGCGGATACGGCCGAGACGGCTGCTGAGACTCTCCTTGGGATAGCCGGCGGAGAGCTGGGAGAGGGTGACGGCGGTTGCCGGTGTGCCCGCATGGCACGGGGAGCCGTTGAATCCTCCCGTGAGAAAGAGCAGACCCACGGCAAGGAGGGCCTTTTTAAAGGTGTAGTTCCTTTTTTCCATATTATTTTCTGTTTTGATATTATGATGATAGACATACCTGTGGCTGTCGGCACCGAAGGGCAAACTCCTGTCCGTGCGGACATCATGCCTGCACGTCCGTGTTGCCAAACTTTTTTGAGTCCTCTCTTCCGTCGCTTGGAAGGGAAGGCGTGCTATATGTTGTTTGCCGGATAAATGATGATCCGGCTACCCTGTTGTCGGTAGCTTGCGCCGAAGATGGTGCAGACGGCCTCCATGACGTTGCCCACGGTGGGACGGGTGGTCGTGACCGAGCAGTTGATGCGGGCAGACGGGCTGATGGCTCCCTGTGTCACGGTGACCTCCACGCCGAAATAGCGGCGCATCTTCTCGCGGAACTGCGGGAGCGTGGCATCGGTGAGGTGGAACTCGTGGCTCCGCCATTCCGTCATGTCTCCCACATCGACCTTGCCGACGCTCTCACGGCCGGTGGAGGCATCGTAGGTGATTTGGTCACCGTGGCGATAGCGGCCGAAGGAGTGTCCGCCGTGGGCTTTCTTCACCTCGACGCATCCGCTGCTCACGGTAATCTCGCTGACAGCCTGCCCCGGATGGGCGAGCACATTAAAAGAAGTGCCGTGGACCACGGCGTGGAGCTGCCCGGCCTCGACGGTGAACAGGCGGTCGGAATCGGTGGCCACGTCGAAGAATGCCTGTCCGCTCATGGCGACCACACGGGAAGAGCGCCCGAAGTCGTCGGCGATGGAGAGGGAGCTGCCACCCTGAAGATCCACCCTCGTGCCGTCGGGCAGGGTGACGGTGGTGTCGGCGGCGCAGCGGGCCAGCAGCTGCATGCGGGGAGACGGGGAGGAGAACCGCTGCCCCACGAGCAGAAACCCCACACCGGCAAGGAGAACGAGCATGGCCGCCGCACCCCAGTACCTCCATGCCATACGGACGGTATTGTTCCGGTGGGAGACACCGACCCTGAATCCCAATCGGCGAGACAGCGCACGACGCGTCATGCGCTTGCAAGCCTCAATCTCACGCCGACAGTCGGGAGAGACGGGAAGAGCCGACGACAGTTCCTCCTCTATGTCGGTCTCCAGAACAGGAGCATCGTCGGTATGCCTCATGTGCCGGTTGTAAAAGTCGCAGGCTTCCCTGATCAGTTGATTTCTTAATTCACTCATATATGGGTTGATGTTCTATATTTAAAATGTATGGATGCCCCGTGATGGTGGCCCTCCATATATAATACCGTAGAAAGGGCGACATCTTTACCGAAAATCACGTTACAATTACATTAAATTTTGCAAAGCCCTTATTTCAAAGGCTTTCCAGAAGAAAGGGCCGCATGAACGCTTCTATTTTTTATAACAAATTATTCATAAAATTGTATTGATATTTTAACAATCCCAAACTACCTTTGCTGCATGTTAATCTATGAACAGCGATCGATCGTAGGTGAGACAACGGAAATGGATGATCTTGAAGCGCTCCGGATGATTGCATCAAGATGTGAAGGGTGGCAGAAGGCTTTTTCCACTCTTTACACACGGTATGAGGATACTTTAATTACCTATTATTGCAGGGCGCACGGCAAGGAGGCCGCCAGCGACATGGCGCAGTCTCTGTGGCTTACCCTCCTGGAAAGAGCAGAAGAATTGACGTACCTCGAATCGTCGGACAGGATTAAGGGATTCCTGATGAACATAGCCCGCTGTCAGGTCATAGATTTGTATCGAAAAGAAAAACTACACAAGAAATACGGACTTGTTTCTTTAGATGAACAGGAAAAGTTTAAAACTGTAGCCTATAACGTCAAGGATAAGTCGGCGGATGCCTCAGGTGGCATAGCCAGTCGGGAGATTGAATCCATCGTCTCGAAAGTATTGAAAAGATACAGGAAAAGGGAACAGATCGTGTTCCGCAAGATGGAAGAGGACTGCCCTGCCCGTGAGGTGGGCAGGATGGTAGGCTATACGGAAGCCACTGTCTATAAGAAATATAGCCTCATGCGCAGGAATATCCGCCTTGCCTTGATTCAAGGTGGCTACACCCTCTTAGCCCTGCTGATGTTTACGGAGTAAAATTTCCATACACATTGCTCCACTCCATTTCCCTGAAATAATACTTGTATTCTTTCGTGGCGTTCCATTGCTTCAAAGGAACATAGACGCTCAGCCCGCAGCAATGGCCGGGGACGAGCGTAAGTTGATCAAGGAACTTGTTGGTGGCGGCCTTGTAGAGCACCGCATCGGACAGGGCTTTGTCGAATGCCGAAGTGGCTTGGTTCGTTGACTGATGAATCATGTCAGCCAGGTCGAAAAAGACGTGTGGGTCATTGTCGCGATGGTAGGCTTGCAGGGTGCGGGTGTCCATCGTCTCCACGCAGGACAGCCTGTTTCTTAACAGGACGTTCACATGCTGGTGGAGGGCATCCATCTTGGACGCATCAACCAAGGTAATCGTGGCAGAGCGCATATTGCTGTATTTCTTACCCTCATAGTGGCGATAATAGGTCTTGCAGGCCTGCACCAAAGCATCCTTTCCACCGAACAGAAAAGGCAGCACTTTGGCATAGGGAATGCCCGAAACGTCGTACTGGGCTTCGGCAAGTACTACCGTGGGCGACCCGATGAGGTACTGGCACTTGTGGCGTAGCTGGTAGAACGTCTCGACATTCGCCATTAGACAGGCATCGAACCAAATGTAGTCAGCCACCTGGTCGGGCAGCAACTTGGCGAGGGCATCAATCTCCATCAATGGAGAGGTGGTTGCCTCGTTGGGCGTGCCGTCAAGGCCCATATATCGGGTGTTGAGATTTTGACGTGAAGGGACGCTGACCTGCATGATATCGTGCGAATAGCCTCCCGGCAGCCAGCTCGTGGCATGTCCCCACAGCACAAGCCCGAAATGGTCGGCAGGAACAAGCTGCTTAGTCTCACCAATGACACGCACCAGCGTTTCCGCCTTGGCCGAGTTCTCCTCTGGATAGTCTTTAAGGGGTATTTCTTCTCCCTGCCTTGAAATGCGGAACAGCCGTGGTGAAGCATCCTGCCGGTCGAGATAGATCACCGTGTTGCCCACGTCCTTGCTTTTCATTCCCTGCTTGAGCTGACCGACCGCATAATCCACCTGTGAATCCATGGAATTGTCGGCCATCATATAGACCAGTGTCGTGAAAGAAGGGGGGGTGCCGGGCATTGTACCGTTCTCCTCAGACGAACAGGCGAGGAGGCATGCGGACAAGAGGAGGAGGTAGGCCAGCCGCCGTACCCCATGGACAAGGGAAAGTTTCTTTGAGCTCTTCATGCTTGGATGGTTGATAAATGGCACAAAGATAATCAGCAGAAATTACAAAGATTTTAAAAAGAGAATAAAATACAAAAACACCTCTGGAAAAATTCAGGACGAGCCCCATGGGAGCGTGAGAGGTTTGATTACGAATTAACGGTTATCAAGAAACAATGAGACAAGCTGAGATATATCGAAAGGGAATCCTTGCTGGCATCCTGACTGAAGATGGTGGCGAATACCTCTTCTGCTATGATAAATCGTATCTCAACCCCACGTTAATATATGAATTAATAGAACCTACCTTAATTGTTGATGCTCTTTATTGTCATTCAATGATTATTTTTGTATTCTTTGATTGAATATTTTATGAGTTTAGTTGTCATATTCAAGAAAAACAGCTATCTTTGTTTCGTTATTTAGATGGAGTAGGTGTTATGCTAAGTTTTTTAATTTTTGATGCACCTTGTCCCTCAAACACTTCGATATAAAATATGGTTGTGTAGCTCTTTGACCAAGTTAAAAACATCCTCAATAGAATCTGTGCTAATGATTCTTGTTGGGTCATATACACAATGTGTTACTGGTGTGTTACCACCACAAAACAACTGCAAAGTGAAAGTTTAGCAAAACAGTTTAACACATTGTCATATATCCAATTATATCAAAATGCAAGAATATTGGAAATGATTCCAGCCGAATCACAAAAGATTCCAACGGAATCACAACCTAAGAAAAAGAGGATTTTGACAACAAAGTCCTTTTTTTTGTTCACATATGGTCGCCTGTAGTCTTTATAAAATAACGTGGTATTAGAGAGGGCACTAATAATAAATAGGGATACAAACTCTTGAAAATATGTTTTTATTTCTTTATATTTGATAAATTTACCTACATTTAGGTATTGTTCTAGTAACGCAAAACCTCTAATTTTGGGGTCAGTCGTAAAACCCAGTTGCATCCCCTCCCTCTCATGCACATAATTTCATAAGTATTTGTTACCTTTGCATTATGAATAGCGAACAATTGTTG
>QWCH01005599.1_pt1 | contig 12593 bp, 9 predicted proteins | sample 1972671 | NCBI WGS metagenome assembly QWCH01 (sample SAMN09866713, study PRJNA288562) | Human gut metagenome isolate term3_stool, whole genome shotgun sequencing... | isolation source: gut | host: Homo sapiens | place: USA: California | reverse complement strand
GGTTATTCCGCCAAATTCTTTGGTCGTAGGTGTACCGGGAAAAGTCATTTCCACCATTGATAAAATAAAAAATATCCACGGCCAGGCACTTAAATACAAAACCGAATGGGCGATAGACTATGGAGTTCATCCCAATATTGAGGGAGAACTTTACCACGGGGAAGAAATTATTTAATTTTTTTCAAACCATATGGTACGAAATTCATACGCAACAGACACATCTGCTGTTGCGTATTTTTTTGTGCCGTAATCCTGAAACCGGATATTTTCTTTCTTCCATTTCCTTCCATATGAGAATCTTTTTATTAAGACCTTCTCCCAAAAAAGCCCCCGGCAACCAATGTACCGGGGCTTTTTGAATATTTATTCTTTTATACAATCTGTTAATCCGGGGAAATCCAACGTAGCAAACAAATCATGGAGTGTTTCATCTCTCCTGATTTGCCGGATCTGTCCGTTTTCAGAAACCATAATCTCTTTATGTCTCAGCCGGCCGTTATAATTGTATCCCATGCTATGTCCGTGAGCACCTGTGTCATGAATCGCCAGCAAGTCCCCCTTTGTGATTTCAGGTAATTCTCGTTGGATAGCAAACTTATCGCTATTTTCACACAATGACCCGACTACATCATATACTCTGTTTTTTTCTGCCTGCTCTTTTCCGACAACTGTAATATGATGATAAGCCCCGTACATACCGGGACGCATAAGATCCGCCATGCAGGCGTCAACTCCTATATAATCCCTGTAAATATTTTTATAATGAATGGCTTTTGTTATCAAGTATCCGTATGGTCCGGTAATGGCGCGTCCGCACTCAAAGCAAATACGGGTATGCTCAAAACCTTTCATTTTTTCTTGAAATAATTGTTTCGCCCCATCCCCGAGAGCCTCCAAATCTACTGCATCCTGTTCGGGCCGGTAAGGAATACCGATTCCTCCGCCGAAATCAATAAAACGGACTGTCACGCCCTGCTGTTCTCTGATATCAAGTGCCAGATCAAACATCATACGGATTGTCCCCAGAAGTCCCGGAAGCTCAAGTTCTGCGGAAATGACCATGGTATGGATACCGATATAAGTGATTCCCTTATTTTTGGCCCATGCCACACACTTCATCAGTTGGTCATAAGTCATACCGTATTTAGCTTCCTCCGGTGCACCGATAATAGAATTACCTCTCGCTAAATCAGGCCCGGGATTATAACGGAAACAAATACGTTCGGGAATAATTCCAAGTCTTTCCAAATCATCCAGATTCGATATATCATCAAGATTTATGATAGCGCCCAGCTCATGAGCCTTAATAAATTCTTCATCAGGCGTATCATTAGAAGAAAATACAATCTCTTCACCGGATAAACCGGCCGCTTCAGCCAAAATTAATTCCGCCATAGAACTGCAGTCTGCTCCGACATGAACATTGTGCAGGCTTTTCATAATCCATGGATTCGGCGTTGCTTTCACTGCAAAATATTCATAAAAGTCAGGATGCCACGAAAATGCCTGTTGCAGCCGCTTCACATTGTCCAATATTCCTTTTTCGTCATATAAATGAAACGGCGTCCCATATGTTTCTGCTATATCCTTAATTAACTCCCCGCTGAAAGGAATCTTTTTTTCACTCACTTTTTTCATCACATCCTTGCGTCTGTATCAAATTATATTAAAATTATCACTTATTATATCACGGACCTGCCTCTTCTATAAAATTTATCTCTCTCGGAGCAAATGAATAAACATCTTTGCATTCCTGTTTTACCAAAAAACAGATGCCTCCCGCTATACACGGAGAAGCATCTGAAATACGCAGAAACCTTTTTCGCATCAGGGAAAGAAAATTCTGCCAGCGCCAAATCATCATTAAATATCAGGTACTGCTTTGCCACAACCCCCTCCATGACGATTCCGTTGAGCTTTCCATGCTTTAATTCCAAAACCGCATCGGGAACATTGGTAAGACCTACCGCTTTTGCTCCTTCAACCTTTTGTGCCGTCGCTTCCTGGGTGGTTGATTTTTCCGCCCCCAACACAGTCCCTTTTAAATCGGAAAGACTTTTATATTTCCCTGCATCTTCTTTCCGCACGAGAAGCTTTTGCTCTGTCGGCAGGTAAATTTTGGAGAATGCCATGGCTTTTTCTCTTTCCGGAGTCGGTGCAACACCTCCTACCGCTATATCCACCTTATCCGCCGTTACAGAAGACAAAAGTGCCGAGAAACTCATATCCTGTACTTCCAGCTTGACTCCCAGTTTATTTGCCACCTGCTGTGCCAATTCCACATCAAGACCGATGACTTTTTTATCTCCTGCCGTTGCATCTACAAATACATAGGGCGGATAACCGGAAGATGTGCCTACTATAAGTTTGCCTCTTTCTTTAATTTTCTTAAGTAGTTTTCCCTGCTGTTCTCCTCCCGTGTTTTTATTATTGTCCCCGGTTTTACCGGAATCGCCACATCCTGTTAAAGCAAACATACTGACTGCAGCCATTCCCAAAATTGCCATTTTAAGTGATTTTTTCATGATATCATCAAGTCTGCCATACCGATAACGGATACCTGGGAAGATTCTTTGATAAGTGTCACAAATTCATTTCCTATAACCGGCAAAATATTTCTGACCGCTTGCGGAATAATAATTCTGACCATGGACTCCCATTTCGAAAAACCTAAAGACATCGCTCCCTCGAGTTGTCCGTTTCCGACAGACTGTATTCCCGAACGGACTATTTCACACTGATACGCTCCGGAATTTAAAATTAAAGCAATTACACCTGCCGACAGCCGCTCAAAATCCACTCCCATAATTTCAAAGTTCGGGAAATGGATACCCAGGAACGGAAGTCCAAAAAATACCAGAGAAATCTGGACAAGCACAGGTGTTCCGCGAATCACTTCCACATACACGGCGGAAATTGCCTCCAGTATTTTTATTCCCGAAATTTTCATAAAGGCAAGAAGTATACCCAGAAATAATCCGAAGAAACAAGATAATAGGGAAATAATGATAGTGATTTTTACGCCGGAGAAAAAAATATCCTGATATTTGATGGCCGTTTCTAAAATTATATCCATAATTGACTCCTTAAATTTCACTATGCAACAAACGTTTTAAAAAAGTTTGAGTTCTTTCTTCCGCAGGATGTGTGAAAATTTCCTCCGGCTTGCCTTCTTCCACTATATATCCTTTATCCATAAAAACCACATGGGAGGCAACCGAGCGAGCAAATTGCATTTCATGAGTAACGACAGCCATCGTCATTCCCCCCATCGCGACTTCCTTCATGACAGAAAGTACATCTCCTACCAGTTCGGGATCCAACGCCGAAGTCGGTTCATCAAAAAGCAACATTTTCGGCTTCATTGCCAATGCTCTGGCAATAGCAACCCGCTGCTGCTGTCCCCCGGAAAGTGCTCCCGGATAATGGTATGCCCTTTCACCCATTCCGACACGGGATAATAATTCCATGGCTAAATCTTCTGCTTCTTTTTTATTTAGCTTATTAATATGCATAGGTGCATACATAACATTTTCTATCGCCGTCATCATAGGAAATAAATTGAAAGATTGAAAGACCATCCCCACATCACGACGCAATATTTTTACATCTGTTTTCTCATCAATCAACTTTCCTTCGAACCAAAGTTCCCCTCCGGTCGGCTTTTCCAGTAAATTTAAGCATCGGAGAAAAGTGCTTTTCCCGGACCCGGACGGTCCTATAATCGTTACTACTTCCCCATTATATATTTGCATATTGATATCTTTGAGTACTTCCGTTTTCCCGAATGATTTTTTTAAATGCTTAATTTCGTAGATAATTTGCTTACTTTCATCATCTTTCATATCATCACCCCATTTAATAATATACAGATATTAGCATAATTATTCATATATGTCAATATTTTTCTTTTCTATTTTTTTGCGAAATGTTTTTACTCAACTTGCTTTTCACAAAAGCTCCTTGCATGATATAATAATTTGGATATGAATTTATATTTTCTTTGTTATATATGCCCATAATATATAAAGGAGCCTCTCCTCATGAAACTGAATTTTATATCCTTACTTTATTTCCAACGAACCGCCGAAATGCAACACTTGACAAAAGCGGCAGAGAGTCTGCATATTGCCCAACCCGCCTTATCGAGAACCATTGGAGGACTGGAATCAGAACTTGGCGTGAGTTTATTTGAACGGACAGGACGGAGTATAAAATTAACCCGTGATGGAGAACTCCTTTTAAGGCATGCCAATGCATTTTTAAAACAGTTAGATCAACTGAAACACGATTTAAGAGATTCAAAGAACAGGCAACAGATGACAGTTAAACTGTACATCGGTTCTGCCACACAATTGATTCCTGTTTTCCTAATGAAATTTAAGCAAGAGCACCCAGAATCTATTTTAGAAATACTGAACCCCAAATCTCCCTTGTCTTCAGATATACAGAGTGATCTCTCTTTATTTTCCAGCAATGAAAAGATTGATAATGACAATACGGTCACATTGTTTAAGGAAAATCTGATTATGCTTTTACCTAAAAATCATCCTCTTGCAGGAGCAAAGCAGGTGAAATTAACCGATTTTACCGGTGACAAATTTATTGCTGCGCCAAATGGTATGTGGCTCAGAAGCACAACAGACCAGCTTTGCCATGCTGCTGGATTTGAGCCTTCTGTTGTCATGGAAAGTGACAATCCGGACACAGTCCGGGAATTTATTCGTGCCGGCCTGGGCGTTGCAATAGTTCCTCAACTTACTTGGTATGCTGCCCGCGGTGAAGGCATTGAGTCTCTTTTTCTTCAAGATAACAACTGTTACCGTTATTTAAATTTGTCATGGCGTACGGATTCCCAGCTTTCCCTTGTTGCCGTATTATTACAAGAATATATTATAGATAATTTTTGGTCCTTTATAGAAACCACTGCTAGCCTGAATAAGTAAGAAGTCATAAATTACTGCAAAAACAAGCAATTCTCCCAAAATAGAATTGCTTGTTTTTTGTTACTCATCTGTTATTTATTAATACTTTTTATATAAATTATAAACTATTTACCTGCCCTACCTTAGAATATCAACTTTTTTCTCTTCTCTGTTCTATTATATAACATTTCTATTATTATTTTTTTCATTATTTTAATTTTTTTGCTATATATTTGATTTATTTCTTCCTATTTTCCATTTTTATATCATATATGTCATGTCTTATTAATTTATTTCAAATTAGAAGAAAATTTTATAAAAATTATCAAAAAGTATATTTATTCATTCTCAATTTGTCTAGAAAATATTCTTAAATCTTTTATACCTTTCCTATTATTTGAATTTCTTGTACCATCTTTTTTTATTTTTGATAATCCATATCTTTTAAGACGAATATAAATGTATTTTTTAGATTATTTAATAATATCTTTTTTGTTATTTTATTATTTTTTTATTATTTTTTATATCAAAATAATGATTTAATTGTCAATAACCTGTTCTACTTCAATAAATAAGTATTGGTATACACTCTGTATCCTCCTTTATTATGTAATCGTAAAGCAACAGTCCTCTGCATCCTATGCAAAAGTGGTCTGACGAAGTGCACACGACATTCCATTGATACTGTTGTTGATTATTCGTTATTAGGAGGTCATTCCAGTGAAACGTTTAAAAATTGCTTATTCAGAAAAAGCTCTGGAAATTTTCGGAGCTGTCCCTAATCGTGAAATTATCCACACCTGCGAAACGGACTATACGGATGTTGCTGCTGTAGTCATCACCGAATCCGATGCAGATGTATTAAAGAATGAAATGATTCAGGCATTCAAGATTCCTGTACTGCTTATTAAAGATAGTGACACCCACGTCAACGATGACATCATCGGTCATGTATACCGTGTCATCGACTTGAATGAAACAGATCATGATTTCTATACCAGACAGATTGAAAGTGCCGCTTCCCACTATGAAGAAAACGTACTTCCGCCTTTCTTCAAAGATCTTGAAAAATATGTGGAAAACGGATATTCCCAGTTTGACTGCCCGGGGCATCAGGGTGGCGCATTCTTCCGCAAACATCCGGCAGGACGTGTTTTCTATGATTTCTTCGGCGAAAACGTTTTCAGAGCTGACCTCTGCAACGCCGACGTAGCTATGGGTGACCTCTTGATTCATGAAGGCCCGGCTCTGACTGCACAGAAGCATGCGGCACGTGTGTACAATGCGGATAAAACATACTTCGTATTAAACGGTACTTCTACATCTAATAAAGTAGTACTGAATGCCGTCCTCGCTCCCGGCGATATTGTTCTCTTTGACAGAAACAACCACAAATCTGTTGACCATGGTGCTTTAGTATTAGCCGGCGCTACTCCGGTGTACCTGGAAACGGCAAGAAATGCATTCGGTTCTATCGGCGGCATCCTTGAACATTGCTTCGATGAAGATTATATCCGTAAGTTGGTCGCAGAAAAAGATCCGGTTAAAGCCAAGGAAAAACGCCCAATTCGCATGGCAGTTATCCAGCTCGGCACTTATGACGGCTGCATCTACAACGCTCGTCAAGTTATTGATAAAATCGGTCACCTCTGCGATTACATTTTCTTCGATTCTGCTTGGGTCGGCTATGAACAGTTCATTCCGATGATGAAAGACTGCAGCCCGCTTCTTCTTGATCTCACTCCGGAAGACCCCGGCATATTTGTTTCCCAGTCCGTTCATAAACAGCAAGCCGGCTTCTCCATGACTTCCCAGATTCACAAGAAGGACTCCCATATTAAAGGACAGGATCGTTATGTTCCTCACAAGAGAGTCAACAATGCATTCATGATGCACGCTTCCACCTCCCCGCTGTACCAGCTCTTTGCCGCATTGGATATCAATGCCAAGATGCACGCAGGGGAAGCAGGCAAAAAACTTTGGGTTGATGCCGTAAAGACAGTGATTGAAACCCGTAAGCAGGTTCTCCTTCACTGTCACTATATCCGTCCGCTCGTTCCGCCGGTAGTTTACGGCAAGAAATGGGAAGACGGTGATACAGAAAAAATGGCCAATGATATTAATTACTGGGCATTTGAACCGGGCGCTAAATGGCACGGATTTGAAGGCTATGGTAAAGGACAGTACTTCATTGATCCAATGAAATTACAGTTTGTCACCTGCGGTATAGATATAGAAAACAACGGTTATGAAGAATTCGGCATTCCTGGAAACATTCTCGCCAATTATCTCCGTGAAAACGGAATCATTCCGGAAAAATGCGATCTGAACGACATTCTTTTCCTCATGACACCGGCAGAAAACAAAACGAAGATGGACGACCTTGTTGCCAAGCTGATTCGTTTTGAAAAGTTGATTGACGAAGATGCGCCGATGGCTGAAGTACTCCCGTCCGTTTACCGTGCAAACGAAGAAAAATACAGAGGTTATACCATTCGCCAGCTTTGCCAGGAAATGCATGATTTCTACAAAGACAGAAAAGTATTCACTTTGCAGAAACACTTATTCCTTGAAGACTATCTGCCTGAATACGTAATGAATCCGCAGCTCGCGCAGTATGAATTTATGCGCGGTCACGGTGAACTTGTCGACTTGGAAGAAGCAGAAGGCCGTGTAGCTCTGGAAGGCGCTCTTCCTTATCCGCCCGGAGTTCTGTGCGTACACCCCGGTGAAAAATGGTCCAAATCCTGCGTGGAATATTTCCTTGATTTGGTGGAAGGCATTAACCAGCTGCCCGGATTCGCACCGGAAATCCAAGGTGTTTATGTACAGACCGGTGATGACGGCAAGAAACACGCTTACGGATACGTTTTGAAAAAAGAATTTGAAAACACCGTAAAATAATTTTAATTCATAGAATAGACATGCTGAGAGGCGACACTCCCTCTCGGCACGGTCTATCCCCTCTAACCATTTCCTAAATCTGAAGGAGCAATTATTATGAGTCAAAGTAACAAAATGAGCGTTATGCAGCTGACCATCCTGACAGCTGTCAACATGATGGGTTCCGGCATTATTATGCTCCCATCCAAACTTGCCCAGGTCGGTGCTCTGTCCATCGTTTCCTGGCTTGTTACCGCTGTAGGCTCCATGTGTCTTGCCTATGTATTTGCCAAATGCGGCATGTACAGCAAAAAAGGCGGCGGCATGGGTGGCTACTCTGAATATTCTTTCGGCAAAGCCGGTAACTTCATGGCCAACTATACCTATGGCGTATCCCTGATTTTTGCTAATACTGCTATTGCTATTTCCGCTGTAGGTTATGGATGCGGATTCCTCGGAACAACCCTGGATCCGGTCATGACTGCCGTTGCCACCATTGGCGTTCTCTGGTTAGCTACCGTCCTCAACTTCGGCGGTCCGAAATACACCGGCAGCGTTTCTTCTATTACCGTATGGGGCGTTATCATTCCTTGTGTCGGCCTTGCCATCGTCGGCTGGTTCTTCTTCTCGCCGGATATGTATATGGCCAACTGGAATATCAATGACATGCCTTTTGGCGAAGCCGCTACCAACTCCATTACAATGACATTGTGGGCTTTCCTCGGCATGGAATCCGCCTGCGCCAATGCAGATGCGGTTGACAATCCTGAAGTCAATGTACCGAAAGCCGTTCTTGGCGGTACACTTTTAGCAGCTGCTTGCTATATTGTTTCAACAAATATTATTTTCGGTATCGTTCCCGCTGCCGACCTTCTTACATCCACTGCACCGTTCGGTATGGTATTTGCTCATATGTTCGGCGGCACAGCCGGTCATATCGTTATGGGACTCATGGTCATTTCCTGCTTCGGTTCTCTTCTCGGCTGGCAGTTTACCATTGCCAACGTATTTAAAGCCGGTGCCGATGAAGGATACTTCCCGGCTTTCCTTCAAAAGCTTACTTCCAAAGGAGCTCCTATTGCCGGTATGGTTGCCATTACCTGCATCCAGTCTCTCTTTGGTCTGATGACAATCAGCCCCTCTTTAAATGAACAGTTCGAAACCTTGGTTAATTTAGCGACAATCACCAATATTATTCCTTATCTCTTATGCATGGCTTCCATCATTGTTATTATGAAAGCGGCCAGCCATTTGGGTTCTGAATTGAAAACAACAACTTTCATTGCTTTAGTTGCCTCCATTTACAGCTTATACGCTTGCTATGCTTCCGGATTTGAGGCAATGACCTATGGCGCTATCGTTACCTTCTTCGGTTGGACACTCTACGGATTTGCTTCTGACAAATTCGACCTAGCCAAGGCGAAAGAAGACAACAAAAACGCTGCTTAAATGCATCTTCCAATTATTTAAATATATTTCAAAAGCCCGCAGGCTATATCTGCGGGCTTTCTTTTTGTTCAAATTCTTTAAAAAAGCATTCTCTGATCAAATTGTTTTATCATATTCTTTCTTCCATACCTGAGCATACACATGATAAGTGCTGTCAACGGCTTTTTCCATGTAAACACCTTGCAGTTCCGGCTCAAGCCCGGGGAATTTGTTATATACACTGCAAAATGCTTTAAAATACTGTAACGCCGTCTGTGACCATCTTTCTCCCGGCTGTATACAAATCACGCCCGGCGGATAAGGTACGGCACCCTCCAGTGCCACACGTCCTTCCGCTTCTTCCAAGTCGACGAGTTCACCATGTCCGCGCACCAATTCATGATTGGCTTCCTGCGGGCTCATACTGTATTCAGGAAAATAATTTTTCAAGAACAAGTGCTTTTGCAAAACATTGACTTTTCTCGCTTTATAGAAATCATGAATTTCCTGGCAAAGACGGCGAATCGTATAGCCGTTATAGCAATTCTGGTACTTATGGTATAACGCGGGCAAGACTTTTACCAAAGGCGTATCTTTGTCTATATGATTCTCGAAATGAACCAGTTTGGAAATCAAATTATCCATTTTCGTTTTCGATTCGGCCGGTGTCATAATAAATAAAATATCATTCAAATCGCATTTTTCCGGAATAACTCCGTTTTCCCGCAGATATTGGGCAACCACAATGCCCGGAATGCCGAACTTCTCATATCGTCCCGTTTCCACATCAATGCCCGGTGTGGTAAACATCAGTTTCATTGGGTCAATATAATACTGCCCTTTTCCATACCCTTGGAAGGAATGCCATTTCCCTCCCGGTTCAAGTGTGAAATAAGCAATATCACGGACAATTTCGCTGGTATCCCATTCTTCCCATTTCTTGCCGTGAACAACCGGCGGAATCATGGGTTTCAAATATTTGCAGCTTCGAATGACTGCTTTTCTCGTATTGATTGCAAGCTCCATACATTCTTTCCAAAGAAGTGTCCCGCCTTCTCCTTCCTGCATGCGGGCATTCATATCCAATGATGCGAAAATCTGGTAAAACGGTGACGTCGATGCACTAAGCATAAATGAATTATTCAGCCGCTTATGGGTTACATACCGTTCCTGCCCTTTAATATGGGAATCTTTTTTATGAATTTGGGATGACATGGAAAATCCCGCCTGATGCTTATGCACCGACTGGGAAACAATAATCCCCGGGTCTTCCGGCCCAAGTTCCAAAAGAAGCGGACTGCAATCTCGAAGCATGGGAATAAACTGTTCATAACCTACCCAGGCGGAGTCAAAATAAATATAATCGCAAAGATGACCGATTTTATCTACAATTTGCCGGGCATTATAAATGCAGCCGTCATAATTTCCCAGCTGTATAACTGCCAAACGCACAGGCCTTTCTTCCTGTGCTTTCTTTTTATCCCGTTCCGCCACAAGCATACGGATATACTCTTCATTAAAACAATGTTCAAGAATACCGCCGATGGAGCCGAACGGATTTCTCGCCGTTTCCAGATACACCGGCGTTGCCCCCGCCTGAATCAAAGCTCCGTAACTGACCGACTTGTGATTATTTCTTTCATAGAGAACAATATCCCCCGGCGCCAACAACGCATTCAATACCACTTTATTCGCTCCGGACGTCCCGGTCAGCACAAAATAAGTTTTATCTGCATGAAATACACGGGCCGCATGCTTTTGTGCTTCCAGTGCGGGGCCCTCATGAATTAATAAATCCCCCAATTCTACATCGGCATTACACAAATCGGCACGAAATGTATTTTCTCCATAGAAATTGTAAAAAACACGTCCTGCCGGATGCTTACGGAAATAAGCACCTCCCTGATGTCCCGGACAATCGAACTGGGCATTTCCTTTTTCCACATAATCGACAAGATGATTAAAAAACGGAGGAAGCAACTCTTTTTCATAGCGCAATGCAGCGCCCTCAATCTGTCTGGCGTATAAATGCTTATCTCCGTCTTCCGGATCAATGATGCTGTAAGCCTGCCCAATCAATTCCGTTCTGTCACGGGCTGATTCCGTAAGAATTAAAAAAACGGGGATTTCAAACGCATGAATTCTCGGATTTTCCAAAGCCTTTGTATCCTTATCGGTAATCACCACAGCAGAAACATCGGTAAAGTCGGTGCTGAAAACATCTACAATATCCCTTTTACCGATAGATCCAAACATATGTAAAGCATGGGAAGAATAAGCGATTTTCAATCGTTCATGCATAGGCTGTAACTCCTCTTATGAAATGTCCATAGAAAATTCATGCGTTCTTATGCCGCACAAATCATTCTATACTTCTATAGTATATCAAAATATGCCGAAAAAATCAGTATTTATCAGAAAATAATGCAAACTTCCGACACTTATTTTCTTTCGTAAAATAACTTCCCCTTTTCCGCTCTTTCCACAAAAAAGGCCCTGCCTATAAGAGGCAAGGCGAAGAATGAAATAAAGAAAATCAGCCGTGCAAGCCGCGGCTTTGGCGGTCCATATCTTCTATGACAATATCAAAAATTTCTCCCAAGGTCGAACAATATTCCAAAACGAACCAAGGTTCATTTGTGTGGAAATGAATTTTCATGAGATTTCCGGTTTGTGCAACAATCAGGCAATCTCCCTTCAATTTTTCATCAAAATACCGGGTTACTTCCTTCTTGTCTAAATCGTTTCCTTCAATCAGCAATTGGGTATCATATTTGAATTCTATCATGATTCTCTCCTGTCATCATATATCTTTACATACGAAACCCAGTATAAATTATTTGAGAATTAATTTCAAGTGCTTTGCTCCCAACTCATGAAGCCCACTGATTTGGAAGGAATTATTCTTTCCCATTCCAGCAATAAGTACACATCCGGTCAGTATCAAGACCCGTTGCTGCCAGCATATCATCCAAACGGTTAAAGTTCAGACTTGTAAATCCCATTTTTTCGCAGATTTTCTTTACCATTTTATGATATCTGTCCGAGTCGGGATTTGCATAGTCATCCAAAATGACACGATCGACCTGCCCTCCCTCCTCTTCAGCAATGACTCGGCGGGCAATCAATTCCATCTCTGAATTGGAGCGGGAAAAATTCAGATATTTACACCCGAATAAAATAGGCGGACAAGCTGCACGGGCATGGACTTCTTTGGCTCCGCTTTCAAAAAGAAATTCCGCCGTTTCCCTCAATTGAGTTCCTCTGACAATAGAATCATCAACAAGAACCATTCTCTTTCCTTTAATCAGTTCATGGATAGGAATCAACTTCATTTTAGCAATCAGATTTCTTTTA
>QWCH01014408.1_pt1 | contig 12598 bp, 26 predicted proteins | sample 1972671 | NCBI WGS metagenome assembly QWCH01 (sample SAMN09866713, study PRJNA288562) | Human gut metagenome isolate term3_stool, whole genome shotgun sequencing... | isolation source: gut | host: Homo sapiens | place: USA: California | reverse complement strand
GCTGGCGTGGAGATCGAGATCAAGCTGTAATCCTCGCGATTACAAAACTTCCCAAGCTCAAAGAAGTGTAAACACTTTTTTGAATATGTTGCTCACCCAATCGCCTGTCAACTTGCGTGAGACAGGCAGGGTCATGTCGGCAGAGCAATGCGGATTCCGTATCTAAGCCGACCAATAACCTAACAGGAGGAAATACACATGAAGGCAATCATCGGCAAAAAAGTGGGCATGTCCCAGATTTTTGACGAGAACGGCCACGTGATCCCCGTCACCGTCATTGAGGCGGGACCCTGCACGGTCGTTCAGAAGAAGACTTCCGAGAAGGAAGGCTACAATGCGGTTCAGCTGGGCTACGAGGACGTGGCCGAGAAGAAGCTGACCAAGGGCGAGATGGGCCACCTGAACAAGGCTGGCGTGTCTCCCAAGAAGCACCTGCGCGAATTCGACCTGGACAACGCTGCCGAGCTGAACATCGGCGACATTGTGAAGGCTGACACCTTCCAGGCTGGCGACTTCGTTGATATCACCGGTATCAGCAAGGGCCACGGCTATCAGGGCGTCATCAAGCGCTGGGGCGCACAGCGCACCCCCACCAGCCACGGCGGCGGCCCCGTCCATCGTCACGCTGGTTCCATGGGCTCCTCTACCGATCCCTCCCGTATTTTCAAGGGCAAGATCGGCGCCGGCCACATGGGCGTGGATCAGGTGACTGTCCAGAACCTGTCCGTTGTGAAGGTTGACCCCGAGCTGAACATGCTGGTCGTCTGCGGTGCCGTTCCCGGCCCCAAGGGCGGTCTGGTGACCATCAAGAGCACCGTTAAGGTCCACAAGGTCAAGCAGGCCGGCGCTGACATCAGCAAGAACCCGCAGAAGGCTTCCGGCCGCAACCCGCAGAAGGCTTCCGCGAGAAACAAGTAAGAAAGGGGTGCTTAAAGAATGTCTTCCATGAAAGTTTTGAACATGGCCGGCGCAGAAGTCGGTACTGTGGAACTCAACGACGAGATCTTTGGCATCACGCCCAATCCCGTCGCTGTGCATGAGGTTGTGAAGAACCACCTCGCCAATTGCAGACAGGGCACTCAGAGCGCCCTCACCCGTGCTGAGGTTTCCGGCGGTGGCCGTAAGCCCTGGCGCCAGAAGGGCACCGGCCACGCCCGTCAGGGCTCTACCCGTGCTCCTCAGTGGACGCACGGCGGTATCGTGTTCGCTCCCAAGCCCCGCGATTACAGCTATGTGCTGAACAAGAAGGTCAAGCGCCTGGCGCTGAAGTCCGTCCTGTCCGCCAAGGCTGCCGAGGGCAAGCTGGTGGTCATCGACTCCATCAAGATGGACGCCATCAAGACCGCTGACTTCCGTAAGTTCCTGAGCGCTGTCAAGGTGGACGGCCTGGTGGTGGATCAGGCCGCCCTCGCCAAGATCGAGGAGGTGTACGCATGATGACCGCTTACGATATCGTCATTCGCCCCATTATCACCGAGCGTGCCATGGCTGGTGCCGCTGACAAGAAGTATGTCTTCGAAGTGGCCAAGTCCGCCGGCAAGGTGGAGATCAAGAAGGCTGTTGAGGAGATCTTCGGCGTGAAGGTCGCTTCCGTCAACACCCTGAACGTCCCGGCTAAGGCCAAGCGCATGGGCGCCGGCCGTCCCGGCACCACCCGTGCCTGGAAGAAGGCTTACGTGACCCTGACCGCTGATTCTAAGACCATCGAGTTCTTCGAAGGCATGGTCTAAGGAAGGAGTAAAGCAGAATGTCTATTAAAACTTTTAAGCCGACGACTCCTTCCCGCCGTCAGATGACGGTTTCCGGTTTCGACGGCATCGACAAGAAGGCCCGTCCCGAGCCCAGCCTCACCGAGCCTCTGAAGAAGAGCTCCGGCCGCAACAGCTATGGCCGCATCACCGTCCGTCATCGCGGCGGCGGCAACAAGCGCAAGTATCGTATCATCGACTTCAAGCGCGACAAGATGGGTTCCGCCACCGTGCTGCGTCTGGAGTATGACCCCAACCGCAGCGCCAATATCGCTCTCATCGAGTATGAGGATGGCGAGAAGCGCTACATCCTGGCTCCTGTCGGCCTGAAGGCTGGTCACAAGATCATGACCGGTCCCGACGCCGATATCCTGCCCGGCAACGCTCTGCCCATCGCCAACATCCCCGTTGGTACCGTGATCCACAACATCGAGCTGCATCCCGGCAACGGCGCTCAGCTGGTGCGTGCCGCCGGTACCTCCGCTCAGCTGATGGCTAAGGAAGGCGATGACGCTCAGATCCGTATGCCCTCCGGCGAGGTCCGCATCGTGCGTACCAACTGCTATGCCACCATTGGCCAGGTCGGCAACATCGAGCACGAGAACATCAACATTGGTAAGGCTGGCCGTAAGCGTCACATGGGTTGGCGTCCCACTGTCCGCGGTTCCGTCATGAACCCCAATGACCACCCCCACGGCGGCGGCGAGGGCCGTGCCCCTGTCGGCCGTTCCGGGCCTGTGACGCCTTGGGGCAAGCCCGCCCTGGGCTACAAGACCCGCAAGGGCAAGAACCCCACCAGCAAGTTCATCGTCAAGCGGCGTAACGAGAAGTAAGGAGGCAAGGTAATATGAGCAGATCTATTAAGAAAGGCCCTTATGTTGCCCCTGAGCTCCTCAAGAGAGTCGAGGCAATGAACGAGAAGAACGAGAAGAAGGTCCTCAAGACCTGGAGCCGCAGCTCCACCATCTTCCCCGCTTTCGTTGGCCACACCATCGCTGTCCATGACGGCCGGAAGCATGTGCCCGTGTATATCCAGGAGGATATGGTCGGTCACAAGCTGGGTGAGTTTGCTCCCACCCGTACCTTCCGTGGCCACACCAAGGATAAATAATTGAAGGAGGATGCTGAACATGGAAAACAAAACTGCTAAAGCGTATCTGCGCTATGTCCGCATCTCTCCCCGCAAGATCCAGATCGTCTGCGATCTGATCCGCGGCAAGGATGCCGGAACCGCTATGGCCATTCTGGCACAGACCCCCAAGGCTGCTTCCGAGCCCCTGACGAAGCTGCTGAAGTCCGCCGTGGCCAATGCCGAGAACAACTTCGGCATGGACCCCGCCAAGCTGGTGGTGTCTGAGGTGTTCGCCACCCCCGGCCCCATCCTCAAGCGTATGATGCCCCGGGCTCAGGGCCGCGCTTACCGCATTAACAAGCGCACTTCTCACGTCACCCTGGCTGTGACGGAAAAGGCATAAGAAAGGGAGGAGACAGTTTATGGGACAGAAAGTTAATCCCCATGGCCTGCGGGTCGGCGTCATCAAAGACTGGGATTCCCGTTGGTATGCCAGTGAAGAGAAGGTCGGCGACCTGATCGTCGAGGATCAGAAGATCCGCAAGTATCTCAAGAAGACTCTGTACGGTGCCGGCGTTCCCAAGATCGAGATCGAGCGCAGCAACGACATCGTTACCATCTATCTGCACTGCGCCCGTCCCGGTGTTGTCATCGGCAAGGGCGGCGAGCAGATCGAGCAGTATCGTCTGGCTGTGGAAAAGATGATCGGCAAGAAGGTCAAGCTGAACATCGTGGAAGTCCGCAACCCCGATATGAACGCTCAGCTGGTGGCTGAGAACATCGCCCAGCAGCTGGAGAAGCGTATCTCTCACCGCCGCGCCATGAAGAACTCCATGGCCCGCGCCATGCGCGCCGGCGCCAAGGGCATCAAGGTTTGCTGCTCTGGCCGTCTGGGTGGCCGCGAGATCGCTGGCGTTGAGCACTATCACGAGGGCACCATCCCCCTGCAGACCATCCGCGCCGACATTGAGTACGGCTTCGCGGAGGCTGCCACTACCTTCGGCCGCATCGGTGTGAAGGTGTGGATCTACAAGGGCGAGGTCCTCTCTCAGACCCTGCGCACCACTCCCCGCACCATGGACACCTCCAAGCCCTATCAGGAGCGTCGTGAGCGTCGTCCTCGCCGTGACGGTGATCGTCGCGGTGGTTTCGGCGGTGACCGTCGCAACGGCGGCTTCAACCGTGATCGTCAGGGCGGCTTCAACCGTCAGGGCGGTGCCGAGCGTCGTCCCCAGGGCGGCTTCCGGCCCAACACCAATCGTCCCGCTGCTCCCGCAGCCCCCGCTAAGGAAGGAGGAGCCAACTAATGTTAATGCCTAAGAGAGTCAAGTTCCGCCGTATGCAGCGGGGCCGCATGACTGGTAAAGCCACCCGTGGCAACACCGTTTCTTACGGTGAGTATGGTCTGATGGCTCTGGAACCCGGCTGGGTCAAGAGCAACCAGATCGAGGCCGCCCGTATCGCCATGACTCGTTACACCAAGCGTGGCGGTCAGGTTTGGATCAAGATCTTCCCCGACAAGTCCGTGACCATGCGTGCCGCCGACTCCCGAATGGGTTCCGGTAAAGGTACGCCTGAGTACTGGGTTGCCGTGGTGAAGCCCCAGCGTGTTATGTTTGAGATCGCTGGTGTCCCCGAGGAGATCGCTCGCGAGGCTCTGCGTCTGGCCAGCCACAAGCTGCCCATCAAGACGAAGATCGTTGCCCGCACCGAGGAAGCAGGTGAGTAAGATGAAGGCAAATGAAATCCGTAAGATGAATGCCGAACAGCTCAATGAGAAGCTGACCGGCCTGAAGAAGGACCTGTTCATGCTCCGGATGCAGCACGCAACCAACCAGCTGGACAATCCCGTTAAGATCCGTGAAGTGAAGCACGATATTGCCCGAGTCAAGACCGTGCTGGCGGAGCTCGCCGCTTCCGATAAGCAGTAAGAAGGAGGGAAACGAGAATGAACGAAGTTAGAACTTCCTCCCGTAAGACCCGGGTAGGCAAAGTCGTTTCCGACAAGATGGATAAGACCGTGGTTGTGGCTGTGTCCGACCGCGTCGCCCATCCTCTGTACAAGAAGATCGTCGGCCGTACCTACAAGCTGAAGGCCCACGATGAAAACAATGCCTGCGGTATCGGTGATACCGTGAAGGTGATGGAGACCCGCCCCCTGTCCAAGGACAAACGTTGGCGCGTGGTCGAGATCATCGAGAAGGCCAAGTAAGGAGGTGCCAGTATGATTCAGCAGGAAAGTTATCTGAAGGTTGCCGATAATACCGGCGCCAAGGAAATCAAGTGCATCCGCGTCCTGGGCGGTTCCACCCGGAAGTTCGGCAACATCGGCGACGTCATCGTGGCGTCTGTCCGTAAGGCCCAGCCCGGCGGCACCGTCAAGAAGGGCGAGGTGGTCAAGGCTGTCATCGTTCGCAGCGCCAAGGGTGTCGCCGCCGTCCTCATTAAGGACGACAAGAACCCCAGAGGTACCCGTATCTTTGGGCCTGTGGCTCGTGAGCTGCGCGACAAGGATTACATGAAGATCCTGTCCCTGGCTCCCGAAGTGATTTGATGGAGGGCTCGAACAATGGCTATGAACATTAAGAAGGGCGATACCATCGTCGTCCTGTCCGGCAAGGACAAGGGCAAGCAGGGCAAGGTGCTGGGCACTGTGCCCAAGAGCACCAAGATCGTGGCTGAGGGCATCAACATGGTGACCTGCCACGTCAAGCCCCGCCGTCAGGGCGAGGAGGGCGGCATCGTCAAGCGCGAGGCTGCCATCGCCGCCTGCAAGGTGCAGGTTGTCTGCCCCAAGTGCAACAAGGGTACCCGCGTTGCTCACAAGATCGAGGGCGACAAGAAGATCCGCGTGTGCAAGCACTGCGGTGCGGAACTGTAAGAAAGGAGCGAGATAACAAATGGCAAGATTGAAGGAACAGTATAAAGCCGAAGTTGCTCCCGCTCTGATGAAGCAGTTCGGTTACAAGTCCGTCATGCAGATCCCCAAGATCGACAAGGTTGTTATCAACGTGGGCTGCGGCGAGGCTCGTGAAAACGCGAAGGTGCTGGACAATGTTGTGGGCGATCTGGGTAAGATCACCGGCCAGAAGGCTGTTGTCACCCGTGCTCGCAAGTCCATTGCAAACTTCAAGCTCCGTGAGGAGATGCCCATCGGCGCCAAGGTCACCCTCCGCGGCGACAAGATGTGGGAATTCCTGGATCGTCTGTTCAACGTGGCTCTGCCCCGTGTCCGTGACTTCCAGGGCATCAACCCCAACGCTTTCGATGGCCGCGGCAACTATGCCATGGGCATCAAGGAGCAGCTGATCTTCCCCGAGATCGAGTACGATAAGATCGACAAGATCCGCGGCATGGACATCATCATTGTCACCACCGCTAAGACCGATGAAGAAGGCCGCGCCCTGCTGCAGCAGGTTGGCGCTCCCTTCGCCCGCTAAGGAGGAAGACAGTAATGGCAAAGACTTCTATGAAGATCAAGCAGGCCCGTCCTGCCAAGTTCTCCACCCGCAAGTACAACCGCTGCAAGCTGTGCGGCCGTCCCCACGCCTATCTCCGGAACTACGGTGTCTGCCGTATCTGCTTCCGTGAGCTGGCTTACAAGGGCGAGATCCCCGGCGTGCGTAAGGCTTCTTTCTAAAAAAATTGAAAATGGCGCAGCAAAAAGACTTGACGAATTAAAATTTGTCTGGTATGCTGAAAAATGGGGCATTTCTGAGGAAATGCACCCATTACGCCATGTTCAGAAGTGTTTTTGGAGCCTGGCACTTATTTTCTTTAACAAAGGTCTTTGATATGGGACCTTGTTAATACGGATGGCGAAAGGTCATGACCAATTGTGCACCACGCGCGAGCGGACTGCTCCATTGGCCATGATACCTCGCTGCCGAAGCGGTCATAGACCGCAACTCTATAAATAGGAGGAACAATCCATGCATATCACCGATCCTGTTGCGGATATGCTGACCCGCGTCCGCAACGCAAACAACGCCAAGCATGAAACCGTGGATGTCCCCGCTTCCAACATGAAGAAGAGCATTGCTCAGATCCTGCTGGATGAGGGCTACATCAAGAGCTTCACCGTGGAGGATGACGGCCTGCAGGGCATGATCCACATCACGCTGAAGTACAACGCCGGCAAGGAGAAGGTCATCACCGGTCTCCGCCGTGTGTCCAAGCCCGGTCTCCGTGTTTACGTGGGCGCCGATGAGCTGCCCCGCGTGCTCCGCGGCCTGGGTATTGCCATCATCTCTACGTCCAAGGGCGTCATGACCGACAAGGCTGCTCGTGCAGCTCACGTTGGCGGCGAAGTCCTGGCATTCGTCTGGTAAGGAGGGTATCGAACAATGTCTCGAATTGGTAGAATGCCCATTACCGTTCCCGCCGGTGTTACCGTGAACGTTGCTGAGGGCAATGTGGTCACCGTCAAGGGACCTAAGGGCGAACTGACTCAGAGCCTGCGGCCTGAGATGATCATTAAACAGGAAGGTACGACGATCACCGTGGAACGTCCTTCCGACGATAAGCTGCATCGCAGCGTTCACGGCCTGACCCGCACCCTGCTCCACAACATGGTCATCGGTGTTACCGAGGGCTTTAAGAAGGAGCTGGACGTCAACGGCGTCGGTTACCGTGTTGCCAAGGAGGGTACGAACCTGGTCATGAACCTGGGTTTCTCCCACCAGGTGATCGTTCCTGAGATTCCGGGCATCACTGTTGAGGTTCCGGGTCCCAATAAAATCATCATTCATGGATGCGACAAGCAGGCTGTCGGCCAGTTTGCTGCCGAGGTCCGCGAGAAGCGTCCTCCCGAGCCTTATAAGGGCAAGGGCATCAAGTATACTGACGAGGTCATCCGCCGTAAGGTTGGTAAGACCGGCGCCAAGAAGTAAGGAGGTGTGCCGAAATGATTACTAGACCTAATACCAATAAGCAGCGCATGAAGCGTCATAAGCGTGTTCGCGCTAAGATCTCCGGCACTCCCGTGTGCCCCCGTCTCAACGTTTTCCGCAGCGAGGCCAACATCTATGCCCAGATCATCGACGATGTGAACGGCGTGACCCTGGCTTCCGCTTCCTCTCTGGACAAGGCCATCGAAGGTTACGGCGGCAATGTGACCGCTGCTTCCGCTGTTGGCAAGCTGATCGCTGAGCGCGCTCTGGCCAAGGGCATTGAGAACGTCGTGTTTGACCGCGGCGGCTATCTCTATCACGGCCGTGTGCAGGCTCTGGCTGAGGGCGCCCGTGAAGGCGGCCTGAAATTCTAAGGGAGGAGGAAACGAGAAATGGCAAGATTTGAAAGAGAACAGAGCGAGTATATCGAAAAGCTCGTTTACCTCAACCGTGTTTCCAAGACCGTCAAGGGCGGCCGTGTCATGAAGTTCTCCGCGCTGATGGTCGTGGGCGACGGCAAGGGCAAGGTCGGCTATGGTCTGGGCAAGGCCGCTGAGGTCCCCGAGGCCATCCGTAAGGGTCTGGAAGCCGCTAAGAAGAACATGATCACTGTGACCATGTCCGGCAGCACCATTCCTCATGAGACTGTTGGCGAGGCTGGCGCCGGCCGCGTGCTGATGAAGCCCGCTGCTCCCGGTACTGGTATCATCGCCGGCGGCGCTGTGCGTGCCGTCGTCGAGGCCGCAGGCATCAAGGATATCCGTTCCAAGTGCCTGCGTTCCAACAACCCCAACAACGTCGTCGCCGCCACCTTCCAGGGCCTCAAGAGCATGCGTGGTCCTGAGGATGTCGCCCGTATCCGCGGCAAGAGCGTCGAAGAGATCGTGGGTTAAGGAGGCGCTGAGAAATGGCTAAGAATATTACGATCAAGCTCGCTAAGAGCCTGAACGGCCGCCTGGAGAAGCAGGTTGCCACCGCACATTCCCTGGGCCTGCGTAAGATCGGTGACGTCACCGTGCAGCCCGATAACGATTCCACCCGCGGCAAGATCGCCAAGATCGGCTACCTGCTGCAGGTCACCGAAGAGAAGTAAAGGAGGACGGAATCATGAAATTGAGCGAACTGTCTCCCGCTGAGGGCTCCGTCCGTCAGGCTTACCGCAAGGGCCGGGGCGCCGGCAGCGGCAATGGCAAGACCGGCGGCCGCGGCCACAAGGGCCAGAAGGCCCGTTCCGGCGGCAAGGTCCGTATTGGCTTCGAAGGCGGCCAGATGCCTCTGGCACGCCGAAGAAGGTCACTGTCGAGGCTTCTGCTTTCTCCGCTTCTGCCAAGGAGGCTATCGAGGCAGCGGGCGGAAAGGCAGAGGTGAAGTAAAATGATCCAAACCATTCGCAAAGCATGGGGCATCCCTGAGCTGCGGAAAAAGATCGTTTTTACTCTCCTGATCCTGCTGATTTTCCGTCTCGGCAACGCCATCATGGTGCCCTATATCAACCGGGACGCTCTGGCCCTGCAGATGCAGGTCTGGGGCACCGGCCTGCTGGGCCTTTACAACGTGATGAGCGGCGGCGCCTTTGCCACCGCCACCGTGTTTGCCTTGAGCATCCAGCCTTATATCAACAGTTCTATTATCATCCAGCTGCTGACTGTGGCCATCCCCGCTCTGGAGCGGCTGGCCCGTGACGGCGGCGAGGAAGGTAAGAAGAAGATCCAGTCCATCACCCGCTACGCTACCGTGGCGATCGCCATTCTCCAGGCCATTGGCTATTACTTCATGATGAAGAATTACAACCTCCTGGAGCAGGACGGCATCTGGGTGGCACTGGTCATCATCGTGACTCTGATCGCAGGTTCCTCCTTCGTGATGTGGATGGGCGAGCAGGTCACCGAGTTCGGTGTAGGCAACGGTATCTCCATCATTCTGTTCGCCGGTATTCTGGCCCGGATCCCCTCTATGGTTTCCGGCATGAAGGACGGCATCCAGAGATGGTCCGCCATCAACGCAGGCACTCTGACTGCAGAGACCCTGACCTCTGCCGGTTACACCGAGGCACAGGCGCAGGCTTACCTGAACGGCGCGCTGGCTCCTTGGAGCATTGCGCTGCTGGTCATCGGTATGCTGGCTCTAATCGCATTCATTGTCTTTATCAATGACGCTGAGCGTCGCATTCCCGTGCAGTACGCCAAGCGTCAGGTGGGCCGTAAGATGTATGGCGGCCAGAGCAGCACCCTGCCCATGAAGGTGAACATGTCCGGCGTTCTGCCTATCATCTTCGCCCAGAGCATTGCTTCTCTGCCCATCACCATCTGGACCTTCATCGGTATGCCCAAGGAAGGTACTGTGTCCTACTGGCTTCAGCTATTTCTACTCCAGCATCCAGTTCAACCCCGTGGAGATCGCCAACAACCTGAAGAAGCAGGGCGGCTTCATTCCGGGCTTCCGTCCCGGCCAGCCCACCGTGCAGTTCATTCAGAAGGTCCTGAACCGGATCACCATGTTCGGTGCCATCTATCTGGGTATCGTTGCCATCTGCCCCCTGATCGTGGGCAAGATCATTGACAACTCTTCTCTGGCCATCGGCGGCACCTCCGTCATCATCGTGGTGGGTGTTGCGCTTGAGACCGTGAAGGCGCTGGAGAATCAGATGCTGATGCGTCAGTACAAGGGCTTCCTGGAATAAAAAGGAAGGCGTGCTGTCATGAAAATGATCCTGTTAGGCGCCCCCGGCGCCGGCAAGGGCACACAGGCTGAGCGCCTGTGCAAAGTGCTGAATATCCCCACCATCTCCACTGGCAACATCCTCCGGGCCGCCGTGAAAAACGGCACCCCCACTGGCAAGCAGGCGGAAGCCTACATGAAGGCCGGCAAGCTGGTCCCCGATGAGGTCATCATCGGCATCATCCATGACCGGCTGGACGAGGATGACTGCAAGAACGGCTATATCCTGGACGGCGTGCCCCGCACCATCGCCCAGGCTGAGTCTCTGGAGAAGGCCGGGATCCGGTTTGACGACGTAATCTCCATCGAGATCCCCGATGAGGCGATCATGGAGCGCATGAGCGGCCGCCGCGTCTGCGAGCACTGCGGAGCCAGCTACCATCTGGTGGCTGTGCCTCCCAAGGTGCCCGGCGTGTGCGACAGCTGCGGCGGCAAGCTGATTCAGCGTCACGATGATGAACCTGAGACGGTCAAGCACCGCCTTGAGGTCTATCATAAGGAGACGGAACCTCTCAAGGATTTCTACGCTGAGAGGGGTCTCCTGAGATCGGTGGAAAATCAACCCTCTGTGGAGGCCACAACCAAGGCCATCCTCAACGCCCTGAGGAGATGAGCTTATGATTACGCTCAAATCCGCACATGAGATCGAACTGATGCGCCGAGCGGGAAAAATTACCGCGGCTGCCCGTGCTTTGGCAGGGGAAATGGTAAAGCCCGGCGTAACAACCCAGGAGATCGACAGGGCAGTGGAGCATTTCATCCGCAAGCAGGGTGCCGTTCCCTCATTCCTCCATTTTCCCGGCCCGCCGGGAGTCCGGGCATTCCCCGGCAGTGTCTGCGCCAGTGTCAACGATGAGATCATCCACGGTATCCCGGGTCCCCGGGTGCTGCAGGAGGGTGACATCGTCAGCATTGATGTAGGCGCCTATATCGGAGGATATCATGGGGACTGCGCAGCCACCTTCCCCTGCGGCAAGGTCTCTCCGGAGGCTCAGAATCTGATCGATGTGACCAGACAGAGCTTCTTCGAGGGCATCAAGTTCGCCAAGGAAGGCTGCCGGCTGTATGATATTTCCGCAGCGATCCAAGGTTATGTGGAGAGTCACGGCTGCTCCATCGTCCGTGAGTATGTCGGTCACGGCATCGGCACGGAGATGCACGAGTCACCCGAGATCCCCAACTACGGCCATCCCGGCCGCGGCCCCCGGCTTCTTCGGGGCATGACCATCGCGGTTGAACCCATGGTGAACGCCGGCACTGCCGCCATCCGCCAGATGCCAGACGGTTGGACCGTCCGGACTGCGGACGGCAAGTTGGCGGCCCACTATGAGAATACGCTTCTGATCACCGACGGGGAGCCTGAGATCCTGACGGCTCCCGCCATCTGAGGAAAGACGTATATGGAGATCGCAAAATCAGATATTGTTCGTTCCGATGCCGGCAGAGATCAGGGAAAACTCTTCATCGTTCTCGCGGTGGAGGGGGAGTACCTCCTGCTGGCAGACGGAAAAGGCCGCAAGGCGGAGTCACCGAAACGCAAAAAACGCAAACACGTGTTGTTTGTGGCGGAGAATGACAGCCGTCTGGCGGATAAGATCAAACGCAGCGAGAAGATCACCAACAGTGAGCTTCGCAGGACACTCGCGGCCTACCGCGGGGAAGTCCAACCGGACCAGGAGGGATAACGTTTGGCAAAATCCGACATGATCGAAGTGGAAGGCGTTGTGGTAGAGTCCCTGCCCAACACGACTTTCCAGGTGGACATTGGAAATGGCCACATGATTCTGGCACACATCTCCGGAAAACTCAGAATGAATTTCATCAGGATCTTGCCCGGCGATAAGGTCACCGTGGAGATGTCTCCCTATGACCTGACCCGTGGCCGGATCACCTGGCGCAGCAAATAAGCCGCGTCCGGCGAAATCTAAGACACAAAACGCTGAAAGGAAGGTTACAAACTTATGAAGGTAAGACCGTCCGTGAAGCCCATGTGCGAGAAGTGCAAGGTTATTCGCCGCAAAGGCCGTGTTATGGTGATTTGCGAGAACCCCAAGCACAAGCAGCGCCAGGGCTAAGATTGATTGGAGGTTAAAAAGTATGGCACGTATTGCCGGTATTGACCTGCCCAAGGATAAGCGCATTGAAATCGGCCTGACCTATATCTATGG
>QWCH01004498.1_pt1 | contig 12632 bp, 8 predicted proteins | sample 1972671 | NCBI WGS metagenome assembly QWCH01 (sample SAMN09866713, study PRJNA288562) | Human gut metagenome isolate term3_stool, whole genome shotgun sequencing... | isolation source: gut | host: Homo sapiens | place: USA: California | reverse complement strand
ACATTTGAGAGAGAATGCTCTCCTCTGCTTCAGATCCGAGATGCTTATCCGAAAATGATTATTGCCAGAACCAAACATCCAAAATATAGCTATGAAGGAGTCGAAATTCACGATATAGCCGATTGGCTGCTACAAGAATAAGCAGGGCGAAATATCTCCGTCTACAGAGTAAAATAGATAGTTACTTTTCCTGCAGCCTGTGATAAACTTGTTCATGAGCGGGGGAAAGATTTTGGACTGCACCCCAACATTGTCATAAAAGCAGGGGAAATGCCCCGGAATTATTTAATATAGGTAATAAAAATGACAGAAGAGAAATATACGATCCATAAGTATAAAAGAATTTTATTTTATGTAGTGATACTTGTGCTGTTTGCAGCATTTTTTTTAGGGCAGAGCATTTACCCCAGTGAGAGGGAAACGGTCACGGAGGAAAGCATTACTTATACCGGAACCTTTTACCGGGAGCTGCCAGACGGAACAGAAGAGGAGATCCGGGTTCCGGACCGGTATGATGTGCCTGCCGGTGAGCCTTTAGTCATCCGGTCAGTGCTCCCACAGGACTATAATGAAAATACGATCGCCATCAGATCCTCTCTGGAGAATGTGCGCATTTATATCGGAGGGGAACTGAGGACGGTGTATGATACGAAGAATACCAGACCCTTCGGGAAAAATTCTGCCAGCGGGTATGTGTTCTGCGAGACGTCCGGTGAGGATGCGGGGCAGGAAGTGCGGATCGAACTGCAGTCTTTTACTGAAAAGTATTCCGGTGTCGTCAACACGGTATATTGCGGGGATAAATCAGATATCTGGGGTTATATCTTTCACTGCTATTTTATGGTAACTCTGATCGCCTGCACTATGCTGTTTTCCGGACTGGTCGTGCTGATCATCAGTCTGGTGCTCGATATTGTATACAAGACAAGATTTGATCTGGAATATCTGGGATGGTGCATGATCCTGGGAGCAGTGTGGATGCTGGGAGAATCGAAGCTGCGTCAGCTGTTTGTTCCCAATGCTTCTATTCTGTCGAATATGTGCTTCTTTGTTGTGATGATCTGCCCGGTTCCAATCATGTTCTATATTGATAGTGTGCAGCAGGGAAGATACCGGAAGGTCTATCATGTGGCAGAGTGTATCATTTGTGTGAATTTTGTGATATGCACGGTCTTACAGGTACTGAATATCGCAGATTTTATTTCGACAATGTTCTTGTCCCACATAGTGATCGCAGGAACGTTCCTGACGATATTTATCACCATCTGCCGGGATCTTATCAAGGGAACAGCGAAACATTACAAGCTTCCGCTGATCGGACTGGTAGCTGCCATGATCGCAGTCATGCTGGAGATGACAGCGGTGTATCGTGTTGTGTCTCTGTCCGGAATCTTTATCGCAATCGGACTGGTGGTCCTGCTGGTCGTTACCCTGATCCAGACAATGGACCGCATCCGCGAGCTGGAGCTGGAACGACAGAAAGAGGCCCGGGAAAGCCTGGATTACCTGACAGGACTTCCCATGCGTCATAAAGGTGAGACACTGATTATTGAAAAAATGCAGGAGCATGATGGCTGTCTGGGATTTGTGGATATGGATAATCTCAAGAAGATCAATGATGTCTATGGACATAAGGCGGGGGATTATGCTCTCAGGCTGGTAGGAGGAATGCTCACAAAGTGCATGGAGAATGCGGTGGTCTGCCGGCTGGGAGGAGATGAGTTTCTCTTCTATCTGCCTGAGGTATCAGAAGTTGAGATGAACACGCAGATGAGAAAGTTGTTTGACAGCTTTGAAGCGGCAAAAAATGCTACGACGGAGACTTCACCGGCATCCTTATCCTGTGGTCTGTGCATGTGCAGACAGGGAGAAAGCTTTGAAGAATACTATATAAGAGCGGACAAGGCATTGTATTATGTCAAACAGAACGGCAAGAACAATTACCGGTTTTATGAGGAGCTGGTGGAACAGTAAGCATCGATATTCCATGCTATCTTAGAATACCTGATGCCGGCCGATGTATTGACGCTGGAATAAATCGTGGCAGAAATCCCAGATAAAAGCAGGAATTTAGGAGAAATAAAATAATGTCAAAAGATGAATACCTGATCACAGATGCCCCACTCAAAGCGCTGACTGTTTTTGCAATGCCTATGATTCTGGGCAGCTTTTTTCAACAGGTTTATAATATGGCGGATTCCATTATTGTCGGTCAGTATGTTGGTTCGTCTGCACTTGCGGCTGTCGGTGCATGCGCGGCACTTACGAATGTATTTATTTGTGTGGCACTTGGTGCCGGTGTCGGTGCAGGCGTACTGGTGAGCCGCTATTTTGGTGCCAGAGATTACGGCAAAATGAAAACGATTGTGTCGACATCTTTGATTAGCTTTCTCATCCTAAGCATACTTCTTGGTGTATTCGGCTTTCGTTTTTCCCATCCGATGATGAGCCTTTTACAAACGCCCACTGACATACTGGAGGAAGCTGTACTGTATCTGCGGGTGTATTTTGTGGGATTTCCGTTTTTATTTATGTACAATATCCTTTCGACGATGTTCACCTCAATCGGGGAATCAAAGATTCCGTTGGGTCTGCTGATATTTTCTTCTGTTTTGAATATTATTATGGATCTTTGGATGGTGGCAGGACTTGGATTGGGTGTATTTGGTGCAGCCCTTGCAACTTTGATCGCACAGGGCATTTCTGCAGTATTTTCATTCGTGATCTTTTTTTACCGGATGCGCCAATATAAGAGTCCATTTCACTGGTTTGACGGACAGGAGTTACATTATATGCTCCGGATTGCCATACCGTCAGTTCTCCAGCAGTCCACAGTATCAATAGGCATGATGATCGTGCAGGCAGTTGTAAACCCATTTGGTACACAGGCACTCGCAGGTTATTCGGCAACAATGAGAGTAGAGAATGTTTTCGCACTGATATTTGTGTCCATTGGCAATGCAGTTTCGCCGTATGTGTCCCAGAATCTTGGTGCTCAGAAAATCGGGCGTATTAAAAAAGGTTATCACGCTGCACTGGTGTTAGATCTGTGCTTTGCAGTTCTGGCTTTTATAATTATTGAAACACTACACACCCAGATTTCTTCCTTATTTCTGGGAAAAGACGGAACTGCTTTCGCATATCAGGTATCCGGGGATTACATGAGATGGCTTGGCTATTTCTTTATTTTCATGGGTATTAAGATGGCAACGGATGGAGTTTTGCGTGGACTTGGAATCATGCGTCCATTTCTTATAGCTAATATGGTAAACCTTGCGATCCGTCTGTCGGTTGCTTTGATTTTTGCACCGCGCTTTGGTATTGCATTTGTCTGGCTTGCCGTACCGGCGGGCTGGTTGGCAAACTTCCTGATTTCCTATGCGGCGCTTAGAAAATCGTGGCCGGATGATAGAATCGCTGCATCCTGCAACGGTTGTATGGATTCTGCAGAAACGAAGAAGTAGCTGCAGCTGCCAATGGAACCGCACGGATTGACTGCAACAAAAACTTCCAGAGAGGCGGGGAGGAAGAAGTAGCTGCTGCGGTTGAATCCATATCGGAAAATATCTATAGTCGAAAAGCAAAAAGGCGGGAGTCTCTGTGAGAGGCTTCCGTCTTTTTAGCTACAGCAGGAAGAATGAGTTTTCTAATCGATCTTTAAGATCAGATCAAGTACGCGCTTTGCGCAGCGCTCCAGATCACTTCGATCCAGTTCACCCAGTTCCATCGCTTTTTTTACACGCTCCGGGAAACCGCACGCCATCTTCACGTCATTTCCGGCTTTGATCTCCTTGTAATGTTCCCCTCTCGTCCACCAGTCGGAGGTTACCATTCCTTGAAAATGCCACTCGTCACGCAGGATGCCTTCGAGCAGATCGTGATTTTCCGAAGCACGGTGGCCGTTGATCATATTGTAAGCGGACATGATGACCCACGGATCGGCTTCCTTCACGATGATTTCAAATGCCTTTAAGTAGATCTCGCGGAGTGCGCGCTCGGAGACGCGGGAGTCGCTGTGCTTGCGGTTGGTCTCCTTGTTGTTGCATGCAAAATGCTTCACGGCTGCGCCGATGTGCTGCGACTGGATGCCGCGCACCATGGCTGCGCCCATTTTGCCGGTGAGCAGCGGATCTTCCGAATAGTATTCAAAATTTCTTCCGCAGAGAGGATTGCGGTGAATGTTGACCGCCGGTGTCAGCCATACGGCGATGTTGTTCTCTTTTACTTCCTCTGCGCCTGCGGTTCCGACCTGCTCAACCAGGGCAGGATTCCAGGTGGAGGCGAGCAGTGTGGCGCATGGCCATGCCGTTGTGCAGACCTCACACTGCGGGGTGATGCGCAGACCGGCAGGACCGTCGGCGGTCATGATGTTTGGAACGCCGTATTCCGGAAGATTGCCGTAGCCGTAGGTATTCGCGACAGAGGTATTCGGCTGACCGCCGAGCAGATGAATTAGGTCATCATTATCGAGCTGGGCGGTAAATTCATCCAGGGAAATCTTTCCCTCGTAAACGTCGATCAGCGGATGTGCGTTTTCCTTATAGGAATTCAGCAGAAGATAGGATGCGCGTCCGCGTGTTGCCGGGGCGAGTGCTTCCTCGGTGCCCGGTATCATTTTTTCAAAAACACAGGCATTCGGATCGTTGGCAGTTCCCTGCGGAAGTTCTTCGTAGCTTCCGTCTGCGAGCAGGCGCTTCTTCAAGCTTGTAGGTGCGGCTTTGGAGGAGAGCTGCTCTACCAGCAGGTTGGCGTTAAGCGTCATGACATAATCCAGCGCAATGACATCCCGGACGGAAGTTCCGATGTAAAAATGATAGTCGCCCTTTTCCAGTACGTAGGAGGATTTAAAAATTTTTCCCAGATCATCGTAGGAAGCCATGGAATCCTTCGCTGTCTCGAGCGTCAGAAGCTGGCTTTCGCCCGGGAGGAGTGTTCTTGTCTTGCAAAAAGCGGAAAGTTCGCGCGCGGGTTTCTGCAAAAGTCCCTGCGGCGCACTGTAATACATCTGCACGACTTCTTTTCCACTGTAATCTCCGGTGTTTGTGACAAGGACAAAAGCGCGGATGGCCTGCGCGGTTTCGGTCACACTCTGCACCGTAAGGGAAAACTGTGTGTAGGAAAGTCCGAATCCGAACGGATAGCATACACGTTTTGCCGCATCCGGAAATGTCTCAAAATAGCGGTAGCCCACATAGATATCCTCGGTATAGTCCACATAGTCAACCGATTCGTGGAAATTCGCGGTGGAAGGATAGTCGTCCACGGAAGCGGCGAAGGTGTCCGGAAGCTTGCCGGATGGGGATACCTTTCCACACAGCAGTTCCGCCATGGCAAGTCCGCCCTCCATGCCGCCCTGCCATGCGATGAGCGCGGAGGAGATCTGATCGTCATTTTTGATCCAGGAGGTATCGATGATGCCGCCGATATTTAAGACGACCGCAATTCTGGAAAAATGCTGCTTTACCTGTGCGATCATGGCGGATTCTTCCTTTGTGAGATAGAAGTCGCCGTCCGGGAAGATCTCTCCGGAGATTTTCGGCATGCTGGTCTCTGTCTCCCACGGATTATATTCTCCGTTGTATTCGATGCTGGAGCGGTCCCAGCCCTCTCCGGAAAAACGGCTCAATACGATCACAGCCGTATCGGTATAGGCACTGGCGCCGGCGAGAAGTTCTGCGGAGAGCGCCGGCTCTGTCGTCATGCCGGGAACGGAACCCTGATCGTACTGTTCGTTCACATTGGCGCGGTAGAAATCGCACAGCGGCTCGTAGAGGGAGACGGCATCGTGGAGCATCTGAAAGCCATCGTAGAGATTGTGCACATACGATACGGTCACATCGCCGCTGCCGCCGCCTCCCTTGACATAATCAAAACTGCCTTTTCCAAAGAGTGCAATCCGGCTGCCTGCTTTTAACGGCAGCAGATTGTGCTCGTTCTTTAAGAGAACCATACCCTCTGCTGCAGCTTCCCTGGAAAGTGCGATGTGTTCTTTGGAAGCAGTCACGTAACAGCCCTCTTTTAACGGACGGTTTGGCTGATACATCACTCTGGTCCATTTCTTCATTTTGACCTCTTTTCCGGCTTACGCCTGATATTATTTTGATATTTTCCATCATGGAACATTGTCTATGTTCGTATTATAAGCAGATAATTCCGTTTGTTATAGATCGAATTTTGGCAGAAATATGGGTCGATATTGATATTTTTTCCTTCTGAAGGTATGATGGGAGAAAGAGAAGTCCGTGCATGTGAAAAACACGGAGAGAGCAGGAAAGAGAGGGAGCGGGAGTGCAGCAGGGGGAACATGAGATTATATCCGATGACGGGCTGATGCAGCTCTATTTTACGCAGGTCGACGCGTCGAATGAATTGCTGCCGGCACACTGGCATGAGCATCTGGAAATGATCTGTATGCAGCACGGGGCAATGACAGCGTACATCAATGAGACGTCGTATGAACTGCAGCAGGGAGATATTCTCGTTGTCAATCCGAGAGACATTCACTACACGCATGTCCACGGGGACGGGCATTACTATCTGCTGCAGATTCCGCCGGAGCATTTAAAGCGCGTCAGTGAGGACTGGCGGGGACTGCATTTCGGGGAATATGTTCCGTATTCGGAGGAGACCGCATCCGTGAATTGCCGGATGTCACAGAAGCTGGAAGAAATGAAATGCCTGCAGGAGCAGGCGGCGGACGGTACGCATCTGCTATTTCTTGCAGCGGTTTATAAGCTGCTGTATCTGCTGTATACAAAGGATGCGGCCACGGTCGATCATGTGCTGCGCCACCGCTCCAGGAGAGATTTTGAGCGGATCGAGCAGAGCATGCAGTATGTGAAAAGAAATTACACGAACCCGATTACTTTAAAAGAGACGGCAGATGAACTGTCACTTACGCCGGAATATTTTTGCCGTCTGTTTAAAAAGTACACCGGCCAGACATTTTTGACTTATGTAAACCAAATCCGCCTGCAGTATTTTCACAATGATCTGCTGCAGACGGACGAGAGTATTACTTATTTAATGAATAAAAATGGAATTACCAACTATAAGGTGTTTCTGCGCAGCTTTAAGGAAGCCTACGGTATGCCGCCCGGTCAGCTTCGCAAAAAGCAGAGAGAAGTAAGAGATGCCGGAGCAATCAGTGCGTGGTCAGCTTCTTCATCCGGAAATGATAGTAAAACAGAAACAGAACGGACGTCAAAACCCAGGACACCGGATAATTGAGGAGCGTTACGGTGAGCGTCGGGAAGAGGGCAACCACTCCGAAAATCCATACCACACGGAACAGGCAGATACCGCCGGTTGTGATGAGCATTGGAACGACGACATCGCCCATGCCGCGCAGCGCACCGGAGAAGACCTCGGTAAAGACGAACAGCCAGTAAAACGGAGCCATGGTCGCCATCATTTTCAGTCCGATCTCCACGACATTTTCATCGGTCACAAAAATGTGGAAGAGCGGAATGCGGAAGCATACGAGCACCAGCATCAGAAGGATGGCGGCAGCAAAGTCCATGCCGATGCACACGCGGATACTTTTTCTGACGCGGTCATACTTCCCGGCGCCGTAGTTCTGACCGACGAAAGTTGTGATGGCAATACCGAAAGCACCGCTGACCATCCAGACGATCGCGTCCAGTTTTCCGTAAGCCGCCCATGCGGCAACCGTGTCGGTTCCGAATTTGTTGAGCGCGGACTGGATAATCATGTTGGAAATGCTGTACATGGCATACTGAAATCCGCCCGGCAGTCCCAAAAGCAGCTCTGATTTGAGAAGTCTCGGGTGGATATGGATCTCTTTTAAGGAAAAATCGCAGAGATCTTTCTGGCGCATCAGAAAAACGGTGACGATCACGGCGCTGATCCCCTGCGAGAGAAGCGTGGCGACCGCCGCACCGGCAACACCGAGTCCCAGCCCGACGATCAGGAGCAGGTCGAGAACAATATTGATGACGCAGCAGATCATCAGACAGTACAGCGGACGTCTGGAATCTCCCAGCGCGCGCAGCAGGCCGGCTCCGGTATTGTAAATAAACACGAAGAAAATGCCGGCAAAATAGATGCGCAGGTAGAGGATGGAGTCACTCATCAGTTCTTCCGGCGTATTCATCAGTCGAAGAAGCGCCGGGGCAGCAGTGATGCCGATCAGTGTCATGATGACGCTGCCGATGATGGAGAAGGCATAGATCGTATGAATACTGTCGTCCACCTTCTCACGATCCCCGGATCCGAAGAACTGGGAGACAATGACGGAAGCACCGGCAGTCAGCCCGGTAAAAAAGTTGACCAGCAGGTTGATGACCATTCCGGAGGAGCCGGCGACCGCGGCAAGTGCATTTTTCCCGACAAAGCGTCCCACAATGACGGCGTCGATCGTGTTGTAAAGCTGTTGAAAAAAAGAACCCAGTAAAATAGGAAAGAAAAATAAAAGAAGCTGTTTCCAGATGATACCGGATGTGATTTCGTTCTTGGAAGAGGTTTCGTTCATGCTATAATCTCCATATCTGTCGTAAAGGTATAAAAAATGTGAAAATAAGTCCGAAATATATTATAAAATCTGTAGGATAAAATAACAAGAAAATCCGTTTATGTTTTTGACGTTCTGTGATAATATAACACTATACAATGCCTGTTGCCAGGGATGGACAGGAAAGCCACGGAGGACACACTATGGATAAGAAAGAGAATCAGCCACGTGAGAAAAAGGGTATGCCGCTTGCGCCGGTCTTTTTGCTGGGAGCAACGGTGCTGCTGTTGATTGAAATGTATTTTATCGTCAACCTGCCCCGGGTATATCTGGTGCAGATCATTCTGGGAGCAGCAATTCTCGCCTGTACTTATGTATTCATCGCCGCCTTATTAAAGGAGATACATAAGACCGGGGAGCAGGCAAAAGACGAATATGAGAGGATGCTTCGCGGGGAAAAGGCGTCATATCTGATGCTCAAGAAAATCTCGGAGCAGCTGGAGGCGGTTGACCGCAATACCAGGGAGCCGGGTGAGGAGATCATCACAGCGCAGAAGGCGATCGCCAAGGTGACCATTACCAGAAGCAAGGAAAATGCAGATGCACTTATGAATTCCAACGACCGCGTAGTGGACAATCTCTTACAGTTAAAGGAGAGCATGGATGCGGGATTCGAGCAGTTTGCCGGAAAGCAGCAGAACATGATGGATGATTCCGTTAAGGAACTCGTCTTAAAGCAGCAGGAATTTGCTGAGGAATTAAAGGAGATTACCGCAGGGCTTAAGGAGATTACTGAGGGACTTCAGGCAGTGAGGGAGACGGTTGCCGAGGAAAAGGCACAGACGCTTGCCGCTATTGAGAGCCGGATGGACGAACTGGTAAGCCAGAATGCGGCGTTGGAGAGCAAAATTGCAGAAAGCACGGCAGCTGCAGCAGCGCAGAAGCCAGAGCCTGACATGGAGCCGGAGCTGGCAGAATCAGAGCCGGTTATGGAAGCGGAGCCGGAACTGGGCATGGAACCACAGCCGGAAGCGGTCATGGAAGCGGAGCCGGAACTGGGCATGGAACCACAGCCGGAAGCGGTCATGGAGCCGCAGCCGGAAGCGGTCATGGAGCCGGAAGCGGATTTTAGCATGCCGGATACACCGGAGGAGGAACTGCCGGTTGTAGATGCAGAGACGGTGACGGATGACACCCCGGTGATGGAAGAGTATGAGGAACCGATCGTAGATTCCGACGCGATTGTGGAAGAGGAAGATGCGGCAGCTGCCACAGACGATCAGAATGAGGCTGAGGCAGAGAGTGCGGCGATAGACAGTTTCGATTTTGGAGCAGATGGTCTCGATTTCGGAGGGGACAGCTTAGACCTTGGAGTGGACGGTCTTGATCTCGGGACAGAGAACCTTGACCTAGGAGCAGATAACTTAGATGCCGGAGCAGGCGGACTTGATCTTGGATCAGAAGGACTTGATCTTGGGGCAGACAGCTTAGACCTCGGAGGAGACAGCCTTGATTTAGGAGCAGATAGTCTCGATCTTGGAGCAGACAGCTTAGACCCCGGAGGAGACAGCCTTGATTTAGGCGTAGAAGGACTCGATCTTGGGGCAGACAGCTTAGACCTCGGAGGAGACAGCCTTGATTTAGGAGCAGATAGTCTCGATCTTGGAGCAGAGAACCTTGACCTTGGAACGGAGAACCTTGATCTCGGAGTGGATAGCTTAGATTTAGGAGCAGATGGCTCCGATCTCGGAGGAGAAAGTCTCGATCTTGGAGCAGATCTGAAAAAGGAAGCCGCACCGGAGAATGAAGCATCGGACGAGCCAGAGCCAGTAGCCGCGCCGGAGAACGAAATACCGGACGAGCCGAAGGTGGCCAAGCCGCAGAAAGAGCCTGAGACAAAGGCAGCGGAAGCTGCATCGATGGATTTTTCCGATCCACACAAGCTTATGACTCCGGAAGAAATTGCCGCATTGATTGCAAAAATGTAAGAGCAGGTTCCGGGATAAGAAATGAAGTTATTAGCAGTTTCAGAATAAAAAATGAGCGTGGAAGATTCTTTGAAGTAAAATATGAGAATTTCTTCCACGCTATTTTTGTATCTAATTCCGTGTCTTTCCAGTCTTTGACACGCCGAGGACTATGTCCGTCACGCCAAAGACAATGAGCGGACTTTCTGGCAGCACTAAGCGTGCTCCCTCATAAACAATATAAAACCGCGCGAACCGAAACTCGTTGGCATCTGCTATTGAAAACAGGGCAGATGCCGACTCAGACATCGGCTTCGCGCGGTTATGTTTTATTCGGGAGCAACACTAAGTGCTGCACGAAAGTCCTTAAATTGTCTTATGGCCTGCGGACATGACCCCAGTGTGTTCAAAGCATGGAAAACACGGATCAGCGCAGATACAAAAGTGGCGTGATTAGAAATTCCGCTCCCAAGCTTCTCTTACAGATCAGACTCCGCGACGATCGTCACGATATTCTTGATGACGGAGACCGCTGTCTGCATGCCCTCCACGCTGATATGCTCATACGGACCGTGGAAGCCGTAGCCGCCGGTGCCAAGATTCGGGCACGGAAGACCCATAAAACTTAATCTGGCGCCGTCTGTACCGCCGCGGACCGGACGTGAGAGCGGTGTGAGACCGGTCATCGAGATTGCCTTTTTTGCAATGTCCACGACATAAGGATGCTGTCCGATGATCTCAAGCATATTGGAGTAGGAATCCGTGATGGTAAGAGAGACGGTTCCGGTGCCGTATTTCTGGTTGATCTCCACTTCCAGTGTGCGGAGTCTGTTCAGGCGTGATTCAAAAGAAGCCCTGTCGTGGTCACGCACGATATAGGAAAGTTCTGCAAAAGCGACATCACCCTTCATGTCGGTCAGATGATAGAAGCCCTGTCTGCCCTCGGTGTGCGCTGGTGTCTCCTCCGGCGGAAGCTGCGACTGGATATCGCACGCCACAAGAGCGGCATTTACCATAATATCCTTTGCCTCGCCCGGATGCACATTGACGCCTTTAATGGAAAATTTTGCGCTCGCGGCGTTGAAATTTTCATAGGCGACCTCGCCCTCGTAATCGCCGTCTACCGTATAGGCGAAAGCAGCCTTAAAATAATCCAGGTCAAATAAATCTGCACCGCAGCCGATTTCTTCGTCCGGGGTAAATCCCACCCAGATATCTCCGTGAGGCATTCCGGAAGAAATGATCTCTTCGAGCGCTGTGACGATTTCTGCCACACCGGCCTTGTCATCCGCGCCGAGCAGTGTCGTGCCGTCGGTGGTAATCAGGGTTCTTCCCTTCAAATCCTTCAGCGTTGGAAAATCAGAAATCTTTAACATTGCCCCAGTACCGTTTAAACGGATGTCACCGCCGTCATAATCCGGAATGATCTGTGGTTTGACGTCCTTGCCGGAGTAGTCCGGTGCGGTATCCATATGTGAGATAAAACCGACGGCCTTGCGTCCCTCACAGCCGGCAGTCGCCGGAAGCAGACCGTATACATAGCAGTGGTCGGTCAGAACCACATTTTTAAGGCCGAGATCCCGTAATTCCTGCTCTAGTACCTTTCCGAGATCAAACTGACGCCCGGTAGACGGAATCTGTATCTTGCCGTCTGTCATGTTATTCTCATCCGATGTCGTCCAATAGGACACATATTTCAATAATCGCTGTTCAACTTGCATAAGAAACCTCCTTGATCTATGCCATTCTATCTATAAAATAACACAATTGAAAAAAAATTTGAAGTTTTTTAAAAAAAATGTTGCATTTCTAAAATTTCTGTTATATAATAATTTTCGTGCTCGGGTGATACAGAACACGAGATACAAAATAAGCGCCACTAGCTCAGCTGGCAGAGCACCTGACTCTTAATCAGGGTGTCCAGGGTTCGAACCCCTGGTGGCGCATTGAAAGGTACCGATTTTACAGCATTGACTGTGGGGTTGGTGCTTTTTTTGTGCTTACAACGCATATTATTAAAATTTAAGTCCCTATTTACATTTGTGTGTCTGATGTATCAACAGTATAATTATACATTTCACGAATTCCGTATTCAATTAGAAAATCAAGTAGTCCAAATTCCATAAAATGAAATTTTAGGGCAAATTACAGACATTGGCTTGGCTGTAGTATTTTTAAACAACGTGTGTTAG
>QWCH01004496.1_pt1 | contig 12635 bp, 8 predicted proteins | sample 1972671 | NCBI WGS metagenome assembly QWCH01 (sample SAMN09866713, study PRJNA288562) | Human gut metagenome isolate term3_stool, whole genome shotgun sequencing... | isolation source: gut | host: Homo sapiens | place: USA: California | reverse complement strand
CGGCCGAGGCGATTACCTCGATGCGCGACCGCATCGACATCGTATCCGCCGAGCGTGTGCGCGACGAACTGACCAAACTGCTGCTCTCCGACCGTCCGCGCGCCGGCCTTGAGGCGTTGGTCGAATCCGGTCTTGCGGACATCGTCTTCCCGGAAATTCCGGCCCTGCAATTGCAGATCGACGAACACCACCGCCACAAGGACGTCTTCGAGCACACGATGATTGTGCTCGAACGTGCTATCGCCCTGGAAACCGGCCCGGACGGCCCGGTGCCCGCCCCCGACCTGACGCTGCGCTTGGCCGCCGTGATGCACGATATCGGCAAGCCGAAGACCCGCCGGTTCGAGTCGGGCGGCAAGGTGAGCTTCCACCACCATGACGCGGTGGGTGCCAAAATGACCCGCAAGCGTTTGAAGGCGCTGCGTTTTGACCACCATCTGGTCGAGGACGTCTCAGAACTGGTGAATATGCACCTGCGCTTCCACGGCTATGTGGACGAGCCGTGGACCGATTCGGCCGTACGCCGGTATGTCAAGGATGCCGGGCACCTCTATGAGCGGCTGAACAGGCTCACGCGTGCGGATGCCACCACACAAAACAAACGCAAGGCGATGATCTTCTCCCAGGCCATGGATGAGATGGAGGAGCGCGTCCGCGAACTCAAGAAGAAAGAGGACTTCGACGCGATCCGCCCGGATCTGGACGGCAACGAAATTATGGAGTTGCTGGGCCTGGAGCCCGGCCCGATGATCGGCCGCGCCTACAAGCACATGCTGGAATACCGCTTGGATAACGGTCCGGTGGACCACGATGTGGCCGTCGAAGAACTCAAGCGCTGGTACGCCGAGATTCAGTAGTCCGATACTAGTCCGATACCAAAAAACCGTACGCTGAATACGTGTCAGCGTACGGTTTTTCGCGAAGATGAAGCTGTATGCGCCTTACTGCGCCGTGTATGCGTCGTGTTTGGTGTCGGCGGGCAGCTTGGTCATGCTATCGGCGGCCTTGCAACCCTCGATATTGGTGATGGTCTTACCGGATTGCGGGGAGGAGTTGGTGTCCTGCAGATCGTTGAACGTGGCGCCGATGACCACATCGATGAGCTGATCCTCGCGAGCCGTCATGATCATGGTGGCGTCGGTGAAATTGCCGATCAGCGTATACGCCTGATTAATGGCGTTCTTGCCGAAGTAGATGGTGGTGCGTTCAACGTCGGTGCTGGAATAGTTATCGATTTTCTGCACGCTGAATCCACGATTGGCCAAAGCTTCACCCACGGCCTTGGCGAATTGGCCGTGAGAGGTGCCGTTCATCACGCGAATGCCGACCGAAGCGTTGGACACGTATTGCGCTTTGCCGCTGCTGTCCTTGACCGCGCACGGCGCCGCGTTGCCGTAATTCGGCTGGCTGGCCGGAGTCTCCACTTCGCCGAGGCCGAAAACGTGGAAATTGAACAGTAGGGCTATGACCAGCACTACTGCCAATACCGCGCCGCTGATGGAAAAGACGATGGTCTGGCGGCGGCGCACGTACGCCTTGCGGGCTTCACGTTCATCAACCTGATACGTCATCGGTGGACTTCTTTCATGGGTCGGGTGGCTGGTTGCTACCTTAGCGTCACTGTCTGACGCTGATATTGGGGTGTTCGGGAGATTTGGCTCGAATAATACGATCGACCACAGCTGTATCGCGCCACACCTCGATAATGCGTTGTGCCGCTGCCTCGTCGGCGGCGAAAGCGACCACTGAGGGGCCGGATCCGGAGACGAATGCATGGCTGGCACCCGCCTGCGTGGCGGCGTCGATGGCCTGCCCGCTGCGGGGATGCAGGCTGATTGCCGCAGCCTGCAGATGATTGCGGTCGCCTTCTGCGGCTCCCACGATGTCAAAGGTGTGGTAGACCTCAGGAGTGCTGAGTTGCGACTGGTATGCGCCGACCAATACTTCGCCGCTGAATCCCTGTTCTATCAGCGCCAGCTCATCGCGGCTGCCGGGGGCGATATCCGTGATGCGTTCGCCGAAACCGGTGCCGTATGCAAGGCCACCGGTCAGGCAGAACGGCATGTCCGCGCCCAACGTGGCAGCAATGGTGCGCAGGCGCTCTATGGGCCAGTTCAGCTCCCAGAGACGATTGACCGCCAGCATGGTCGCCGCGGCGTCGGCTGAACCGCCGCCTAGTCCGGCACCCACGGGAATGCGCTTGGTGATGGTCAACGCCACATCCGGCTCGCGCTCGGCCGCCTGGGCCATGGCGAAGAGGGCCAGTACCGCATGGTTGCGGCGCATGTCGCTGCGTGAGGAGGCCAAGTCGCCCAAATAAGCGCCTTCGAGCTCCAGAGAGAATCCTGCTCCGGGTTGCTTGGCGGTTGCGGTGACGGTGTCGTATACGCCGATTGCGCAGTAGATGGTGTCCAGTTCGTGGCGTCCGCCCCATTCGTCGTGAGCAGGTCCCACTTCCAAGGTGAGATTGGTTTTCGCCGGGCAATCCACCGTAATGGTGATGGGGGAGAGCTCATCGGACTGATGTCGGGCAGCGGCTGAGCGTGGATGTGAGATTACCGGACTCATTGTGCCTCATCTCCATCTCCACACGATTCGATGGCCTTGGCCAGAGCGGTGAATTCGGCGATGGTGAGCGTCTCTCCTCGACGGGTCGGATCGATGCCGGCGATGGAGAATGCCTCGGAGGGCGCAATGGTCTTCAATGCCGCGTGCAGGGTCTTGCGACGCTGACCGAATGCCGCATCGATCAGACGAAATACGAGTTCCCGTTGTGTGCCGTCGTCTGTGCTGTTCGCAGTTCCCGGGGCAGCCGGGTCATCGGCCTGATACCGGGTGAATTTGACGAGCGCGGAATCCACATTGGGAGCCGGCCAGAACACATTGCGGCCGATGGTGCCCACCCGTTCGGCGGTGCCATACCAGGCGAGCTTCACGCTCGGCGTGCCGTAGATCTTGGAACCGGGCTTGGCGGCGAGTCTGTCGGCCACCTCTTTTTGCACCATCACCAAGAACGAGCCGAGGTTGTCGAAACGCTCCAACAGCGTGAGCAGAATCGGCGTGGCCACGTTGTACGGCAGATTGGCGACCAGCGTAAACGATGCGTCATCGCTGAAATCAGGCACGTTCTCCGGGGTGACGGTTAAGGCATCCCGATTGACGACGGTGAGTCGTGACGTGGCTTCGGGCATGAATTCGGCGACTGTGCCCGGCAGTCGTTCGGCCAGCGGCGGATCGATTTCGACTGCGGTCATGGTGGCGCCGGTTTCCAAAATCGCCAGCGTCAACGATCCCAGGCCGGGGCCGACTTCCATGACATGATCGGCAGCGGTCACTCCCGCCTCGCGTACGATACGACGGACCGTGCCGGGGTCGATGACGAAGTTCTGCCCGAATTTCTTGGTGGGGCTGATGCCGGCATCGGCCGCGATACGACGGATATCGGCGGCACCTAACAGGTGACCAGTGGCGGGAATGGTGTCGTTCATAAGCGTGTGTTCCTTGTGGGCTTCGTAACCGATCAGTACCAACCGACTTGTTCGGAATGTTGCCATGCCTTGGACGGGCTGCCGTAGGCTTGTGCGATGTACCACAGACCCCAATCGATCTGTACGGCGGCATCGTCACGGTAATTGGCACCGAACGCAGCCATTTTGTCTGCTGGTAGCGACTGAGGAATGCCGTAGGCACCGGAGCTCGCGTTTTCGGCATACCACAGCCAACTGGACTCGCGGGTCCATAGTTTGACCAGACAATCCCAGTCGTTGCCTGTCCACCCGCGCTGCGCGGCGGCACCGGCGGCATAGGCCTGAGCCTGGGCTACGGTGGCGTGCCACAGGCGGCCGGAGGGCGTGGTGGTTGTGCCTGAATCGGAGCCAGAAGAGCCGGAATTGTTGTTCGTACCGCCGCCGGTGTTACCAGTGTTGCCGGAGTTGCCGGTGTTACCGGAGTTGTTGCCGCCGGTGTTGCCGGCATTGTTGTTGGTATCGGTGTTCGTGTTGTTGCCAGAGCTGCTGTTGTTCTTGTCGCCTGTGTTGTTGGCATTGTTACCGGACGACTCGTGCTGATTGTTGGAACCGGAATCGGCCTTGCCGTTATCGGCGGAGTCGGATTTTTTGTCGGAACCTTTATCGGTATCAGACTTGGCGGCGCCTACGGCGATGATCTGGTCGATGGCCATCGAGGTGACGGTCTCCGATTTCAGCGTCTCCGATTCGGCCACGCCATCCACATAGGTGACGTCGTACACCTGCGTCTTCTCGCCGTTGACGCCCTGCTGGCGCACATCGGCTTGCCCTTCAGCCAGATTCGGGTCGATGATGGTCTGGGTGGAGAACGGAATCACGGACGTGCGCGTCTCCTCGCCGTGGGTCACGCGGCGTACGCGCAGAATGGTCTCGTCGCCGTCTTTCTCAACGTTGACGCGATCCTCCTTGTTGAGCACGATGCCCTTGGAATCGAGGATGGAGGCGGCCGGCAGCTTGCCATTGGGGGCCACCGAGCTTTTGCCGTCGGCGATGACGGTGACCGGCCCGGACTGGTTGATCACCAGGCCGCCGGTGAGCTGGTTGTACACGTTCTTGATGTCGACGGTGATCTTCGCGGCGTTGTTCTGGTTTTCCTCGAAAAATCCCAGTAGCTGGTCGGCACTGGTGGCCACGGTCCAGAAGGGAACGGACGTGCCGTCGATGTTGATAGTGGTCTGGTAGGCGGACTGTACGGTGACCACGGCATGATTGGCGAGCTGGTCGCCGGACGAGGTAGTGACGATATCGTGGGTCTTGATATCCACCCCTTGTTCCTCCAGAAGACGGGTGGCCGTCATCGCATATGTGGTGACTTGGGTGGTTTGCCCGTTGATGTTCAGGGCCACGGATTTACGCGCGGTGAACGCGAATGATCCAGCCAGCGCGATACTGGTCGCCGCGATACAGGCGATTACGCGGATGCGACGCAGTGTAACAAACCGCTGCGGGGTCCAACGCCGTGCCATTGCCATACTCTTCCTGCTGGGTGAACGATTACGCCACCCATCGTAACGGTTGTTCCGGCCCGTACTGCGGTTTCACCGGCCACCGTCACCATTCCTGCTCGTCAGATTGTTCTGAGCTCAAAAAAAGAAAAGAAAAAGGGGGCGGGAGAGAAGGGGATGTTCCCGCCCCCCTGAAGGCGCGGAGCTGGTTGGGGGACGCTCCGCCCTCATTCCAGGAAGCCCATAGTTGGGGGAAGGCTCCTGGAGTACTTACCCAAGGTAAGAATTATATGCGTAGAAAAGTCTACGTATCATATAATACGCCACTTTTCTACGCGTCGAGCCTCTTGTCGGGATCGAACCGACGACCTGCCGCTTACAAGGCGGCCGCTCTGGCCATCTGAGCTAAAGAGGCGATTGTTCTTAACGCGTAAATCGTTGCGAACAAATGACTAGTATACCGGTACTTCCCGAGTGGTCAATTTAAGCCGAGCCGCAGGCGGTATTGCATATGTCGCGGCGTCAACTTATTCGGCCACGCAGCATCAGGAGGCGACCGAAATCGGCTTTCCGCTGGCACCGATGGATGGCATTTTGCCTTCCACGCCTACCTGGTCAGCATCCAGCCCAATGGACTTGAGGAAGCCGTCCACCATATTCGTGTCCGCCAGCGTGAGCTGCTTCAGATCCCAGTATTCGCCGTTGATGGTGAGTGTGGGGGAGGAGAAGGCGCCGGAGCTGTTGAACAGTTCGGGGCGCAGGATCGTGTAGTTGTTGGAGGCGGTGAGCCAGTCGAGGTATTCGTTCTTGCCGCTGAACGCCGCGGCGGCCACATCCTCGCTCACGCCGGCCTTGACGGCCTGCTTCTCCAGCTTGGCGTTGTTTACCGGCTCGTAATTGGACAATTCGCCCGGCTGGAAATCCTCAGCGTAGATGTTGGAGAGGTAGCTCATGAGGTGGTCGGGATCGTCATCATGCTCGGCAATGTAGATGGCACCGTTGAACACGCGGTTGGAGTAGTTGTCGGAGCTCTTGTTGTTCTGGAAATTGAGGAAGTGCAAATCGATGTTGAGCTGGCCTGCGTTCGTCAGCTTGACGAGCGTCGGGTCGAGTTGGCGGTTCACCGAGGCGCAGCCGGGGCACAGCGGTTCCATGTAGATGGATACGGTGGGAGCCCCCTCGGCTTTCTGGCCATACCCTTTGTTGGAGATTACGAAGCCGGCCTTGTCGTCGGCGTTAGCCGGCTGGGTACTGACTTTCTTGAGCTTGCTATAGGCCTCGTCCACGGTCATGTTGCTTTGCTGGCTACTGCTGCTGGTGTTGGACGGCCGCATAGCCTTGTACACGGCGAATCCAGCGATGGCCACCAGCACCACAATAATGGCCACCACAATGCAGCCGATGATGGTCTGCTGCTTACGCTCCTTGGCTGCCTGCTCGGCCCGTGCCTGCTGGGCGGCCTCCTCGGCCGCTCGGCGCTCAGCGCGTGTGGCACGCTTGGCCTGACGCTTCGGATCTGACATAGCTATCCCCTTGCAATCGCTTCAATGTTTGGGCCCCATCATAATGACCGGGCCTGAGGAGGACTGCGCCCAGAGCTGATCTGAGGTGAATTCCCTGTAAAAGTGTGACGGAACGAACGTATCGGATACACAACGGCCATGTGTGCGGATGGCTGATGTGTGAGATTCCGCCCCGCTCTAGGCGAACGGCATCCAGTTGATCGGCATGCCCAGAATCGGCATCGCGCACAAGGCCACGGTGATGATGGCCCATATGGTGAACAGCACGGTGCCGCGCCCGCCGCCCTTGGGCGCCGGCGCCACTGGAGCAGGTGGAGCCCCACCCACTTCGGTGGATGGCGCGCCCGCCGGGCGACTGTGTTTGAGCCCGCGCAGTACGCCGCCCCCCAGCCGAATCATCATCGACTGTGGGGCGAACACAGTGACCAGCCAGCCGATGGCCATGAAACCGCCCAGCGCCAGCCCGGAAGCGGAGAACGGCACATCATTGAGCAACGGCACCGGAATACCCCAATCCGCGGTGAAATACCAGGAGATGGTGTGAACGGGCAGTGCCAGAGCCGCGGTGGCCACGGCGGTTCCCGCCATATAGATGATGACTAGCAGCAGTATGCGGGGAATGGCCAGCAGCAGGGCTTTGACCAGATGCCAGGGAAAAGTCGCCACGCGAATCCACGAATCGGAGTTTTTGCGCTCGCCGCCGCGTTTGCCCTCGCGCTCAAGCTGGGGTTCGGTGTTATAGGCCAGGGTGAGCAGTAGCCACAACAACGCAGTGGCCGCGATGATGGCCACGAGCGGAGCATTTGCCGCCAGTGCCGCCAGCGGCGCCGCCAGCAGGATCAATGGCAGGATGCCGCGCTGCAGATATTCCCCTCGCTTCACGTCCACCGGATTGGGCATGGGAGGATTTTGGACCATGGTTTCGGTGGGGGCCGCTTGGGCGGTTTGGTCGATGATGCGCTGCAATGCCGGGCGAATGGCGGGGTCCACCGCTGTGGGCTGGTTGCTTGCGGGATCCCAGCTGCTCTGGGCGGTGCCGGACGGGGGGAATGATGACGGCTGCGGCGTGGGGAGTACGGTGGTGCGCTCGGCCAGCGGCGTGGTTTGGTCCGGCATCGGTGTGGTCGCGCCGGTGAGTACCTGTGTGCCGGCGTCGTCGGTGAAATCGGCAGCAGCGTCGGGCAACAGTTGCGTGGCCTGCTCCGCACCGGCCGGCGGACGTGGCGGCATATCGGCTAAGGGCAGCGTGGCGGTAGCGGCGCCAGCCGGCGAGAATACGACGGTTTCGCCATCGCCGTTATCGCCCTTATTGCCGGAGAACACGGCCATGGTGGGAGCCTCAGCGGCTTCCTCGGCCGCGCGCCAGATGGTTCGGGGATTATTGCGGTCAACGCCGCCGGCCGCGCCAAAAGGGGGCATCGCCTCCGCGGCTTCGGCAACGATCGCAGCCGGTTGTCCAGCCACGGCTCCCGCGGCGAACGGTCCCGCCTGCTCGCCCTGCCAAGCGTTGGGATTCAACGCATCCAAGGCGATGGCATTCAGCAATTGATCCGGCGTGCAACGATCCCTGCGATCCGGGTCCAGTGCAGAACGGAAGGCAGCCAATGTGCCGGCCGGTAGTCCGGAAAGATTCGCGTTGCCCGAGGCCTCGCGCTCAAGTACCGCCATCATCGGCTTGGTGCCGAACACAGGCGCGCCGGTTGCGGCAAAAGCGAGCACGGACGCCACCGACCACCAATCGGTGGCGTCGTCGGATTCGGCACCGTCAATAATCTCGGGTGCGATGAATCCGGGTGTACCCATCACTAGGCCGGTGCGGGTCACGTGACTTTCGCCCTCGCCCATCGCGATACCGAAATCGACCAATACCGGTCCGGCGGCCGACACCATCACATTGGTGGGTTTGATGTCGCGATGGACGATGCCGGCCGCATGTACGGCTTTGGTGGCTTCGATGAGCTTGCGGGCCAAGCGTTCCAGATCGTCGCCCACATACCGGCCATTGGCGGCCACATCATCCTTAAGATTCTTGCCCTCGATGAGTTCAGTGACGATGAACGCCAACGTATCGTCGAGTTCCATATCCACGATGCCGCACACACCCGGATGATTGACCTTCTTCAAGGCCATGGCCTCGCGCCGCAGGCGCTCGCGCGGCGTGACATCGGGCTTGAGGTCGGGGTCGTGCAGGGCCGTGGACGCAGAGCCGGAGCCTGCCACTGACTCGTCGGTCAGGGAGTCGCGCAGAATCTTCATGGCATAGGTGGTGCCGCCGTCGTCGCGCACCCGCCACACCGACCCCATAGCTCCTGAGCCGAGCCGGGAGATCAGCGTATACCCACCAACCACTTCGCCGGACTCAAGATTCAACGCGTTCAAATCGCTCATGCCCTCCATCCTAATGCCTTGCTGGTGCATTATTCTGGCTCTCTCCTGGGAGGCCGAGCTTGATATTTCTTGGCTCCCCTCTCTGAGAGGGGAGCCAAGAATAAATGCCGTTTACGTATTGAGAAGTGCCGTTTACGCCATTAAGGTCGATTGCCCTGACCGGATGTGGTAGCAAATTATGCGCTCGAAATGACAGGATAGGTGCGTGGGCAGGTGCGCCAGTCGTGAATTTGCGACTCTATAACCATCGGCATCAAGGATGTGTCGGCGGTGACCCAAAGGTGAGCCAGCCGGGCACATTCAACAGTGGCACAGCGATGCAAGGGCAGTATCGTGAGCCGCTGATCGAATCGATAACGATATCAGATTCGAATGCCGCGACTTCGCCGGTCGTACCTTCGAATACTTCTCCGAAGACGGCTACCTGTTCGGCGTGATGGCCTCCCAGCAGGTCGCTGGCGCTCAGGCCAAGGGCGTGTACGCCTTCATGAAGCACTTCGCGCTGAACGACCAGGAGACCAACCGACTGAGCGAGCTCGCCACCTGGGCCAACGAGCAGTCGATTCGCGAGATCTACCTGAAGCCCTTCGAGATGAGCGTCAAGCAGGGCGGCGCGGGTGCCGTGATGAGCACCTTCAACTACATCGGTATGGAGTGGGGCGGTTCCCACTCCGGACTGCTCAACACTGTCCTGCGTGGCGAGTGGGGCTTCCGCGGCATGGTCCTGACCATCATGAAGTACCTCAAGCGCCGCAAACTGGCCGCGGCGGCATCGGCTCCCGCTGACGCTCCGGTCAAGGCCTGAGGTGTGTCTCCGATAACTGAATAGCTAAATAGAATGGACGGCCTGCTGAGTGCTACTCAACAGGCCGTCCATTGTGTATCTGAATGCGAAAAGTCATTATATGGAACGGAATATATCGATACTGTGCATTGTGCCGATTACTGATTCCGACGCAAGTATTCGCGCAGGAAGGGCACGGCAAAATCGACTTCGCCTCGTTCTGTTTCGCGGATAACGAAGGCGTCAAGGAGGCGTTTGCGGTAGGTGGCGGCATAGTTAGGCGTTTTGCCCATGCGCTGTGCAACATTCACGGTGGGAGAGGGACCATCTGACGCTGCCATGGCTTCGAGATACTCACGGTCGTTTTTGGATAAGCCTTGCAACTCCGGGATGCACACGGCGTTATCAAGGTCAATACGTGCTTCCTCGATACCTGCCGTAACATCAGCGTCGATGATGGTATCCGAGTCCCGCATGTCTGCGGCATCCCAGATATGGTAGCCAACCAGTTGAATCATATAGGGGTATCCGGCTGTCACATTGGCTGCAGTGCTTAATTGAGCGTCGGTGATGGACATGCCGGAGGCGCGGAATGTTGTGGCGAAAGCATCGCGCACTTCATCAAGAGGAATATCTGTGAGTATGTTCGTTTTCGCGCGACGTAGGAACGTGATGACTTCGTCATTGAACAAATCAGAAATCATCTGTGGGAGACCGGCGAACACGATGGCGATATTGCGTCGTTCCCTGATTTGATGCTGTATGGCAGTGGCGATGGCAATCATGTCGGATCGCTCAGCCGCTTGAGTCTCATCAATGGTGATAAGCAACCCAGCATGGCGCTTCTCAAGCGCATCCAACCGTCCGGCAATGGCACTTCTCAACGTTTCGGGCATACGCTTCGGGGATAGTTCGGCTTCTCCGAGGCCGATGCCCGCTCCAGCAAAAGTCAACGATGGTCGGATAGTGAGGTGGTCAAGGGCCCCTCGCCCGGTTCGTAAGGCATCAACAAGGCGTTCGCATAGTCCGGCAGAGGCCGTTTCTTCGATGACATCCCATCTGCGCGCTTTGGCCCGGTCTCCGAACACAGTGAGCATCACGGTTTTTCCGGTTCCACGAGCGCCGGTGACGAGCATAATGCGCCCTGGGGCACCGACTCCGTTATCGAGACCTTTCTCGAAATCGCGGATAACTTTGCCTCGGCCGATGAGCAGGGGCGGTTCCCCTCCTGCCGTTGGCTTGAATGGGTTTTCCTTTGCCTTCATGTGGACCGCCTCCTCGCTGAATCAACCTAAAATAAAAATTATCAAAAATATCAAAAAAATAAAAATTATCAAAAGTTGGGTTGAGCCGACTGAAGAAAACAGCCGTGGCGACAATGATTCTGCCGCAATCCGCGGTGACAACAACTGACGCGGACCTTCTTGGCAGAATCGTTGTTTGTCCCGCTTCGCCAATCAACGTCGCTCAAGTTCGGTGCGCAGACCGGCTACCGTAGCGGTCAGCTCACGCACTTCCTCGCGCAATAGGTCGATTTCGGGATTGGCTGATGTCGCAATAGCCTCTTGCGCGGCTTCCTTGGCCACTTCCTTCTCCCGAGCGTCCTCGCGCCGATCCGTCTCCAGATTGACCTGATCCACGATCCACGAGGCCAGCGTGGCCGTCACAATACCGATCAACGCGATGCCGGTGAACATCAGCACCACCGCAATGATCTTGCCTTGGAAGGTGACCGGCGAGAAGTCGCCATATCCCACGGTGGTCACGGTCACGAACGCCCACCACAACGCCGTGCCGAAGTCGGTGATCGTGGATCCGGACGCCCCGCGCTCCACGGAATACACGGCCAGCGCGCCCACGTACATGAGCATTCCCACCGCGCCGACCGCGTATACGGTGATGCGCCCGCGCACCGCCATGCCGGAGGTGCGGTTCAGCACGTGCAGCACGGTCAGCAAACGCAACAGTCGCAAGGGCCGGAGCATCGGCAGCGCGATGGTCAGCAGCGTGAACAGGTTGTGCTTGAACCACCGCCAGCGATCGTCGGCCAACCACAGCGAGACCACATAATCGACGACGAACACCACCCAGATCACGTTGATGACGGTTTCACACAGCGCGATATGCGTGCGGGAGAGAATTTCCCACGAATACACCACCAGAAACACCACGGACAGCACCATCAGCGGCCAGTCCGTCCACTTCTTCCACGTCTTCAGTCCCATATTCCGATTGTAGTGGCGCGCCCGCTGCGCCACTGCGGAGCATGACTCCGGACGTCAGTGTTGTATACGTTCGTATACATTTCACGTTGTGTACGAACGTATACAACGGTATCTTTCATCTCGCATTTCCCTTATGACTATCACCACAGTGATATAATCAAGAATATGTAAGGAGAGAGAGAAGGAGCCGGCCAATGGAGACCGCATCGATCGAACTGTGGCATGGCTCTTCGCATGTCATCAAGCATCCTGAATACGGGCTGGTCAAGCCGAACAACGATTATGGCCGCGGATTCTATTGCACGCGCAGCGTCGAGCTGGCCAAGGAATGGGCGTGCGCGGGACTGGATGACGGTTTCGCGAATCGGTACACGTTGACCACGGACGGGCTCCTCTTCCTGGACCTGTCCCAGCCGCCCTACACCATCCTGAACTGGCTGGCCATGCTGGTCGAAAACCGTCGTTTCCAGCCGACCACCGCCGTCGCCGCGCAAGGCATCGAATATCTGAAACAAGTGTTTCTGCCGGATGCCAGTCAGGCTGACGTCATCGTCGGATATCGTGCCGACGATTCGTATTTCTCGTTCGCCCGCGCTTTTGTCAATAACGCGATTTCCATCGACCAACTCGCTGAGGCGATGCGGTTGGGCGAGCTCGGCAAGCAGATCGTACTCGCCAGTCCTCAGGCATTCGCGGCACTGCGGTTCCAAGGCTGCGAAATCGCCCGCGCTTCGACCTACCAC
>QWCH01004494.1_pt1 | contig 12646 bp, 8 predicted proteins | sample 1972671 | NCBI WGS metagenome assembly QWCH01 (sample SAMN09866713, study PRJNA288562) | Human gut metagenome isolate term3_stool, whole genome shotgun sequencing... | isolation source: gut | host: Homo sapiens | place: USA: California | reverse complement strand
GACTGATTTCAATAATGTCAAAGAACTCGATTGTCCCCTCTTTCCGGGGTTATTTGATTAATATTTAACTGGTCCCGATTTTAACGGGACACTAATGATCCTCGTTATACAATACTCATATGTGAGTTCGTCAATGAAAAAATCTCTTGTCACTGAAATGTGACAAGAGATTATTTATAAGTTAGATATTTACAAATCGCTTATGCCTCAGTTACTCTTTCGAGCCATTTAACCATTGAGAACATTACAATCATAGAGATTCCGCATACGATAGCAAATACCAACCAGCATTCCCAAATCGGCCACTTGTTGTACATCAGCGGACCTACCCAAAGGAGGAGGTTACCAACGGCAGTGGCTCCGAGCCAAAGTCCCTGACACAGTCCTTGTAAATGTTTTGGAGCCACCTTACTCACAAAGCTCAAACCAAGCGGAGAGATGAATAATTCGGCTACGGTGAGGAAGAAATAGGTAAGGATCAGAATCCATGGAGCCGCTTTGGCAGCAGAGCGTGATATAGGATCCATGGCTGTGAATGTTTCAGCAGAAGGATAGTTGTAAATCAAGGAAATTATCATCAAGAAGATGTATGCCATTCCTGCTATTCCCATACCATAGGCAATTTTCTTTGGTGTAGATATTGGATTGCCCTTTTTAGAGAAATATGCAAAAATCCACATCACGACCGGAGTCAGGGAAATTACAAAGAATGGATTTACACATTGCCAAATTTCAGGTGCGATGGAATCCGTCTTAACGAAATCGCGAGCAAAGAAAGACAAGCTCTGTCCGTTCTGGTGGAATGAGAACCAGAAGAATACGCTAATACCCAGTACGGCAAAGAGTGCGTACATACGCCGTTTGATTTCTTTTGCCATGGTTGCTTTTTCTTCCTCTGTATATTGTTCCACAACAACTTCTGCCTTTTTCCCGGGCATGGGGAATTTACGTTTGTTGAATACAAAAATAGCCAAGGACACAAGCATCATCAGCACACTAACTATGAACGAATAGTGAATACCCGTGTTGAAGGCATCGAGGTATTGCGGACAGAACGATACAAGGTCAGAAGCATTTCCTCCAACTTGCTCTGTGAGTGTACGTAAGTTATCGATATTATTGCCTATGTTGCCATTAATGAAGTCGTGGCAAAGCTTTGGAAGGTCAGCGTTATATGTAAATCCCTTGGTGCCAAGCCACCAGCTACGAAGCATAGGTGCCAAGAACGGTGCCACCAGTGAACCAATGTTTATGAACACATAGAAAATTTGGAAGCCGGCATCACGTTGTCCTTGAGCCCATTTCAGTTTCTCCGGGGAGACTTTGGCGGCTTCTGTTTCAAAGTTGTCATACATCTGACCGACTATAGCCTGTAAGTTTCCTTTGAAAAGACCATTACCAAACGATATCAAGGCAAGTGCCACGATAGTGAAACCAAGCCAGAATGAATTGTTCTGAGGGGTAATCATAACCGGGAAAGATAAGGCAATGTAGCCTAAGGCCATAATAACAAGACCACTTTCAATGGTTCGCTGATAATTTTGGGTTTTATCAGCAATAATACCTCCCACAAGACTCATCACATAGATGGCAGCAAGAAAAAGAGATGCGATAAGACCGGAAGTCTCATCGGACAAACCAAATTTTGAACAAAGGAAAAGAGCGAGCACGGCAATCATAATATAATAGCCGAATCTTTCGCCCATGTTGCTAAGTGCGGCCTGTAATAGACCTTTTGGATGATTTTTAAACATAATATTATTTTGTTTTGGTTAAATCTATTAGATAGGTAAGTTTAACTATTATTGAATTGTTATTGGACTTTCCAAAGAAATCTTTTTTCGTGTTACCATAAATATTCCCAAGTCCGTAATAATATCTTCCTTCAAGGAGAAAATGTCCCAATCGTCGATTACTCCACTCTGCACCAAGTCCGGCCGCTATTCCATAATCGAATTTATGTTCAACTGGCATTGATTCCTGCGCTATAACCGTATTACTTCTGCCTGTGCCATCGGTTGAAAGGTTAGGCGTCTCATAATTCTTCACTGTTGACTCACCCAAGAAAAGACCTATCTGCGGGCCAGCTTGTACAAAGAAATTCCATCCGGTCTTCTCTTTGCCCCATGCCAAATGGGCAAAAACAGGAATCTGTAGATAATTCATAGTTCGGGAATATTCTTCAGTCGTCCCATTGGAATTGACTACCTTTTCGTCTGTACCCGTGAGAATTTCTTGCTTCCATCCCAAAGAGGCAAAATTTACTTCACCATAAATTGAACAGATTGTGTTAAAATATTTCTCGCAAACATAACGTAGACTTACACCACCGGTTATTCCTCCGTGCATTGTCTGTGAGACTTTCGGATCGAATCCGACATTAGATAACGCATATCCCGCATTTACCCCAACGGAGAAGTCATTACGATAATCACCCACCTGCGCATAGCCCATGAGAGGAGCGAGTAGCAATAGTGAGAATAATATAAATCTACGCATTATCATCTTCTTATTGTATTTCTCTTTAATTAGATAAAGTAAGTTTTTCCTTTAATTTAATACACAAGATTTTCCATCGTCTGGTCAGTCTTAAAATGTATCAATTGAAAATGATTATTCATATAACCGCCCTTCCCAACTTTCTCGAAGTTATAACGAGTTTGGAGAGGTGAATATTTTACTTCCATGCTACTCCCCCTAAAAGTTTTCCCTTTGTTCTTGAAACCGCGGACAAAGAATTGGGCTTGATCATACCCTACTATGGCGAATCGAGGAATATATGTCTTACTCATCGCTTCTCCGTATGTTGACTGGTATAATTTCTCCAAATTTTCAGTCTTATCAGCCACTTTATTATAATAGTAGGTAGAAGGAATATAAACTCCGTATTTGAAAAAATTGGCGAGGGAGTAATCTTGATACATAAACCACTCATTGTATCCAAACATGGAAATTGCTAATCCAGGATTGGTCGACTTTAAAGCATCAAGTTTAGCAAAAGCCTGATTAAGTTGCGGGCTCTTTTCCGAGTTTATAATCACTACATTAGGACGACTGGAATCAAAATGTTTGGCAAAATCAGCTGCTGGTGAATTAATGTTCGTCAAATCATATTTTATGTTAGCCAATTCCAATTGTTTTCTCAGTGAGCTTGTAAATATCCCGACCTGACTTCCAGCATCGTTGCAATCAATAAACACGGGATGATGGGTCTTTTGGAAACGCTCGAAAAAACAGGCAATGGCCTTGCTATTCAGACGGTCATCATTCTGATAAACTTGGTAAATATTTGGATTGGTCAAGACTTCGTCAGTTTCAATAGAGAATGGGATAACAAGTTTTATTCCATAAGTACGGCAAAAATCTCCCAATGGCTTGACTTGATTTGAATATAACGGGCCAAAGATGATATCAAGTGCAGAGGCATTCTTGTCCAATAACGTTGTTCGGATGTCTGCATCCTTAGGCACATTCCATGCATGAACATCTGTAGTTATGCCTTCTGCCTTTAATTGATTTAAAGCCATCAATATCCCACGATAGTATTCGACCATTCTTTTCCCGTCACCATCGTTATTATGTAATGGAAGCATCACTCCTACACGAACGGAGCTTGTGACTGCAGCATTCGTTACAACAGTTTTTTTTGCTGGCATCACACTGGATGTCTCCGATTTCTTATCGCCAGACTTTGCAAAAGGTACGAATATCCATTCGCCTTTTTTCAACTCATAGCCTTCACGCTTCATCTCAGGGTTCGCATCCAACAATTCTTGAATACTTACACCATAATCCTTGGCTATTCCAAATATGGTTTCTTTCTTCTTTACTTTGTGAATATCTCGCCATATTGTAGTTTGCGCCAAAGTATTCACACTCCATGTCAAAGTTATTAAAAACAGCAAATATTTAAAATAGTGTCTCATATTTTCACGTTTTTAGTTTAACACTATGCAAAGATACCAAAAAGTATTTAGTCTTTGCTTCTTGTCGATAGATTTTTTATATATTTGCAGAAATAAGCGTTTATGAAATCATTTTTTTTGAAAATATTAGTGTTTTTCGCTGCATTTGGGAGTTATCTGTCTATATCGGCCCAAAGTTGTAGTCCGTATGGAGTTTTTCTTAACGAAGAAGGAACTGTTGATACCCTCAATTCTGTTCAAGGTTTTTCTGGTTCAGCTCCGCTAAAGGTAAATTTTGTAGCTAATCCTACAAATAATTACCCCGATGGAACTCATTTTGAATGGCACTTTTTTGAACAAAATAATTTTAAGCAGTCTTTTTTAGTCCGTTACGAAGAGAACACAGAATATACTTTTAATCAAGCAGGCTCATTCAGCGTGTGTCTATTTGAAATACTTGGGAGTGACACTATCAACATTTATGACCCTATCAGTGTTTCGATAAGTGAGAGTGAGCTTATTATGCCAAATGCTTTTTCGCCCAACGGTGATGGTATTAATGATATTTATAAAGCTAAAACTTTTAAGAGTATTGTTGAATTTCATGCTGTTATTTTCAATAGATGGGGACAAAAGGTATTTGAATGGACTGATCCCAGCACAGGTTGGGACGGAACATTTAAAGGTAAGAACATTGCTCAAGGAGTTTATTTTGTGAATGTAAAAGCTAAGGGGGCAGACGGTAAGCTATTCCATATAAGGCGAGACGTCAATCTTCTCAGAGGTTTCACAGAATCAACAAACATAGACAAGCCATAGCTGATTTTTATAATTGAAGTATTCAGATTAAAGATGGACAACAACATAGAAGTATTAGGGGCACGTGTGCACAACCTCAAAAATGTAGATGTCACCATGCCTCGTAATTCCCTAATTGTATTTACGGGATTATCGGGCTCAGGAAAAAGCTCATTGGCTTTTGATACAATTTATGCAGAGGGGCAAAGAAGGTATATAGAAACGTTCTCGGCTTATGCCCGCAATTTCCTTGGAGGGATGGAACGCCCTGACGTTGATAAAATAACAGGTCTGTCGCCTGTAATTTCAATTGAACAAAAGACTACGAATAAGAACCTACGCTCAACCGTTGGCACAATAACGGAAATATATGACTATCTCCGCCTACTTTATGCCCGCGCAGGAACGGCTTACTCGTATATGAGTGGCGAGCCAATGATAAAATACACAGAAGATCTTGTCGTGGAAATGATACTCAACGACTATGCAAATAAGGCAATTTACATTCTGGCACCATTGGTAAGAAACCGTAAAGGGCATTATCGCGAGCTGTTCGAGCAGATGCGACGTAAAGGCTACCTCTATATCCGCATTGATGGTGAAATAGTGGAAATCACCAGAGGAATGAAAGTTGACAGATACAAGAGTCATAATATTGAAGTAGTCATCGACAAGATGAAATTAGGTGATCCCAAGAATGAATCGTTTAAGGAACGTCTTGCCAAGACTATTGCCATTGCAATGAAGCAAGGGGACTCACTCATCATGATTATGGAGCGGGAGTCGGCAGAGACTAAGTATTTCTCAAAACGATTAATGGATCCTGTAACAGGGATTGCTTACAAAGATCCAGCTCCAAATATATTCTCTTTCAATTCACCAGAAGGTGCTTGCCCTCATTGTAAGGGTCTCGGAAAAATCAACGAAATTGATTTGAAAAAGGTAATTCCAGACAATGGGATAAACATCCATGATGGTGCCATAGTTCCTTTGGGGAAATACAAGAACCAGATGATATTCTGGCAAATCAGAGCCATTCTTGAAAAGAACTCTTGCACTTTAAATATACCAGTAAAGGACATACCAGCAGAGACACTTGAGGAAATTCTCTACGGAACGCTTGAGAAGGTGAAGATATCAAAGGAATTGGTTCATACTAACTCAGATTATTTTGTTTCATTTGAAGGTGTCATCAAATATTTGCGAACAGTAATGGAAAATGATGATACTGCAGCAGGGAAAAAATGGTCAGAACAATTTATTGCTGAACGTGAATGCCCTGAATGTAAAGGACAAAGACTTAATCGCGAAGCACTTTCCTATCGTATTTGGGACAAAAATATTGCAGAGCTTTCTTCTATGGATATTACAGATTTGAAAGCGTGGATAGAAGAAGTGGAGCTTCACATGACTCCCAAACAAAAAAAAATAGGAACCGAGATTATTAAAGAAATCAAAAAGCGCATAAACTTTCTACTTGACGTGGGGCTGAATTACCTCTCCCTGAATCGACAAAGTGCTACACTGTCTGGAGGAGAAAGCCAGCGAATACGTTTGGCAACCCAGATAGGCTCGCAGCTTGTAAATGTACTTTATATTTTAGATGAGCCATCGATAGGGCTTCATCAGAGAGATAATGAGCGACTAATCAAGTCGCTTAGAGATTTAAGGGATTTAGGCAATACGGTTATTGTCGTCGAACACGATGAAGATATGATGAAGGCGGCTGACTGGATTGTTGATATTGGGCCAAGAGCTGGAAGAAAGGGAGGAGAAGTGGTGTTTCAAGGAACTTACGATGAGATGCTAAAAACCCATACATTAACAGCTCAATATCTTAATAGGGAACAAACGATAGAAATTCCTAAGAAAAGACGGAAGGGAAAAGGGCAATCCATTTGGTTGAGGAGATGCAATGGCAATAATTTGAAAAATGTGGACATAGAATTTCCACTTGGAGAGTTAATTGTTGTGACGGGAGTTTCAGGTTCAGGTAAGAGCTCGCTGATTAATGGGACACTTCAACCAATTTTATCACAACATTTCTACCGTTCTTTAAAAAAGCCAATGAAATTTGAAAAAATTGAAGGCATAGAATATGTTGATAAAGTTGTAAACGTGGATCAAAGTCCAATTGGACGTACACCAAGAAGCAACCCCGCCACATACACAGCTGTATTCTCTGAAATAAGAAACTTGTTTGTAAATTTGCCTGAAGCTAAAATCCGTGGCTACAAACCAGGACGGTTCTCTTTCAATGTTAAAGGAGGCCGTTGTGAAGCTTGTGGTGGAAATGGATATAAGACCATCGAAATGAATTTCTTGCCCGACGTAATGATACCATGTGAAGTTTGTCATGGAAAGAGATATAACAGAGAGACACTTGAAGTGAGGTTCAAGGGGAAATCAATTGCCGATGTCCTTGATATGACAGTGAATATGGCCGTTGAATTCTTTGAAAATGTACCACAAATCTTACCAAAAATCAAGGCTTTACAGGATGTTGGTCTTGGTTATATCAAGTTAGGACAGAGTTCCACTACCCTATCGGGAGGTGAGAGTCAACGAGTTAAATTGGCTACAGAACTATCCAAAAAAGATACAGGAAGAACGCTCTATATACTTGACGAACCAACTACAGGGCTTCATTTTGAGGATATTCGAGTCTTGATGAGCATGCTTCAAAAATTAGTTGACCGTGGCAACACCGTTATTATCATTGAACATAATTTAGATGTTATCAAACTTGCTGACTATATTATAGATTTAGGTCCGGAGGGGGGGCGTGGTGGCGGACAAGTCGTTGCCACTGGAACTCCAGAAGAAATTATGAATAATAAAATGAGCCATACGGCACGATATTTAAAGAAACGTCTGACGGAATGAGATGTCGTCCGCCACTAAAATCATGGGAAATTAATATCTTAACTACCTATTGTCTGGATAACCAATTGGTAAAACATCAACTATGTTAAGTATCGACTAGAAAAATAATTTGATATGGGTAAAAATCATATCGGGAATTTCAACTAATTTCCTTCTTATGCGATGCAATCTCTTTATTTATTGCAATTCATATTGCAAACTTAGAGATTTTGGAATTGTTTCTTTCATCGCTTTCAACTGTGTGTGGGGTGTGTTGTCGGTTGTGCTGAACAAGGTTTCTTTTATTTTCCTCTAAAAAACAATAAACTAAAGTGTCAAACGTTATCCTTTTATGTTACATAGAAAGATATTTTATATTTTTATTATACTCATCTTATCACTAACAGTCAATCAGGCTTTTGGGCAATGCTTTACACTTCAAGGCAAAGTATCAGACAAGGATGGGAACCCTATTGAATTAGCTTCCATAATGGTTGTATCTCAAGGAAAATTAGCCATGAGCAACTTAAAGGGAGAGTTCAGTCTTATGCTGCAAAGTGAAGATTCCGTGAAAGTTAGATTTTCCATGATTGGATATAAATCTAAAACAAGAGTGTTATATAAGCCTAATGGTAAACAGACCCTTTTAGTTCAATTAGCTGACGATAACGAACTTCAGGAAGTAGTTGTGGAAGGTAAGACTCCGCAACATGGAACCACAGAAGAGCTCAAGATAGAAACTACCAAGCAAGGACCATCCGCTACTGGAAATGCCGTGGAAGAAATGATTCAAACACAAGCTGGTGTTTCAACTCACTCCGAACTATCATCACAATACAACGTAAGAGGTGGAACGTTTGATGAGAACTCGGTCTATATCAATAACGTTGAAGTATATCGTCCATTCCTTGTCCGTAGTGGACAACAAGAAGGACTTTCCGTAATCAATCCTGATATGGTAGAGAGCGTAGGATTCTCAACTGGAGGTTTTGAGGCAAAGTATGGGGACAAGATGAGTTCAGCACTCGATATTACATATAAACGCCCAAAACGAACAGAAGGTTCAATTTCTGCTTCATTGCTTGGCGCCAATGGGTATTTTGGTCTTTCAACTAAAAAACTCTCATGGATAAATGGATTACGTTATAAAACTAACAAATATTTGTTGGGTTCTTTAGATACTGATGGGGAGTACAAGCCATCGTTCCTTGACTATCAGACCTTCTTGTCATGGAATCCGAACAAGCGTTGGCAAATTGACTTTATCGGTAATATTTCTGATAACCATTATAACTTCGAGCCAAAAGACCGAGAGACAAATTTTGGAACAATGGAAAATGTCAAATCCTTTAAAGTCTATTTCGATGGCATGGAGAATGACCTTTTCCGAACCTTTTTTGGAACTTTCAGCATAACGAACCATCTTTCATCAAAAACAGATTTGTCACTGATAGCATCTGCATTTACGACAAAAGAACAAGAGCGTTATGATATCCAAGGACAATATTGGCTCACACAAACTGAGACATCCGAGAATTTGGGAGTTGGCACTTATTCTCAACATTCACGTGATTATCTAAATGCCAATGTGCAAAGTTTCAAACTCATGATGAGGCATCGGGCAGGAAAACATAATATAGAAGGTGCTTTTACCTATAAAATGGAAAAAATTGAGGAACATTCTGCAGAATATGAGTACCGTGACTCTGCTGGGTATAACGTTCCCCATACTGGTGAAGATCTCAACATGATTTATTCGCTCCGAGCACAAAACAAGCTTGACGCTAAACGTATTGAAGCATATTTACAAGATACATGGCATTTTCAGACCAAGGACTCCATCCCCACCCTTTTCACATTGAACTATGGTGTTAGATATGCTCATTGGAGTTTCAATGGTGAAAGTTTAGTATCTCCTCGTGCATCCCTGACCATTACTCCTGGATGGAATCGGAACCTCTCTTTCCGTTTGGCAGGTGGCCTTTATTATCAGGCTCCATTCTATAAGGAATTACGTGATACAACTACAATAAACGGAATTACCTATGCTTTGCTCAATAAGAAAATCAAGGCTCAACGTTCCATCCACGCTTTGGCTTCAATGAGCTACCGCTTCCAATTGATGAATCGTCCGTTCAAGTTCACAACGGAAATCTATTACAAGGCACTCTCTCGCCTCGTCCCCTATTCTGTGGATAATGTGAAAGTTACTTATTATGGTGATAATGAGTCGTCAGGACACGCTATGGGCATCGATCTCAAACTCTTTGGTGAATTTGTACCAGGAACAGATTCATGGCTCACATTTAGTCTGATGAACACACGAATGAAACTGAATGGTAAGAGTATTCCACTGCCTACTGATCAGCGTTTTGCTATGAATCTCTATTTTACCGATTATTTTCCTGGCACAACCCGCTGGCGAATGTCACTTAAACTGGCATATGCTGATGGGCTACCATTTTCAGCTCCACACAAAGAACTTGAAAACAATTCTTTCCGTGCTCCGGCCTACAAACGTGCAGATATAGGTATGAGCTATCGACTGTTCGACAATCACGACGGCTCAAAGTCATCAATTTTCAGAAATGTATGGTTGGGCGTTGACTGTTTGAATCTCTTCGGAATCAATAATGTCAACTCATATTATTGGATCACTGACATTGCGGGACAGCAATATGCGGTTCCAAACTATTTGACAGGGCGACAAATCAATGGTAGGATTACGGTAGAATTCTAAGATGACTTTTCATTTATCGAGGAAGACTCTCAACCTATAAGGAATAAGTTGTGGGGTCTTCTACTCCTACCACTTTGAAAGCCTCACGACGTTCCACGCAAGTTCCACATTTTCCACATTGATGTTCTCCATTTTTATAGCAACTCCAAGTCTTTGAATAATCTATTCCCAGTGACAAGCCACGTCTCACAATGTCCGCCTTGCTCATATTGGTATAGGCAGCCTCAATGCGAGTATTGTTGAACGTTCCTGTTGTAGCGGCTTGATTCATCGATGAGATGAATTCTGGACGACAATCTGGATAGATGGTGTGGTCGCCACCGTGATTGGCTATATAAATACGATTGAGATTGTGACTTTCTGCTATTCCGACAGCTATCGAGAGCATTATGCCATTGCGGAAAGGAACTACAGTTGACTTCATGTTGTCTTCTGCATAATGACCATCGGGGATTTTGTCTGATCCCTCAATAAGCGAACTCGTGAAATAGCTTTGCATGAACTTCAAAGGAATGACAATATGTGATATACCAAGTTTATTGCAATGATATGCTGCAAATGGAATTTCTTTTTCAGCATGATTCTGCCCATAGTCAAAAGAAATTGCCAATTCAATTGTTTCCTGTTTGTCGTATAAAAGCGTTATGGAATCTAAACCTCCACTTACAATAATAATAGAATCTTTCATTGATTATGTATTTATATGCAAAAATACAAAAAATATCTGATATCATTCTATTAATCAATTAAAATTATGTATTTTTGCGGTAAGAATGTATTCATTATAAACTTCAAATAAAATTCAAATGAAAATTAATGATTTTAATTTCGCAGGGCTAAAGGCTATTGTCCGCGTTGATTTCAATGTGCCATTGGATGAAAATGGTAATGTTACAGACGATACCCGTATCCGTGGTGCACTTCCAACATTGAAGAAGGTGCTTTCAGATGGTGGCGCGTTGATAATGATGAGTCACATGGGCAAGCCGAAAGGCAAAGTAAAGCCCGAACTGTCACTGAGTCAGATTGTAAAAAATGTGAGTGAAGCACTGGGCGTTGAGGTGAAGTTTGCAAAGGACGCAGGTAATGCAGAAGTAAAAACTGCCAATCTGAAGGCTGGAGAAGCTCTTATGCTTGAGAACCTCCGTTTCTATGCAGAGGAAGAAGGCAAGCCCATTAATGTAGAAAAGGGTACTCCTGAATATGATGAAGCTGCTAAAGAAATGAAAATCCGCCAAGTAGAATTTGCCAAGAAGCTGGCTTCTTATGCAGATGTATATGTTAATGACGCATTTGGCACCGCTCACCGCAAGCATGCTTCAACTGCCGTCATTGCCGATTATTTTGATGCTGGACACAAAATGCTCGGTTTTCTTATGGAAAAAGAAGTGAACGCCATCGACAACGTGCTCAAGAATGCACAGCATCCATTCACGGCTATTATTGGTGGTTCTAAGGTAAGTTCCAAGCTTGGAGTTATCAAAAACCTTCTTGATAAAGTCGATAATCTCATTATTGGAGGCGGAATGGGATATACTTTCATCAAGGCACAAGGCGGCAAGATTGGACAGTCGCTCCATGAGGACGAATTGATGCCTGAGGCGCTGAATGTAATGTCAGCGGCTAAGGAGAAAGGGGTAAACCTTTCTTTGTCAGTTGCAACCCTTTGCGGTAAAGAATTTTCTAATAACACAGAACGTAAGGTGTTCCCTATCAATCAGATTCCTGACGAATGGGAAGGTATGGACGCGTCAGAAGAAAGTCTGGAGAACTGGAAAAAAATAATTCTCGATTCAAAAACTATCCTTTGGAATGGTCCAGTAGGTGTATTTGAGCTGGAAAACTTCGCTCATGGTACAGGTGAGATTGCCAAATATGTTGCTGAGGCTACTCAAAAGAATGGTGCTTTCTCGCTTGTTGGAGGTGGCGACTCTGTTGCAGCAGTCAACAAATTCGGATTGGCAGACAAGGTTTCTTATGTTTCTACTGGTGGAGGCGCTATGCTCGAAGCAATCGAGGGTAAAGTCCTCCCTGGTGTAGCAGCTATCAATAAAGAATAACTTAATAAAATCCCTCCTTTCAAAACTATTGGGAGAACTAAGATTTTAACAAAAGAGAGTATGGCATTGCCATACTCTCTTTGTTTTTATCAATCAAATACAGATGTTATTATTCAGACAAAAGGCATCTACTATTAAAATCAAGTGTAGCCATATAAGCAAATAACTCTCATAGAGCGTGGTAGTGTCCTTAAAAGTGTGTAATTCATCTTTCCTTTCTCAGTACTTCCGCTGTTATTTTATTCTTTTCTTTCCAGTTTTTGAATTGATATATTCTC
>QWCH01004492.1_pt1 | contig 12650 bp, 10 predicted proteins | sample 1972671 | NCBI WGS metagenome assembly QWCH01 (sample SAMN09866713, study PRJNA288562) | Human gut metagenome isolate term3_stool, whole genome shotgun sequencing... | isolation source: gut | host: Homo sapiens | place: USA: California | reverse complement strand
CTGGTCGGTAAATACTACGTCGAGTTCGACAAGCACTACAAGGCCCAGGTCAAGGAGCTGACGGCCTCGGGCATGTCGGAGGAGGAGGCGAAGAAGCGGGCGCCGCTGATGCTCGAAGCGCAGGAGATGCTGCGCCGCTGGGAGGCCAGGGATCCCGAGGTCTACGGACTGTGGGAGATGATGAACGGCTGGGTGTACGACGGTTTCGACGTTACCTACAAGGCGCTGGGCGTCGATTTCGACAAGGTCTACTACGAGTCGCAGACCTACCTGCTGGGCAAGGACATCGTGCAGAAGGGGTTGGACATGGGGATTTTCTACCGCCGCGAGGACGGTTCGGTCTGGATCGATCTTACGGCCGACGGCCTGGATCAGAAATTGTTGCTGCGCGGCGACGGAACGTCGGTCTACATGACGCAGGATCTGGGGACGGCCTACCGCCGTTTCGAGGAGAACGATCTCGATGACATGATCTACGTGGTGGGCAACGAACAGAACTACCATTTCCAGGTTTTGAAACTGGTGCTCAAAAAGCTGGGCTACGATTGGAGCGACCATATCACCCACCTCTCCTACGGGATGGTGGAGTTGCCCAACGGCAAGATGAAGTCGCGCGAGGGGACGGTCGTCGACGCCGACGACCTGATCGACGACATGGTGCGCACGGCACGCGAAATGTCGGACGAACTGGGCAAGCTGGACGACTGCACGGAGGACGAGGCGGCTGCGATTTCGCGGATGGTCGGTCTGGGTGCACTCAAATATTTCATTCTCAAAGTCGATCCTAAAAAGACGATGCTCTTCGATCCGCGCGAATCGATCGATTTCAACGGCAATACCGGTCCCTTCATCCAGTATACGCACGCACGCATCCGTTCGGTGCTGCGCAAGGCGCAGGAGGCGGGGATTGCCTGCGGCGAAGCGTCGGCCGCGGCCTATCTGCCCGAAGAGGTGGCGCTCGTCAAGCAGTTGGCGGACTATCCCAACGTGGTGAAGGCCGCTGCCGAGAATTTCGCTCCTTCGATCGTCGCGGCATACGCCTATGAGTTGGCCAAACAATACAACGCCTACTACCACGATCACTCGATCCTGCGCGAGGAAGACGCTGCGGTGCGTGCCATGCGGCTGCGTTTGTCGGAGCAGGTGGCGCGCGTGATCCGGCTGGCGATGCGCCTGCTGGGGATCGACGTTCCCGAACGGATGTAGCCTGCGGCGGACAGCCTGCCTGTGCAGCCGGCAAAGAACGTATCGACGGCCCTCGACTCTGCTCAGGGGCCGTTTTTCGTCGTTTCGGCGCGATTGTTGAATGGATTGGTGCGAAATCATACTATCCACTCATAAATCGTTAATGACGTGAAAAGGATCTTTACCACTTTCGTATGTGCCTTTGCGGTATGCGCTGCGGCCGATGCCCAGCAGCGAAGCGGGGCTCCGGCATCGTGTCCGCAGGCCGATACCGTTTTGCTGTCGGCCGATGTCGACGGTACCTATCTGGTGCGCAAGTATCTGGTGAAACAGCACGCCGACCGCAACTCCGACTATGCGGTGCGTTATCAGGTCGATGTGGCGCAGCTCTCGTCGACGCTGGCCGGAAATGCGCGGCAGCTGGACGATTTGCAGGCTTTTATCGACAAGGTTTCGCAGGATAAGTCGTTGCGGGTGACGGGCGTGACGATCACCGGCTACGCTTCGCCCGACGGACCCTATGCTCCCAACGAGCGTCTGGCGCGCAAACGCGCGACCGATTTCCGGAACTACGTCGATTCCCGCTACCGCCTTTCGGCCAGCTATCCGGTCACCGTATCGGCCGTAGTCGACGAGTGGCGGGCGGCGGTTCCGGCCGTGGAGGCTTCGTCGATACCCTCCAAGCAGGAGGTGCTGCAAATCCTGAACGGCAGCGACAAGGCGACGGTCAAGGAGATGCGGCTCAAACGGCTCCCTGCGGCGTGGAATTACATGCGCCGGCATATCCTGCCGCCGATGCGCCATGTAGAGATGGCCTTCACCTACGACAAGAGCAGCGTCGTCACCGAGCGCACGCCCATTCCGCTGCCCGAAGTGGAGCCGGTCATCCATGCGACCTACATTCTTGTCGACGATCAGCCCGACGGTCTGATTATCGATATGGACGAGTTCGATTGCACCTGCACGATGTAGCCCGTCCGTTTCAGGCGGGCGTTTTCCGCCCTTGCTCGTCGATGCCGAGCCCCGATCGGACGGAGTCGCCGGATCGCCTGCGGGCGGATCCGGCGGTTTCGTGCGGAAAAATCATCGGGCGAAGTGGCGATTGTCGGAGGTTTTTATTATCTTTACGCCAAATATCAAACTATCAGGATTATTATGGCAAATTTAAGAGAGCTGAAGAAGGAGATCGACTATCGTCTGGAAGAGGTGGTTTTCGACTGCGATATGGCCATTGCCTTCCAGCCGTCGAAGGAGCAGGAAATTTTCGAGCTGATGCAGAAGGCCGTCGCCCTTCGCAACGAGTTGATCGCAAAGGTCAGCAATCCCACCGAACCGCACAACAAATCGCTGGTCCGCAAATACTATGCTGCGCTGCGTGCCGATATCGTCCGGTCGTTCGAGGCATTGTTCGAGGAGCTGAGCAAGATCAACGAGGCGAAGAAGTAGGGGAGTGCCCTTTTTCGGTAAATTTTGCGGGAGGCGACAGGCGACTGTCTCCTCCCGTTCGTATCCCTGCCGATCCCTCCGCGGTGCGCCGGGGCGTGCCGCTTGCAATCGAGGGGGCGTATTTTCGTGTATCGCCGGCCTCGGCATCGAGTCGGTTGAAAATCGATAATCCCACACTGTTATGGATATTCCGAAGTTGATAGCCGCCCAGCGGGCCTATTTCGAGACGGGCGCCACGCGCGACATCGCGGTGCGGCGTCGGGCGCTGCAAGCGTTGCAGGCGTCGGTGCGGCGGCACGAAGAGGTGCTGTGCAGTGCGTTGCGCGCCGATCTGGGCAAATCGGCTGTCGAGAGTTACATGACCGAAATCGGCATCGTCGCGGGCGAAATCCGTTTCGCATTGCGTAACCTGAAACGCTGGATGCGGCCTCGCCGCGTCCCGACGCCGCTCTTCGCCTGGCCGGCGCGAAGCCGTGTGCGCTACGAACCGCTGGGCGTGGTGCTCGTCGTCGCGCCGTGGAATTACCCGCTGCAACTGACGCTGCTGCCGCTCGTCGGGGCATTGGCCGCAGGGAACTGCGTGGTGCTGAAACCTTCGCCGGGCGCTCCGGCCACGGCAGCCGTTCTGTCAGAGATCGTCGGCGAGTGCTTTCCGGAGGAGCTGGTCGCTCTGGTGCCGCACGCACCGCAGGCTGTGGAAGAGTTGCTGACGCAGCGGTTCGACCATATCTTCTACACGGGCGGAGGGACTTTCGGCCGCGAGATCATGGTGCGTGCGGCCGAACGCCTGACGCCCGTCACGCTCGAACTGGGCGGGAAAAGTCCTTGCGTCGTGGGGGCGGAGGCCGATTTGAAGCTGGCTGCGCGGCGCATCGTGTGGGGGAAGACCCTCAATGCCGGCCAGACCTGCGTGGCCCCCGATTTCCTGCTGGTGCACGAATCGGTTTGCGACCGGCTGCTGGTGGAGTTGCAGCGGGCCGTCGAGCGGCAATGGGGGAGCGATCCGCGCTTTGCGGTCGACTATCCCCGAATGGTCGACGGCGCCCATGCGCGTCGTGTGGCGGAGTTGCTCTCCACGGCGGGAGGCGAGACGGTCTGCGGCGGCGAGGTGCTCGAAGAGGAGCGCTATGTCGCACCGACGATCGTTCTGAATCCCGACCCGCAGAGCCGTCTTATGCGCGAAGAGATTTTTGCTCCGGTGCTGCCCGTGCTGACCTTCGCGGAGTTGTCGGAGGCGGCCGATGCGCTGCTCGCCGCCGACCGGCCGCTGGCACTCTATTATTTCGGCGACGAACGCGAAGGCCGCCGTCTGTGCGAGCGGGTGCCGTCGGGCGGGGTGGCGTTCAACGATGTGGTGATGCAGGTGTCGAGTCGTCGCCTGCCCTTCGGCGGGGTCGGTGCGAGCGGAATGGGACGCTATCACGGCGAGGCGTCGTTCGAGTGCTTCTCCAACTGCCGCTCCTATTTTCTGGGGTCGAAACGCTTCGACCTGCCGCTGCGCTATGCGCCTTATCCCGAGCGGCTGCTCGGCTGGCTGCGGCGGCTGATGGATTAGTGGCGGCTCAACACGGTGTGCGGTACGTCGCCGTGCGAGATGAGCTGGATCGGGCAGCCGTAGTTGCGCAGTTGTTCCTCGTCGATGATGTTCGAATCGTGCCGGTGAACATGACGGTTGACGCAGACGATGCTCTTCACCACCGAGGAGATCGTCCCCACGTCGTGCGACACCATGACGATGGCCATGCGGCGGTTCAACTCCTGGAGAATGCGGTATAGTTCGTTTTCGAACTGGTTGTCGACGAAGTTGGCCGGTTCGTCGAGGATCAGCAGCCGCGGCTCGGAGATGATCGCCCGGCACAGAAGCGCCCGCTGCATCTGCCCTCCCGATATTTCGCCGATGGCTCGGCCGGCGACTTCGGCGATGCCGGTGCGTTCGAGCAGTTCCAGCGCCCGCCGGCGGTCTTCGGCGGTGTAGCGCGACCGGAATCGCTTGTGTCCCTGCAAGCCCGACAGTACCGTCTCCGTAACCGATATGGGGAAAGCCCTGTCGAAAACGTTCTGTTGGGGCAGATACCCGATCAGACGCTCTTTGCCGCGGAAAAGTTCGGCAGCGTAGTTCACCGTTCCGCGGTAGGGAATGTTGCCCAGAATCGCACGTACGAGCGATGTCTTTCCTCCGCCGTTGGGGCCGATGACCCCCAGGAAATCGTCCTCGAAAATATCCAGCGACACCTCATCCAGCGCCGTCGTCCCCTCGTATGCGACCGAGAGGTCTCTCACCGAGATCAATACGTTACTCATTGCCGGAGGTAAGTTGTCGGGTGATTTCCCCGATGTTTTCGATGACATCTTCACGCAGCGGATCGATCTTCACGCTGCGGGCGCCGATATCTTCGGCGATGACTTTGACCGTCGACGCGGGGTATTGCGCCTGATAGAAGACGCGCCGTACCTTTTTCCTGCGTGCCTCCTCGATCAGCCGCGCCAGGTGACGGGCCGACGGCTCCTTTCCGTCGTGTTCGACGGCGAGCTGTTCCAGTCCGTAGTCCGCCGCATAGTAGGTGAGGGCGGGGTGGTAGATCACGATCGTGTGTACGTCCGCCTGCCGCAGCGCTTCGGCACAGGCCGTATCGAGCGAGTCGAGGCGGACGAGCAGTTTTTCGTAATTTTCCGTATAACGAACCGAGTCGGGAAACGATGTGCGAAGTGCGTCGTAAGCGTTGGCGGCCATCTGTTTCAGTGCGCGCGGCGAGGTCCAGATGTGAGGGTCGATGCCGTGTGCGTGCCCTTCGGACGCGCGTGCTTTTTCGGTCGGTTCGTGTGTATGTCCGTGTTCGCAACTCCCTTCGAGCAGCCGGATGCCCCGGCTCAGGTTGACCAGTTTCTCCCGATCGGGAAAATCGCGTAACAGATTTTGTTCGAAGTCGATAAGCCCGACGTTGAAGACCAGTTTCGACCGGTTCAGCGCAACGTACTGGCGCGGTGTCGGTTCGAAACTTTCGGGGCTGGCGCCCGCCGGAACCAATACGTCGACTTTGAAGTCGTCTCCGACGATCTGCTCAACGAGCGAGCGCAGCGGCAGGATCGAGACGTAAAGTCGCTCCTTGTCTGTCTGGCGGGTGCTTGACGTACAACCTGTTGTGAAAAGCGACAGGAATAATAAATATAGATATGCGGTTCTCATAGTCGTTATGTATCGTCGTTTCCGGACGGCAAAACCGCTCCGGTGAATAAGAACAAATGTAGCGAAAAATCCGGTTCACTGTGCATTTTCCTGTGGGGAAATCGATGGAATCGTGCATTTTCGGATTACAAGGTGGGATATTTCAGTGATTGATACGCCGTCGGGGTAGCTGTATCCGACCGTTCGAATGGTCCTTTTGGCCGGATCGATATTTAATTTAACATAATATAAATATTAATCCATTATTTGTTGTTTTATAAAATGCGGGATTATAATATTTCTCTGGACCACTATGGATCGGTTTTGAAGTCGCCGGAGGTCTGGCGATTCGCCGACTCTTTTTGGCCGTGCCGATGCATTATTAAGAAATAATTGCGACCAAGGAATTTGGAGAAATTCCGGGGTACCGAAAAATACTCCTAAGAACCTGTTTTTTGGAGTCTATATTATGTTAATTCCGGTAAGGTTCCGTCTACCGTATTTTACGGGTGGAAAAGATAGTTGGCAAAAACGAATCGTGACCCGTTGGCAGGGAAATGGGGCTGCGTCCGAAGTGTCGGACGGGATTCGTTGCTTCGATCGGTTCGGATAGACGTCCGAACCGATGACGTATGATCGAATGGGAACGCCGGTTGAAGTCCGGATTATCCGTGTCCGGCAAATTTGAGAACGGAGCTGCGGTCAGGTTTCCTATTCCTGTTTCGGCGTAAAACTTTCGAAGGTGCGATCGGAATAAACGATGATGATTCGTTGCACGGTAGAAGATGTCATATTTCTAAAATCTCCGGAAGCGATCCGATGCGGATCGACTGCGTCGACGGTATCCGTATTTCCGGCGATATCGGTTTCGCAAGGGGAACCGGAAGGATGTTCGGAGGTTGCGGATTCTGCCGTAAAAAGATCGGGCGAAACGGGTTGTTCCCTGATCGGAGTTTCATCCGAGCGGTACATTGTTTCGTCGTCGAGCAGCAACCAATCAGGGTTGATCTGCGGGAAACTGAGCAGAATTTTTCGCAGCAGATCGTATCCCGGTTTGCTGCGTCCGGAGATGATATGGGAGATATTGGAAGCGCCTGTCCCCAGAATTTCCGCTAGGCGGCTTGAAGTCAATCCTTCGCTTTTCATCAGTCTCAACAATTTTTCTCCCATATTCCCTGATATCCTCCAATAACAGTTGATTCCTGCATGTGTCCATATTCAGAAGGTCCACACTGTAAAGGGTTGGCAATTCCTCGATCTTTTCTGCGAGCAGGTCAAAATTTTCCACCCCGCTGACCGCAATATCAATATCACTGCGCTCTCTGGCCGTTCCTTTTGCCCTGGAACCGTATAAGATCACTTCTTTTGCATGGAAACTCCGGCAAATTTTCGCCGTCTCCCGGATCACTTCATCAACTTTCACTGTTTTCACCTGTTTCTGATCACATCGTCATGATCTCTTTTCCTGAAGTATACCACAAACGCGAGGTGGAAAAAAGCAAAAACAGACTTCAGATTCGTTACAGTTCCAATCCTCAGTCTGTTTTCATATGTTTCTGCTCAGCTTTTGTAGCTTTATTTTGTGTAATAAAGGAATCTTGTTTTTTGTCGGACCGTTGCAGAACTTTACATTTCTGCAACAACTTCCATCTCAATATTTACGCCATGATGAATCTGGCTTACACCATATACTGCACGGGCGGGGTGTGATCTCCAAAGAATTCGCCATACACCCTGTTGACTTCTTTCCAAAAACTCATATCCTTAAGATAAATGCGGCACATCACTACATGTGTTTTATCAATTCCTGCAGACTCCAAAATATGAGAAATTCTTGTGAGGCACATGTTGACCTCTGCTTCGATTCCACCTTCCGGGGCTTTTCCCGTAAATGGATCTGCTGATGTCTGACCAGATATATATATATTTTCTGAAAATCAGTCTGCGCCTGAAAACCATATTGGCTTTCGCCGCAATAAAAAAATCCATAACCCGCATATACTGGATTATGGATTTCCGACCGTAGCACCGAAAACAGCGCCCTATCGTATTTACTTTTTCAGATATTTCTTACGAGAATGTATTCTGGCAAATTTCTGTTGCTGCGTCAATGTTGTTTTTACTTGCTTATGCGCTTCTCCAAACCATGTGTCAGAAAAAATTCCTCAAACACATCCGCAGCAAGGCAGACTGTTTCCATACAGCGGATATCTTCTTTTTTATATTGTTTTACAAGTTCCAAACATTCCGTACTTCCAAGTTTTTCTTCAAACCGTTTCACATAATCCGCGCATGTTTCTTTGAATCCCTCAGTCGCATGTGCACGCATCTTCACAACCAGCCGTCCCAATGCTGCCATCGCTCCACAAAGAGCACCACAGGATGATCCACACCCCATTCCGCCTCCAAATGCGCTGACCAGATGAAAGTCTGCTTCCTCTAAACCAAGCTGATACTCCTCATCAATACAGCGAAGAATTGTTTCTGCGCAATTATAATCCTGTTCCAAATAGTATTTTCTGACTTTATCTCTCAGCATAGGTATCTCCTCCTGTTTTAAATTCTTATATTTCTTCTCTTCTAAGCCCAATTCCCCATGAAAATATCTCAGTGTAGAAAAAGCATAGCGTCGTTCGAATTCTTTTGTATGTAATTTTTTATTACCTTTTCTATCTGCAACATATTCATCTATAAATTGTATAACAGAATCTATAACTTTTCCAATATTACGAACCAGTTCCCGGTATTCATCCTGATCAATAACCGAACTCTCTTCACTTATGTATTCCGTTTTTGTAATAATAACACATTTCGCATAGTCCAGACCAGAATGATGCTTCTTTGATCTTTCTGACATTTTAAAATGATATGCATATTCATGATGAATTTCCGTTCTAAACGGAACACTGATCCAATACCCGCGATTCTGAATCATAAGACATGTATATGGCCGATCTTTTTTACTAAGGATCTCCTCATATATTTTCTGTGGATAGTCCTCATAAAATTTGCTGCTCAATTTTTTTATATAAAACTTTGTTGAATTCTGCATAACAGGAGACCCCTTAGAAAATCAGATTCATGGTAGAAACGGGAAGGATTTCTCCTCCCCGTCAAAAAGACTCTTCGCTCGGTCAATTTTTATTTTACCGACGAGTCAGAACCGTCACTCGTCTCATCACTCGGTCAGTTTTTATTTTACCGACGAGTCAGAACCGTCACTCGTCTCATCTGCGAAGAAAAGATTAATTCTTTCATAGATAGTATAGGGGATTCCCAATAAAAAAACTATTCGCATTTTTACCAAAAATCAGCATGTAATTTTTTGATGTGTGATTCTGTCCAGCGTACACGGATTCTCTTCCCACACTCATCCTTCCAGCTTCCTTCCACCCGACAAGATTCTCCACAGACCCGGTGCAAACCTTACAAGGAATTTCGCCAGCACGTAGGATACACAGACAGCGATCGCCGGAAGCAGAAAATAAATAAACAGCGCAATTCCTGCGGCTGCCGGCGTTCCGGAAACATGACCGGTCAGAAGTGCCGCACCTTTGTTTACAAACCGTACAACGACAAAATGGATCGCATACAGGAACATACTCTGGCGCATCCAGGGGCGGACTTTTGGAAGGCGGATTCCGCAGGCAAACGCCCAGCATGTCATCGGGACAGCCATCCGGTAAAAGCAGGTCCAGAGAACATCTGCGCCCGGAGTCATCATCCGGCGGTAACAGAATACGGAAATTATGACTCCGGCCACGCTCTCCGCCATGCAGCGGTTCCTCATGGCTTCTTCCACCATACTTCTCTCCACCAGCCCGCGCCGGTGAACCGCAAAGTATGCCGCAACGGAGTAATAGAGCAGCGCGTCCGTATTCGGATGGCGCATATCCAGATGAAGATGCACCGCAAACACAAGCGCGATGATCCAGAAAAGTCCAACCGCCCGGTTCTTCACAAGTGCGTAGATCACCGGAGATGCGATGATCAGGAAAATCAGCTGATACAGATACCAGAAGATCGGCGCGTAAGCATACCGCGATATCGCCCGCCAGATCTCCTGCACCGTAAACGGGATCACATCACGTCCCACCACCGACTGCATGGCGAGAAGCCGCGATGCCGCCATATATCCCAGATAATAGATGATATTCCAGACCACATAGGGAACCAGAACGCTGAATCCCCGGCTCTTCCACTTTCCTGGAAGCTTGTCCCAGGAAAAGTTCCTAAAAAACAGGTAGGAAGACAGCAGGAAAAAGCCCGGAACAGCAATCTGTCCCAGTCCCACCGATACAAAATTTTCGATCTGATCCGCAAGAATCCAGATGCTATCCTGCGCACCGCCCGAAAACAGATCCACATTATAAGAATGGACCCAGATCACAAATATACTGAATACGAACATCAGCCATGATATCTGGGCATGAAATCGTTTTTCCCCGCCGCCTGTCTCCATACGCACTCTCCGAAGTTTTCTTTTATCTTACCATATCCCATGCGACATTTCCAGTAACTGTTCCTTCAGGACATACATTTGCCATGCTGATCAGAAAAAAGATACTATGCTCTGCTGTTTTTATCAGCAACCCATGCATGCCTGCATTTTATTTGACATTCTCCGAAATTCGCACTAATATTTAGCTCAGTGTAAGTACTTCGAAACACAGCATTATATTTTCGACTTATAGTGTATTTTTATATTGTATACACTTCAAAATACGATATCACATTTTACAGATGCCTCTATTTTGAAAGAAGGTTCTTCATTTTTATGTACAAGTTTCTCGAATCCATCCTGCACATGACCGCCTGGCCAATGACACCACCGGCACCGTATTCTGCCTTTCACATCCTGCTGACGATCTTTGGCACGGGACTCGCCGTTCTTCTCGCCCGGATCCTCAGCAAAAAAGAACCGCGTGAATACGCATCTCTGTCGCACAACAGGACTCAGACCAAGACTGCACCGGAGTCCTATCTGCGCCGGGTCCTTTTTTTCTGCGGTGTGATCCTCGCACTCATGGAACTGTACAAGCAGGCATTCTTATATTTCATCGAATTTGATGGTCGCTACGACTGGTGGTACTTCCCGTTCCAGCTCTGCAGTATCCCCATGTATCTCTGCCTGGCAGTGCCGTTTCTGCGCTCCAGACGGGCGCTTCGCCGCATCGCGACTTTTCTTCAGGATTTCGGTCTCCTCGGCGGCATCATGGCGCTTGCCGTTCCGCCGGGACTCATGCACCCGTACTGGACCATGACGCTGCATGGCTTTATCTGGCACTTTATCCTGCTCTTTCTTGGACTCTTCTGTTGCATGGCGGGAGCGGCAGGACATGAACCGAGGGATTATGTGGAAATTCTCCCGCTCTTTTTCTTCTGCTGCGTGATCGCCTGCATCATCAACATCGCTGCAGGCCCGAACGCGGACGCCGATATGTTCTACATATCCCCATTCCATCCATCATCACAGCCGGTTTTCCACCAGATTGCGTGTGTGTTTGGGATATTCTGGGGGAATCTGCTCTATGTCTTTGCAATGGTGCTCGGAGGATTTTTTGCACACATAATTGCCGCACACTTTTCCCAATTATAAAACCGTAATTCGTATTTTCCAACCGTTGTACTCTATGTGTTTCGTTTTCATAAGGTCACTGCGCTTTTTCGCAGCTTGAGTAGATACTGCAAAATCACTGTCCATCAGACATCCACAATCCGGCAGAATCTTCTTTGTCAGATGGCTGGCTTTATCTAATCAAAAAGGCAGATACCCAGTTCCGGTGTTTTCCATCCCTGCATATCTGCCCTTTTATTTCGTCTCATTCCGTATTTTTACAGCTTTATTTCAGACACTTATTCACCCACTCAATAAAGTTCGTCGTGGAGTCCCCAGTGCTCTCTGCCATCGTGTGACCTTCGCCCCAGATCGTCGCAAAGTCCACATCTGCGCCGTAATTCTTAAGCACAAGCGCCAGATTTACCTCCGTCGTGAGCGCCGTATCACTCTGGGCAATTCCCGTGCGGATCCGCCAGTAACCGGCAACTGTGGACTTCTGATATCCATCATAATATGCAGAGAGATAATACAGCGGATTATACATATTTCCGCGCTCAGTCACGGTCTTTCCTTCGGAATCCGTCTTTTCCATCGCCTCGGTGAATGCCGCTCCGTAAGTCTCATCATCATTTAGAAGGTCCGCCAATGTGGCGTCAAAGTGGGATGTTGTCCCGTCGCCATATCCAAATAAGGTATTCTCCGCCTGGCTCTCATCCAGCGCATCAAACGCACCGATCCCTTTCGATGCGCGCTTGCATGCATTTGTAAAGTCCGCGATGCTGGTAATCGTCGCCGTGTTGGTCGCGCTGTCATAGTTGACCCAGGTTCCATCTGCATTCAGGGCATCGATGTAGTCCTGCGCGGTCTCATATGTTCCGGAAAGTGTTACGCCGCCGGTGGAAAGATTCCGGTCAACACCATCCATGGCATAAAAATCAGGTGTACCGTTTCCTGTATCCGGTGTCGCTCCGTCCGCTGCCACCTTACCTTCCGGTGATTTTTCTGGCAGCGATTTTCCATTATTTTCCGGCACTACCTCTGCGGGAACATCTCCAGCTTTGTTTTCCTCCGTCATGTTCTGGTCAGTTTTTCCATCGTTCTGACCATCTGCCATCTTCCCATCCTGCGGCACCCTGTTTCCATCCGTCGATGCCCCGTCTGGTTTATGACCACCATTTTCATCCTGCGGCGCTCCATCCGGTTTCTTTCCGCCCTGCCCTCTTCCGCCGCCCTGCGGACCTTTTTTCGTTTCGATCGTGTACGGGAACGTTGTGTCCTCCAGGAAGTTGTTCAGTG
>QWCH01004483.1_pt1 | contig 12662 bp, 10 predicted proteins | sample 1972671 | NCBI WGS metagenome assembly QWCH01 (sample SAMN09866713, study PRJNA288562) | Human gut metagenome isolate term3_stool, whole genome shotgun sequencing... | isolation source: gut | host: Homo sapiens | place: USA: California | reverse complement strand
CCTAAGCTGAATCCTGTAATGTCAGTTTCGTCAACATTGCGAGAGAGCTTAAAAAAGAAGGTATGCTTAAATACATTCACGCTTTCGGCTTCGGCGAAAAAACCGGCATCGATTTACCTGCCGAACAAGACGGTATGATTCCCGAAAGTGTAGAGGATATTGGCGAAGCGCGCCTTGCCACCATGAGCTATGGCCACGGCATCGCCGTAACGCCTATTCAGATGGTAACGGCTATTTCAGCTGTCGCCAACGGAGGCTATTTGCTGGAACCCTACGTCGTCGACGAAATTACGGACGCAGCGGGAAATCTCGTAGAAAAACACGGCATCGTCGTAAGACGTCAAGTCGTGTCGGAGTCTACAAGCAGTACCATGCGGAATTTAATGGTGCAGGTAGTGGAAAAGGGCACGGGGAAATATGGTGCCGTAGATCGCTACCTCATCGGCGGGAAGACCGGTACGGCCGGGAAAGTTTCGGAAACCGGTGGCTATGAAAAAGACAAATACATCAGTAGTTTTGTTGCCGTCGGGCCAATGGACGATCCGAAATACACGGTACTCGTTATCGTCGAGGAGCCGGAAGGGGATTATTTCGGCGCAACTGTCGCAGCGCCCATCGCTTCCGAGATTATGGGTACGGCACTACGAAGTGCTGACGTTCCTTATTCCGCCGGCATGAAGGAGAAACAGGCGAAAAAAGTTATCGTTCCCAATGTGGAAAACATGCTTCTCGAGGACGCCGGCAAGGCACTTACCGATGTAGGGCTAAAGTTCAATATGGCCTCTGAAAATGTAGGTGCTTTCGGAATTGTAGAAAAACAAGCGCCCAAAGCGGGTACGGAAGTGGACGAAGACACCATAGTAGATTTAAAGGTGGATCCAAACGATGCCAACCGAAAGAGCGTACCGAATTTCCTCGGTAAATCGAAAGGTGAAGTGGAGGCACTGTTAGAAAACTCGAACATAGATTATATTATGGAAGGCGAGGGGACGGTGGTCTCTCAAGAGCCTTTGGCAGGGGAAGAACTTAAAAAAGGAACCAAAGTTCACCTTCGCCTGGAAGAGAAGCCTTCATCCGATAATAAGAACGAAGGAAAAGGGGATTCGGACAATAAGAAAGAGAAGCGTCAGATCTCTACGGAAAGTAAGACGACGAATTCTACGAAAAGCCGAAGAACTCAAGATACGCGGAATAAGAAAAAAAGGAGTCATTAGATATGTTTGCAACTCTGCCAATCAGTTTTGGCCTGGGGCTTATTTTCAGCTTAATAGGGGGACGTTACTTTATTCCCATGTTAAGAAGATTGCACGCCGGGCAGGAAATACGGGAAGAGGGACCTCAATCGCACTTGGCGAAGGCGGGCACGCCTACCATTGGCGGTATTATCTTTTTGACCTCCGCTATTTTAGCTACATTAGCGATCAAAAACTTAACCTATGAAGCCATGGTTTTATTTATTTCCACTTTAGGCTTCGCTTTAGTAGGTTTTGTAGACGACTATTTAAAAGTGGTACACAAGCGAAATTTAGGTTTCACAGCACTCCAAAAATTGGTGGCTCAAATTTTAATCGCCGTGTTGCTCTACGTGTTGATTCGCGTATCCGACGGTTTGACGACGGATATGTTGATACCGGGAATGGATAAGCACCTGGAAATGGGCATAATGTTTATTCCGTTCATTATTTTTGTCGTCGTCGGCACGGTAAATTCTGTAAATTTAACGGACGGTCTCGACGGACTGTCTTCTTCGGTTACCATTATCGTCATGTTATTTTTCTCCCTCGTAAGTCATAAAATGGGTCGCACGTCCATTACGATGTTCTGTCTCGTCATGGCGGGAGGTCTTTTAGGCTTTTTGTTTTATAATAAATACCCGGCAAAAGTATTTATGGGGGATACGGGATCTTTGGCTTTAGGCGGTGCCGTTGTGGCAGTAGCGATTCTACTAAATCTGCCTTTATTGCTGCCCATTTGCTGCGGCATTTATTTTATCGAGACGCTTTCAGTTATTATTCAGGTGATTTCTTTTAAAACGACGGGAAAGCGCGTCTTTTTAATGAGTCCAATTCATCACCATTTTGAGCAAAAGGGAATGAATGAAGTTCAAATCGTCGGTTTGTTTTCCATCGTCGAAATTGTTCTTTGCGTGATCAGTTATTTCCTGATTTTTTAGGGGGGTACAATGAAAAACAAAAAGATATTAGTCTACGGCATGGGAAAAACGGGACTTAGCGCCATCGATGCGCTGGGCGATGAGAACACGCTTTATGTTTACGACGACGATCCTTCCCATTTGGATTTAGCGGAAGGTCTTCCCGTTTACGATGGAGAAGAAGTGGATTTCGTCGTAAAAAGTCCGAGCATCCCATTGGATCACGGTATGTTGCCTGAGCTTACGGAGCGAAACATCCCTATTCTTTCGGATATCGAAGTCGCTTATCGTATTTCCGAATGCGAAAACTTTCTCGCCATTACAGGTACCAACGGCAAGACGACGGTGACGGATTTACTCTATCATCTGTTGATCGACGGAGGAAAAGTGGCGTATGTAGGCGGCAATATCGGCATCGGCATTTTACCTATTGCCAAACGGGCGGGGAAAGATGATTTTGTCGTGATCGAGTGTTCCAGTTTTCAATTGGAAACCATCGAAGATTTTAAGCCGAAAGTGGCGATTTTAACCAATATTACGGAAGATCATTTAGATCATCATAAATCGGTAGATAATTACCGTGAGTGTAAAAAGAATATTTACAAAAATCAAGACGAAGACGATTACTTAATTTTAAATATAGACGATCCCTATCTCGCCATGACGGGAGAGGAATTGGAATCTCCTTTAGTGGTAAGTACGACGCCGATTCAACAAGACGGCGCTTATAAAGACGGCGATAAGCTTTACCTCGTCCACGGCGGTGAGACGATTTACTTAATGGATCGCGACGATATGCTCCTTGTCGGGGATCACAATGTACGCAATGCATTGGAAGCATCCCTCGCAGCGTTTCTTATGGGGGTAGATGTAGAATCGATTCGCAATACCCTCAAGACCTACAGAGGAAAAAATCACCGTATGGAATATGTAGCCACAATTGAAGGTGTGGACGTCTATAATGATTCCAAGGGAACAAATCCGGACTCCACCGACGTGGCGCTGGCCAGTTTCTCCCGTCCGGTACGCTTGTTGGCTGGCGGATACGATAAGGGGAGCGATTTTAAAGATCTTTTTAATCGCCATCACGACGGCATCGCCGCCTTATATCTTTTCGGCGAAACGAAAAATATAATAGCAGACGAGGCAAAAGGTGAAGGGGTTCAAAAGATTTACCTGTTTGAAACCATGGAAGAAGCGACGGAACAGGCGATGCGCGATGCCGTTGAAGGCGATATTGTACTGTTGTCGCCTGCCTGTGCTTCCTGGGATCAGTTCAAAAGTTACGAAGAACGGGGCGATCAATTTAAAGCGTTGATTTTAGAAAAACGGAGCTGATGAGGCTATGTCTCAATTAAAGAAATATGTAGATCCCCTTTTGCTGGGCTCCATTGTCGTGCTGCTCATTATCGGCGTGTTTATGGTGGCGTCCAGTTCATGGGGCGAGGGGCTTAAGGAATTTGGAGACGGCACGTATTATTTTAAGCGTCACATCGTTTACCTTATTGTCGGCATGATGGCTTGTGTCGTCGGTTATATCATTCCTTTAAAGACTCTTCGAAATCTAGCCATCCCTTTATGGGTGGTAAGCATGATCCTATGCCTTGCCCTCTACACTAGACTCGGCGTAACGGTCAACGGCGCCACTCGATGGCTCGCCATTCCGAAGACCCACTTTCAATTTATGCCATCGGATCTTTTAAAATATGCTTCCATCTTTTTTGTGGCGCATCTTTGCACCGTCCACAGAAAAGGCGGTAGACGAGGAGGCTTTTTGCCTATCCTTGCCGTAATCGGCGCTTCTGCAGGTATTGTTATTATCGAAGACTTTTCCTCGGCGAGTGTCATTGCCATTAGTTTAATGAGCATGTTTTTTATCTCCGACATGAGTTTTTCAGAGCTTATGACCATTCTCTTTTTAGGGATGGTGGGAATTTACGGTTTCGTTCTTCGCGTTCCCTATCGACTGAAGCGACTTACATCTTTTATTAATCCCTTCGACGACATAGCGAACACGGATTGGCAGTTGGCAAATTCCCTTTACTCGATCGGCATCGGATCGATTACGGGGGTAGGGTATTTTAACTCTTATCAAACTTTTAACCGCTTGCCGGAGGCCTATAATGATTTTATTTTTGCGGTCATCGGTCAGGAATTCGGTCTGATCGGCTCTACTTTTGTCATTATATTCTTTACGCTATTTATCGCGCGAGGTTTTCAAACGGTTAGAAGGCAGGATAAACTTTACGAAAAACTTGTCGCCACGGGCATCGTCGTGTCCATAGGGTTTCAGGCATTTTTTAATATGGGCGTCGCCGTAGGGCTTTTACCGGTAACGGGTTTAACCTTACCCTTTATTTCTTACGGCGGCACCGCCCTCGTCCTTGTCATGGGGATGAGCGGTATTTTACTCAGATTATCTGCGAAAGGAGCGTCACGTTGAAAGTTATTCTCTCAGGTGGCGGCACCGGCGGCCATATTTATCCCGCGTTGGCTATCGGTGAAGCATTAAAAAAGAGAGTAGAGGATGTAGACATTCTCTATGTCGGGAAAAAAGACAGCATGGAAGAGGAGCTTGCCAAAAAAGAATGTCTGAAATTCGCTCCCGTGCATATTCAAGGCTTTCCCCGAAAAAAAATAAATAAAGAATCGATTCTCACTATGATGGAGCTTTTAAGAGGTCTTCATGATGCAGGTCAGATTTTAAGAGAGTTCAAGCCCGATGTGGTTATTGGAACGGGAGGTTACGTCTGCGCCCCCATTGTGTTAAAGGCTCAGAGTAAACATATCGCCACTGTCATACAGGAGCAAAATGCCTATCCGGGCAAGACGAATCGTCTCCTTGCCAAACGTGTGGATTTAATTGCCTATAGTTTTAAAGAAGCGGAACATTTCTTCCCGGAACACACAAAAAAACTTTACACGGGCAATCCCATTCGCTCAAGTTTCCAAAAAGTACAAAGAGAGAAAGCCCTTCAAACGTTAGGGCTTGACGATAAAAAACCATTAGTACTTTCCTTCGGCGGAAGCGGCGGTCAGGAATCGACAAATGATGCAATTTTAGAAATAATGGAAAAGCACAAAGAGTTGCCCTTCCATTTGGTACACATTACGGGCAAGGAACACTATGACGGTTTTATGGATCGAATGCCCGAGGTAGACGGAGACTCCTATACCATATTGGATTACTCTCATCAAATCCCCGAATTCCTAGCGGTGGCGAAACTTGTGGTGGCGTCCTCTTCCGCCATGACATTGGCAGAAATCAGCGCCATGCATTTGCCTTCCATTTTAATTCCGAAGGCCTATACGGCAGGCAACCATCAATATCACAACGCCATGAGTTATAAAAAAGCCGATGCGGCAGACGTCATCGAAGAAAAAGATTTAAACGGCGACGTGTTATTTAATGCCATGGAAGACCTTTTAGGAAACGAAGAAAAATCCAAGGTGATGGGAAATCATGCCTACGGCCTTATTAATCCAAAGGGTACGGAAGAAATTGTGGATGCCATTTTAGAAGTGGTGGCACCATGACAGAAGGCAGAAGGAAACGCAAGAGAAAACTGAAACGTAAATATCGCAATCGGCGAATTTTGCTCGCCGTAGTGTTAATCGCTTTAATTGGCGGCGGTTGTATTTTATTTTCATCTTTAACGGCGACGCAAGGGGTGGCGATTTCGGGCACCAAGAAAATACCGAAGACTACCATTCGCCAAATCGCAGACGATTACGTAAACAAAAGCTATCTTACGATGGATCGCAAGAGCTTGAAAAATCGTTTAGAACAATTGCCTTACGTCAAGAGTGCGGACATCGGCATTTCTTTTCCCCATACGCTGACCATTGCCATTGAGGAGGAAACACCTTCGGCGCAGCTTTACAGCGGTGACGGATACATCCTCGTGAACGAGGATTTTAAGGCCTTGGCGAAGACGAGATCCTATGATACGGATCTCCCGAAAATTACAGGCATTCCCACAAGCGGCATTAAACTCGGTCAGGTGGCGTTTTGCGAAACTGGCAATGAAAAGAAAATTGCCATGATTCGTGCGTTGTTCCGCTCCGAAATAAAGAAAGACATTAATACCTTAGCCATATTGGATCGAGGAGTTAAAATTTCGTTTTCCGACGGCACCATCGTTCACATAGGAAGTTTTAACGACGCTGATTATAAAGTGAAGCAGCTTGAAGAAATTCGGAAAGAAATGAAAACGAAGGATGAAAGTTACCGGGAGATTTTCCTGGATCAGGGTGATCACCCCATCGCCGTGAAGCCTTCGAGCATGGATGAGGACGAAGGGGAACCGGATGGGGAACAGGATAATGCGCGAAGCGATTCCCCGAAAGATGATAAGGACGATAAAGGCGAAAAGCCGACGAAATCCGAAAAAAGTTCAAAAAAACCTTCTCAAAAAGAGGAAGGTTCCGGCGACAGCAAAAAAGAAAAAAGTACGGATAAAGAAGAAAAAACGAGATAAACCGCCTTTTCTTGACTTGTACAGATTTTCTCTATAAAATGTAATAAATTGATTCGATTTCATGGCTATTTGCGCGATTAGGAGGATTTAAATGTTGGATTTTGATATGGATCACGAAGAATTTGCAAAAATTAAAGTAGCCGGCGTTGGCGGCGGCGGAAACAATGCCGTAAACCGTATGATTAATGCCGGTGTACGCGGCGTGGAATTCCTCGCCATCAATACCGATCGTCAAGCGCTAAAGAACTCTTTAGCTGAAACGAAAATTCAAATCGGTGAAAAAATTACGAGAGGCCTCGGTGCCGGTGCAAACCCCGACATCGGTGAACAATCGGCCGAAGAAAGTTTAGATGAAATTCGCGAAGCATTAAGCGGAGCGGACATGGTTTTCATTACTGCCGGCATGGGCGGCGGTACCGGTACAGGTGCAGCTCCCATTATCGCCGATGTGGCAAAAGATTTAGGCGCCCTAACGGTAGGCGTCGTAACGAAACCCTTCACTTTTGAAGGTGCTCGCCGCACGAAACAAGCCATTCGCGGTATTGAAGAACTAAGAGGAAAAGTAGATACCTTAGTTATTATTCCAAACGACAGATTGTTTAATATTTCCGACAAGAAAACGACATTCTCGGAAGCTTTCAATATGGCGGATGAAATCTTAAAACAAGGTATTCAAGGTATTTCCGAATTAATCAGCGTTCCCAATGTCATTAACTTAGACTTTGCCGATGTTAAGACCGTTATGCACGACAAAGGTATCGCTCATATGGGTATCGGTTATGCATCCGGCGATGACAGAGCAACTGAGGCTGCTCGCAACGCCGTAGAAAGTCCCTTACTCGAAACCTCTATTGAAGGAGCCAAGTCCGTTCTATTAAACATTACTTCCGGCAACGATTTAGGTATGTTTGAAATGAACGAAGCGGCCGATTTAATTCGTTCCACAGTCGATGAAGATGCCAACATTATTTTCGGCGCAGGTATCGACGAATCTTTGAAAGATCAAGTGAAGATTACCGTTATCGCAACGGAATTCGATCAAGGCAATGACGAAAAGCCGAAGAAACCGGCGAAAGGCTTTAACGTGGCTAAAGACGATCAAAATGAAAAAGTGAGCGGATCCGGCAAGAAAGAAAATGACGACGAGTTAAATATTCCGGATTTTCTTCGCAGAATGAGATAGTAAATCATTGACGTATCCTGCGGGATACGTCTTTTACTTTTAGGAGGTGAATCATGCGCTGTCCTTATTGTCATCATTTGGATTCAAAGGTCGTCGATTCTCGCCCGACGGAGGAAGGCGCGTCCATTAGGCGCAGGAGAGAGTGTATTGCCTGCGGAAGACGATTCACGACCTATGAACAAATCGAAGTGGTGCCGATGACCGTTAAAAAAAAGAGCGGCGGCATCGATGTGTTCGATCGAAATAAAATTTTAAAAGGCCTTATTAAGTCATGTGAAAAGAGGCCGGTCAGTTTGGAATCTATGGAAGCCGTAGTGGACGATATCGAAGCTACGCTTCAGAGCAAAATGGTAAAACAAATTACCAGCGATGAAATCGGCGAAATGATTTTGGAACGGCTAAAAGATCTCGATGAAGTGGCTTATGTTCGCTTTGCATCGGTTTATAGACGTTTTCAGGACATCGACAGTTTTCTAAAAGAATTGGAAGAGCTTAAAAAACGCGACAACGAAAAGTAGGTGATTATGGATTTATTTGAATTTCAGATGAACAATCACTTAAAAGAGACGGCACCTTTAGCCGAACGCATGCGCCCTATGAAACTCGACGATTACGTCGGCCAAGATCACGTAGTCGGACGGGGAAAGTACATCGATCGGATTTTGCGTACGCAATTTTTGCCGTCCCTTCTTTTTTACGGACCGCCGGGCATTGGTAAAACGACGTTAGCAGAAATCGTAGCCAAGACATCGAATCGCGCATTTGTCGTCATCAGTGCCGTTACAAGCAATGTGAAGGAGTTGCGGGAAGTTTTAAAAGAGGCTGAAGATCGCTTGGGAGGGCAGGGACAGGAGACCGTCCTATTCCTCGATGAAATTCATCGCTTCAATAAATCCCAGCAAGATGTGTTGCTTCCCTATGTGGAAAAAGGCAAGATCATTTTAATGGGTGCCACCACGGAAAATCCCTATTTTTACGTTAATTCCGCTCTTTTATCTCGACTGCAGGTGGTTCAGTTGAATCCCTTAAACGATGACGCCATAAGGGAGCTTTTACACCGTGCCCTTGCCGATGAGGTAAGGGGCTTTGGAAAAGAGGATATTCAGTTTGAAGAGGGCGCCTTCGAAAATCTCATCGCCATGAGCCATGGCGATGGGCGATCGGCTCTTAATCTTTTGGAGATCTGCGTTCTGAGTACCCCGCCTAAGGAAAATGGTACGATTCTTATTACGGCGGATGATGTCTCGGCATCGTCATTACGACGTTCTCAACGTTACGACCGGGATGGAAACGAACATTACGATACAATTTCAGCCTTTATAAAATCCATTCGCGGATCGGATCCGAATGCCGCCGTATTTTATTTAGCCAAGATGCTGGATTCCGGTGAAGAGCCGGAATTTATCGCCAGACGCATGATGATTTCTGCATCGGAAGACATTGGAAACGCCGATCCATATGCCATCACCATGGCGGTCTCCGCCTTTCAAACCCTTAGGGTTATCGGAATGCCCGAGGGGAGAATTACACTGGCGCAAGCGGTAACTTATTTGGCGACGGCGCCAAAAAGCAATCGAAGCTACATGGCGATTAATCGCGCGATGGAAGATGTGAAGCGCGGAATCGGCAGAGTCATTCCGCCTTATTTAAGGGATCAGCATCAACCTCTGGAAGAACACGAAGGGTATCGCTACCCTCACGATTATCCCGATGCTTACGTTACCCAACGCTATTTGCCTTTGGACATGGAAGAAACGGCCTATTACAAACCCTCGGATCGAGGACATGAAATAAAGATAAACGAGTACTTAAATAAAATACATCAGGAGGACGAGAGTGAAAATTCGTGAAGTATTAGAACATTATAACGATTATTTGGACCAAGAAATGGTGCTTGAAGGTTGGATTAAGACGTCGAGAGATTCCAAGAATTTCGGTTTTATTCAACTTACCGATGGCAGTGGATTCGACGGAATTCAAGTGGTTTATGAAGGTGATATTGAAAACTTTAAAGAAATTTCAAAATATCCCCTTTACAGTTCTATTCGAGTAGAAGGAAATCTGGTAGAAAGCCCCGGCGCTAAACAACCGATTGAAATTCACGCGACAAAAATCGAACCCTTACATTTGGCGGAATCGGATTATCCTCTTCAAAAGAAGCGCCATACATTTGAATATTTGCGAACCAAGGCGCATCTACGTCCTCGTACTAATACATTTCAAGCGGTGTTCCGCGTACGCAGTCTGATCGCTTTTGCCATTCATGAATTTTTCCAACAACGCAACTTCGTCTACGTGCATACGCCCATTATTACGGCTTCCGATGCGGAAGGCGCCGGCGAAATGTTCCAAGTAACGACATTTGATTTAAATAACGTTCCGAAAAAAGACGGCGTCGTCGATTTTGAAGAGGACTTCTTCGGTAAGCATGCGAACCTTACGGTTAGCGGTCAATTACAAGCGGAAGCTTATGCACTAGCTTTTAGAGATGTTTATACCTTCGGTCCGACATTCCGTGCCGAAAACTCCAACACCCAACGCCATGCGGCGGAATTCTGGATGATCGAGCCGGAAATGGCCTTTGCCGATCTCAATGTAAACATGGATGTGGCGGAAGCCATGCTCAAATACATTATTAACTACGTCTTCGAACATGCTCCGAAAGAGCTTGAGTTCTTCAACTCCTTTATCGATAAAGGCTTAATCGATCGTTTGAAAAATGTAATGGAATCGGATTTTGTCCGCATCACGTACACCGAAGCCATCGACATTTTAGAAAAATGCGATCGCGAATTTAAGTATCCCGTCTCCTGGGGAATCGATCTTCAAACAGAACATGAACGCTATATTACCGAAGAAGTTTACAAAAAGCCCGTTTTTATTACGGATTACCCGAAAGAAATTAAGGCCTTCTACATGAGAGAAAACGAAGATAAGAAAACCGTGGCCGCAATGGATTTACTCGTACCGGGCATCGGCGAAATTATCGGAGGTTCTCAAAGAGAAGAGCGTTTAGACGTTTTGGAAGCGAAGATGAAGGATCTCGGTTTAACAGGTGATAATTATGAATGGTATCTCGATTTGCGCCGTTACGGAAGCGTCGTACACTCGGGATACGGTCTCGGTTTTGAACGCGCCGTCATGTACGTTACGGGCATGAAAAATATTCGCGACGTCATTCCCTTCCCGAGAACCGTAGGCAATGCAGAATTTTAGAAAGGGCACTCCCATGAAAGAATATGATCCGAAACAGATAGAAAAGAAGTGGCAAGATTTTTGGGACGAGCACGAAACCTATAAAGCGACTTTGGATCCCGAAAAGAAGAAATTTTACCCCTTAGTAGAATTTCCATATCCCTCCGGACAAGGCCTTCACGTCGGCCATCCGAGACCGTATACGGCCCTCGATATTGTAGCGCGTAAAAGACGTTATGAAGGCGAAAATGTCATCTTTACCATGGGTTGGGATGCATTTGGTCTCCCGACGGAAAACTACGCTATTAAAAATAAGATCCATCCTCGCATTGTTACGGAGCGAAACATCGAGAATTTTAAAAAGCAATTGAAAAGCTTAGGCTTTAGTTTCGATTGGAGTCGCGAAATCAATACGACGGATCCGAAATACTATCGCTGGACACAATGGATTTTCCTGCAATTATTTAAACGCGGCTTAGCGTATAAGGAAGAAATGCCCGTCAACTGGTGCCCTTCCTGTAAAGTAGGCCTCGCCAATGAAGAAGTCGTCGGTGGTAAATGCGAACGCTGCGGCACTGTCGTAAAACATCGTCGCCGCAGTCAATGGATGCTTCGTATAACCGAATACGCCGATCGCCTGTTGGAAGGTTTGGATACGGTAGATTTTATTGAGCCCGTAAAAATTCAACAACGCAACTGGATCGGGAAGAGCGTAGGCGCGGAAATTCACTTTAAAGTGAAAGATACGGATACGGTACTTCACGTGTTCACGACGCGACCCGATACGCTTTTCGGCGCCACCTATATGGTAGTAGCACCTGAGCACCCGATCGTGACCGATTACGCCGATAAAATCGAAAACATGGATGAAGTAAAGGCTTATCTTGCGGAAGTTGAAAAGAAATCCGACTTTGAACGTACGGAACTTTCCAAAGAAAAAACCGGCGTTCCGCTGAAAGGCCTTGTGGGCATTAACCCTGCCAATGGAAAAGAAATACCGATTTGGATTTCCGACTACGTTTTAATGACCTACGGCACCGGCGCGATTATGTCGGTACCCGGACACGATCAAAGAGACTGGGAATTTGCCAAAAAATTCGATCTTCCCATTATTCCCGTCATCGAAGGCGGCAATGTGGAAGAAGAAGCTTATACCGATGTTTCGGAAGGCATTATGATCAATTCGGATTTCTTAAACGGAAAATCCGTAAAAGATGCCATCGATACGATGATCCAATGGATTACGGAAAATGGGTTGGGCAAAAAGCAAACCAATTATAAATTAAGAGACTGGGTATTCTCGAGACAACGTTATTGGGGAGAGCCGATCCCCCTCATTCACTGCGACGAATGCGGATGGGTTCCCGTTCCGGAAGACGAATTACCTTTAGAGCTTCCCGAAGTGGAAAATTATGAGCCCACAGATAATGGACAAAGCCCCCTTTCGGAGGTGGAGGATTGGGTCAACACAACCTGCCCGAAATGCGGTAAGCCGGCCAAACGCGAAACCGACACCATGCCTCAATGGGCCGGCAGCAGCTGGTATTATTTACGCTATACCGATCCGAAAAACGAAGACGTCCTGGCATCGAAAGAAGCTCTCGAATACTTTATGCCCGTCGATTGGTATAACGGCGGTATGGAACACACC
>QWCH01004480.1_pt1 | contig 12670 bp, 17 predicted proteins | sample 1972671 | NCBI WGS metagenome assembly QWCH01 (sample SAMN09866713, study PRJNA288562) | Human gut metagenome isolate term3_stool, whole genome shotgun sequencing... | isolation source: gut | host: Homo sapiens | place: USA: California | reverse complement strand
GGTCCAGTCGAACACCGGCATGAAGTTGTAGCAGATGACCTTGACACCGAACTTGGACAGATTGCGGATGCACTGCTTGTAGTTCTCGATGTACTTGTCACAGGTGGGCAGGCCGATCTTGATGTCATCGTGGACATTGACCGACTCGACCACGTCCATGTCGAAGCCGTAGGCGTGGATCTGATCAGCTACCTTCTGGATCTCGTCGATCTCCCAGATCTCGCCGGGCATCTTGTCGTGCAACGCCCAGACGATGCTGGTCACGCCGGGGATCTGCTTGATGTCGCTCAGGCTGATGGGATCGTTGCCCTCGCCATACCAGCGCCAACCCATTTTCATAGGCATAGGAAAATCCTCCTGTTTTATATTTTCTGCTTTGCATTTTCCGCGCAGCCGTGTGCCGCGCTCTTGTACTTATATTCTAGTATATCAGTTGCGTTTTTTCAATGGTCGCTTTGCCGGTTTTTAATGTTTGTTCTTGTATACTTTAGACAAAAAGAACAAAAATCCGTCGGACATCACCCGCCCGACGGATTTTTACACGATTCAAAATGCCGGTTTCAGCGTTTCAGCTTCTGCCGGATGGACGGAGCCAGCACATCCTTGAAATATTCAAAGGTGTCCAATTCCAGAATGGCAGAGCCTGTCAGATAAATGCCCAGACCAACCACCACCTGAATGATCACCGTCAGCAGATCCGGCAGGTGCAGAAAAATGACCAGATACATGCACAGGCCCGCGCCCGCTGCCAGCAGCAGGGTCGGCAGGATATCACGCATCTGTTCCAGATAGCCATAGCCGATCAGCTTTTTGTTGAGCTGTGCATCCAGGATCTGGGTCACAACATTCGTGATCAGCATACCATATGCAATGGCCTCGACGCTGACACGGAATGTTGCCAGCAGAAAAAGGATGCACACCCCTTCGTTCAAAAGCTGACATTTCAGGTAAAGATCGCTGCGGCCCACCGCCTTGGCTGCATTCAGGTTTGCCGTGATGATCGGCCAGCACGCATACCCCAGACAGAACACCCTGAGGAACAGCACACAGGGCAGCCACTTCTCGGTGAGGATCAGGCGCACCAGCGGTTCGGCACAGAACGCAGTGCTCATCATCACCGGCGCAATAATATAGGTACAGGTCTTGATGGAGCGGCGGGTCATGTTCTTGACCTGCGCACGGTCATCCTGCAGTGAGGACATGACCGGGAACAAAACGCTCTCAATGGAAGTATCCACGCTTGACGCGATATTATAAGTCAGGTTATCGCCCTGATTGTAATACGCCAGATCCGCCGAGGTGTACATCTTGCCGATGATCAGGCTGCGCAGGTTGTTGTAGATGACGCTGCTCAGCGACGAGGCCAGCAGCTTCCAGCCATAAGAGAGCAGCCCTTTCAGGTGCTGCCACGAAAACTCCATCTTAGGCCGCCAGGAGGACAGCTTCCACAACACCAGCGTGTCCACCGTGATATTGGATACCTGCTGCACCACCAGCGCCCAGACTCCAAAGCCCATATAGGCAAGGCCCAGGCCCAGGACCGTGGATACGATCGCGCCCGCAAAGGCGGAATAGAAAAAATACTGGAACTTCATGTTCCGGGTCACATGCGCCTGCTGGATCGTTTTGATGCCGCAGACCGCCACTGTCAGGCTGATGCCGCGAAAGATCGGGGTCATGCTGGGGTCATTGTAGAAAGCAGCCAGATACGGTGCCGCCACGAACATTCCCCCATACAGCACAAAGCTGATCACAATGCTGAAAAAGAACGCCGACGAGTAATCCAGCTCGTCCACTTCCTTCTTCTGCACCAGCGCGGTGCCAATGCCGCAGTCCAGCAGGACATACATGATATTGTTGAACACCGTCACCAGTGCCACCTTGCCGTAATCATCGGGTGTAAGGATGCGCGCCAGAAGGATGGACACCACCGCTGAGATCAGCTGCACACCGCACCGCTCTGCAAAGCGCCAGAAAAAACCGTTTACAATAACATTTTCTTTTTTCTCGTTCATTCCTGCGTCCACTCAAATTCCTTTCAAAAAACCGGTCGGTCTGCACCCTGCGCAGAAATGCATTTCCGCCGTATCCTTATCATCTTCTTCCCTGCTGCCAAAACAACTGAGCAGAGATAGTTAGTTATATAGTATCACACCCATCCATGCATTTCAACCAACATATTCTTAAGAAATGACGGCCCGAAAATTTCATTTAAAAAGAGAAAAAGCGCTTGACTATCTGCCTGGAACGTGGTAATATATTCAAGCAGTCCGCATCACGGTCTTTCACCTCAGAGATTTCAGGGCTGCGAAAACAATACGGTATGCGAGGGTGGCGGAACTGGCAGACGCGCACGTTTGAGGTGCGTGTGGTTTATCCTTGGGGGTTCGAGTCCCCTCCCTCGCACCAAAAACCAGTACACATTGTGTGCTGGTTTTTCTTTTTGTGCGAGGGAGGGGGGCTCGAACAAGGCGGCGGCATTTATGCCGCAAGCAAAGCCACAGTGCGGCTTTGCTTAGCCTGCGGGTCCCAACCCGTAGGAATGTCTATCAGGGGTGTACCCATTTTGTACCGGTCTCTTTTTGTACGAGGGAGGGGGCTCGAACAACACTATTTATTATATAAAAGAAAGCGCGATGAATTCTGAGAACTCATCGCGCTTTTTCTCTTATGCGGGTAGTGGGGGTCGAACAACAAAAAATGATTGAGCGACGTCAAAAACGTATCTGCAACGCGCCTAAACACTTGCTAAAAAGGTAGTGCGGTTGGTTTGTAGCCCATGTATTTTGCTACATTTACAAAAAAGAGTGTTACCAAAACTGTTACCAGATTCAGGCCTGTGCCTTTTTGAATGCCGCGGTGGTAGCGGCAGCAAGATCTTCCCTCTGACCATCAAGCTCGTGCCGATACACTCCGGCAGTATCCATGTTCTTGCTGTGACCGACCAGCATCTTCAGCTGGCTGTCGGTCAATACGCCGGATTCAATGCTGACGAAAGTGTGCCGCATCTCATACAGCGTGACCTGAGGCTCAATGCCATTGTCACGCTGGTACTTCTTCCAGCGCTTGAATAAAGCTCTCTGGTTCGGGATCTGGAACAAAGGGGTGGTATAGTTCAGCGGGATATCGGAAGCCTTCAGCAAGGCTACCTGCGCTTCGTAGGCCTCATGGGCTTCCTCGCCCATGTCAAATGAGCGAATGGCGTTTTCGTTCTTGCCGGTGGTTTCCTCATCCAACCGGTTGATGCTGCGGCGCAGATTGACCGTGTTTCCTTTGATATCACCATACCAGAGCCCCACAAGTTCACCGGGGCGTACACCTGTAGCAACTGCAAACCGGTAGGCATAGATATACTCGTCAAAGACCAGCTTGCCATAGTAAAGGCGGGTGTCCACATCAAACAGAACTTTCAAAGCGGTCGGCTGTAAAATCTTTTTCTTCCCCATGCGGGCATTCTTCGGGATAGACAGCTCAGGGAACATCGTACTGTACCTGTTCCGGCGGCACCATTTCAAAAAGCTGATCTCCGTTGAGCGGATCGTCATAATGGTCTTGCGGCTCAAAGGCTTGTCGCTTGACCTACGCTGACGCTCCTTTTTAAGGCATCGCTTTTTGAAAGACATATTGATGGCTTTTTGCAGATCGCCTTCGGTCAGCTCGTCAATGCGGATGTCCCCACAGACAGGCAGAATATAGTAATCTCCGTATTTCTTGCACTGCTCAACATAGGATGTGCCGCAGGTGAGCTTCAGCTCTTCCACCCACTCGGCATAGAGGGTGGCTACCTTCTTCCTGCCGTCCCGGATACTGTCATCCAGCCATGCGTCCGCTTTTGCGTTTGCTTCCCGTTGTCCTGTTCGGCCCGGCGTGCTGCTGTAAAAGCGCTTGCGGGTACCGTTCTTCTGCACCGCGATGCACCAGCGGCTTTCCTTCTCGACCCAAAATGCCGTGTTGGTTCTCTTTTTCATAAAATCCACCTCCATACACAAGGGTACACTTTGACAAGCCTGCCCGGAGGTGGTACAATACAAGTGTTCATGTTGGATTGTACCCTCTGGGGCAAGCCACTCTGCAAACGCTCTCGGTGTTGGTAGCACCGGGGGCGTTTTTTGTTTTTATTGAGCTGTTGCAGATTTTGCAACGGCTGGAAGCAATGTGCAAAATTTGCACATTGTTTGGCCTTACTTCTTCGCTTCAGCTTTTTCGCTGCGCTTACGCCACTGGCTCTTCAGGCCGTCAATATGCTCAAACAGATCAGGCTTGATATCAGCCCACATCGGGTCAAGGATAAAGTCCACGCCCTCCCGTCGGGCAAGCTTGGCAGCGGGGACAAAATCACTGTCACCGGCAATCAGAATGATCTGATCAACCTGCTTCTTATACGCGAGTGACGCAATATCAACACCAACACGCATGTCCACGCCCTTTTGCTGAGCCACAAAAACGAAATCGTCCTCGGTCAGCTCTTCCAGCTGCTTTGTGCCAGCAAGAAGCTTGCGGGTCACATCCGGGCGCAGATTGTAGGCCATTTGGTTGGACAATGTACCAAGGCGGAGTGCAAATTTTCTGCGCTTCCGCAATTCTTCCAAAAAGGTCTGCGTCCATGTATAAGTATCAGATTTGTCCAAATCCACATTCTTCTTTGTCAGCGGGTGGTACACGCTGCGGCGGCCTACTGGCTCACAATCGTAATAGAAAATGCGGTACAGCTGACGCTCCTCGTTGCCGTCCTTATCGTGAAGGTGAGCCATACAGTAAGCATTCAGTTCCTTCGCACGTTCCTCGGCGGTCTTTTTGCCCCACAAGTGGGCTGCACGTTTGCGGTAAAAGCCGCCATCAACCAGAATTGCTGTCTTTGCCATTTGTGTTACACTTCCTTTGGTAAAAAATAAGACCCCAGGATTCAGCCTTCCCCATATCGGCGGGGGGCTTACTACCAGGGGTCTGTTAAGCATTTTGAAACATCATGTTTCTGATGGCATCCTGTAAAGATGCACCCCCATTATATGCGTTTTTGTTGATTTTGTCAACTCATTTTGCAAAATAATCAATTATTGGTTATTTTTCGCAAATTTTAGTGAAATATCGCTTTTCACCCCACCCAGTGCGTCCAGCCTACGGCCTTGCCCTCAATGTGCACCTCTTCCAGTTGGGAGCCGGTATAGACCATGGGCGCATAGGCCGGGTTTGCGGGCATCAGGGTCAGCGTGCCGGGGTTGTAATATACCCGCTTGAGGGTAGCTTCGCCGTCAATGCGCACTGCGGCGATCTCTCCGTTCTCCACCTCCGGCTGGATGCGGATATACACCACGTCTTTATCGTGAATGCCGGCATCCACCATGCTGTCACCGTGGCAGGTCAGGGAAAAATCGCACCGGATGTTCTCCGGAACGTCCACCATTTTTTCAATGTTCTGCTCTGCCGTGATGGGTTCCCCGCAGGCAATGCTGCCGATCAGCGGGATCTTCTTCATCTTTGGCATTGGTTCAAAGCCCGGCGGGATGGTGGGCTTCTTGGGCGCTAGTACAATCGGGTCAGCAATCTTAATATCTGTACGTCCGTACAGATAATTCATATCCACATTAAACAGGTCAGCGATTGCTTCCATGGTTTCAAACCCCGGCTCCCGCTCCCCACGTTCATACATGTTTACACTACTCTTAGACAAATCCAGCTCATCCGCAAGCCGTTGCTGTGACCAGCCTTTTTCACGGCGCAGCGATTTTAGCCGCTCTGCAAAAGTTGCCATCAGGCCACCTCCCTATATTATTACAATCAAATAATAGCACATATCGTGCACAAGTTCAAGCACAAAAAGTGCACTATTCTTTTGCGCACATTTTGTGCACTCTGCGAATAGATTTATTTTCTGGTTTTGAGTACAATAGGTGCACGGAAAGGAGGTGACCCAATCAGATGGACGGTAAGACCATCGGCCACAAGCTGCGCGCATTGCGCGGCGAAATGGACGCAAAAACCGTTGCTGATGCGCTTGGAATCAGCACTTCGGCGCTTTTTATGTATGAGCGCGGCGAACGCATTCCCCGCGACCAGATCAAAAAGCGCATTGCTCAGTATTTCGGCCAGAGTGTCGAAGAAATTTTTTTCGCAGAATGAGCACATATTGTGCGCAATTCAAAAGGAGGTGAAAAGCATGAAAATCAAAATCATTGGTGAACCCAAAGAAATTGCCGCCCTTGTATTAGCGGTACAAGGGCGGCAAAATCGCGAGGTGTTAGCCATTGGTGAGATCAGTGCCAAGGGTCACAGCAATGATCTGGTCACAAAAGACAGTCAGAACAGGGAAATTCACAACGGGACTTGTGGTTTCCAGACGAGCATCCTTTAGCAGAATAAACTCACAGCTTTCACCCGTCTGCGGACTTTCTTCTTCAGCAGAAGCAGCTTTGGAAACGGCCTTGAGAGCTGAGGAGTTAACTGTCTGCGCAACGGCAATGTTCGGATTGCTATTTTCCTCATCAAATACGGGGATACCGCTGATCATGCCAGCAGGTGTCACCAGAAATAAACGGTTCTTTGCAAATTCTTTGAGGGAAATGGTATTTGCATATCCAGTAAGAACAGCCATTTTAGTCAATGACAAGCTCATGTTTTTTCACCTCCTTCCGTTTTGGGGTGTCTTTATGATAGCACATCCATAGTGAAAAATACATACTTGCCCGCCATCCAAAGGAGGTGAAGAAGATGAAGAACCACGAAATGCAAATCTTTGCTCTTTGCATCCAGATTCTGGCATTGGTTGTCATTTTACTAAAGAAATGAACATCGATGCAGCCGCAATCAAAATTGCGATCACATTGCATACTCGGTTGAATCTATTTTCTTTGGCCTGATCTCTCATCTCTGCATCATGCTGTTCTTGCAACTTGTGCAGAACTTCGCAATGTTCTTTCTGGCTCTGCTCAAATTTTTCTCGCAGTTCACGCAGGTCTTCGGAAGCCGCTTCCTCAGCATACGAGCTTTTTGAGTGGTCGCAGGCATCAAGTAAAGCTTTCAACTGTTCTTCTGTAAGCTGACTGCAGTCCGGCTGCTTTACCGTAGAGGTAAAAACAGCCATCTTCGCAGCTTCACGATGATAACCTGTAAGCTTTTCAATTTCTTTATTTTCGCTCATTTTTTATCACATCCTTCCTGTTTTCTCCATTTTACCGCAGGAGCGAGGTGCACACAAGGAGGTGAAACACATGGACAACAACAAAAAGCCCAGCGAACCTGTGGAAGAGGAACGCTGGGCGCTGAAGGATGTGCCGACTGGAGAACTTTTGAAGGAACTGATCCGTCATGATGATGTAAGGATTCTAAGCCTTCATCATGACCAAAACGGTGTCGGGAATATCTACATATCTTTACAAATCGGATACTTCGGATGCTCCGAAGTGCCGGATTCTCTTAGTGTGAATGATGTTCAGGACCGATGACGCTGCTCCTGCTTATCCTGATTTATAGCAAGGATGTCATTATACAGTTCTTCGCGGTCATGCCGTGCGATGTACCAGTCTTTGAAAAGCACTTCCAGAAGCTTGATAAGCTTTTGGGCTTCGCCTGGATCGATGTCAACAATCAGATTCACATCTGTTTCCATGTGGGCACCGATGTTACCCAGCTCACGAAGGTCTTTAAGCGCTTCATGCAAATCCGCGGGAATTTTATCTTGAATCCTTTCCATTTCTTTCGCCAAGCTTCTGTCATGGACTCCCCAGAAGTCCCGAATCATTCCTTGCAAGCAGCGGCGGGCCAGCGTAGCAGCCGCCCTTGGACTTTTATCCAGAATAGAACAAGCTTCAAGGTAATCTGTTCTGATGGCTTCCGGGATGTAATCTGGCAGAACCATTCCCGTATACGGAGGATACGTCAATGAGAAAGCGTTGTCGAATCCTGTAATCCGAACGGAATATCTCTCACACGCTGGGCAGCAGTGGTAACGAGCTTGGATTTCATGATCAAGCCATGTGTAGCCAGTTATCGCTAATTCGTCCGCATCTCGGCCGTAATCAATCGTTCGGATTTTCGTATTATCACTTTTCTCGATAAATTCAACTCCGCAATATGGACATCTAAATTTTGTTTCAGGCATTTCAACATCTCCCTTCCGCTCAAGTATACCGCAGAAGGGAGTCACCCACAAGGAGGTACATATTCACCATGAACGAAATTATCTTATCCACCCAGAACGGCGAACCGGTGGCATCCAGCCGGGACGTTGCCGAACGATTCGGAAAAGAGCATAAAGATGTGCTTCCGCTCCATCAAAAATCTGACGGCGCAAAATTGCGCTCTCCTCAAAATGTTCCACAAGACCGAGTACACCACTGCTCAAAACAAAAAGGCCACCATGTACCTGATGAACCGCGACGGCTTTTCCCTGCTGGCCATGGGCTTTACCGGCAAGGAAGCCGTGCAGTGGAAGCTCAAGTACATCGAGGCCTTCAACCAGATGGAGAAGCAGCTGGCCGCGCAGCACAAAGAGCAGCAGGCCGTGCAGGACGCCAACATCCAGAGCGCCATCGACCGGGTGATCGAAGCCCGGAAGAAACTGGACGAGAACACCGCTTTTCTGGATGAGTGCCGCAAGAACCGCGAGGACAGCAAGGCCAAGTATATGCAGGTCAAGGCCCTGTGCGGCGAGTTCAAGGCCATTTACGGCCAGCATTGCGACACGGTGCGCACCATGGAGAACGTGGTGCGCGGCTCCCAGAGCTTCCTTACCAACGCCATTGACAGCCTGACCATCGTTGCCAAAGGCTATCCGTTCTACGCCGCCCTGATGGACAGCCTGCTGGATGGGCTGCCGACCGCCAAGAAGGAGGAATAAAATGTTGAACACATCAACTATTCGCGGCACTTTCAAGCAGATCCCATACTGGAAGCTGCGGGGCCGGTTCCACAGCTGCGGATTCCGGGATCAGGAAGTGGCTGAGTACATCGGCATTGGCCGTGACACCATGAGCGCCCGGATGAACGGGCACCAGCCGTGGACAAGTAAAGAGATCGCAGCAATTTGTGAACTGTTGGACATCCGGCAGGACGAGATCGGGGAGCTTTTCTTCCCGGAAGTGGGCAAGGAGGATGAATCCGCATGAGAATCAAATCTGGAGTTTGGTACTGGCTGGCAATGGCCTGCTTTGTGGTGGGCCTGCTGTACGGCCTGGGGCTGGAGGGCAGCTTTCAGACCCTTGGCACCGTCTCGGACGGTGCGTTCGTCACGGCTATGGTGCTGATCCTGCTGGCAATCTTCTTCATGCTGCAGGGCTTTGCAGCCGAAGCGCGTGAGAAGCGGCCCCGCAAGATTCACCAGCAGCCCCAGAACACCGTGAAGAGCGGTAGAAAGGCGGGCTGAGCATGGCAGTCAACAACAATATGATCTACACACGTATCTGTGTTGACTGCGGGAAGGTGATGCGTAATGTGGGCCGCCGCACGGAGCGGTGTCCGGAGTGCCGCGCTGTACATATCAGGGTGAAAGCTCTCGAAGCGAGCTACCGGGAGCGCACAGAGCAACTTATCCGCCAGCAGGAAGAGCGGGCCGAGGCAATCCATCAGGGCCTTGTGGACGACAACGAGCGCTTTACTGCAAGCGCAGGCACCTATGGCAAAGGCCGCATCAAAGAGATTTTGGCCGCACAAAAGAAAAAGCAGCCCGCCGGTGCGCCAACACCGACGAGCTGCAAGGGATGATGAGTTTGAACGACTTCATCACCCCGATGATATCACAAAATCGGAGGTTTTACAATGAAAGGAATTTTGATCGAACCGGGCAAAGAGCCGGTAGTCACCACCCTGCCGGACACGCTGCAGGGCATCGAAGCACTGCTGCGGTGCCCCTGTGAGCAGAAAGTCCTGCCACGCACCCCGGCAGTGCTGGTGTACGGCATCATGGGCAGAGACCTGAACCGTATCTATCGCGGCCAGCATATCTACGGCCCTATCCTCTGCTACGGCTGGAAGGGCAACAACATCCAGCCCATGAGCAAGGATGTGCAGGCCGAGATGCTGGACCGCCTGAAGGGCACGGAGGTGCGGGTATGATCATCAGCCAGAACAGCAACGATGTTTACTACGCCTATACCCGTGGGCGCTTCTGGCGCTGGGACGAATCCGCACGGGTCTGGAAGGAAAGCCATCTGCTGGCCCAGAAGTTCGGCAAAGCCAAGGCCGCTGAAAAACATCTGACCCCGGAAGCGTTTCTGACCAGCGACGAGTTCATCCCCATGGACGACTACGAGCTCCCGGAGCAGATGCTGACGGCCCTCAGGGAGGCCAAGCCCTGCAGGAACGCGCCCATCGAACCGATGAAGGAGGAACCCGAATGTCAGACGTCGACCCCCGTAGCATCCCCTACGAAGAACTCATCGGCCCCTGCCGCGAATGCGGACAGTTCTTCTGTGGCCCCTGCTGTCCAGTCTATGACTGCTACCGAAGCTGTAACATTTGATTTTGGCGCAGACGACCAGACAAACGCCCTGCTGTTGCAGGACGCGCAGACCTTCATCACCGGTAACATGGCCCGCATTATGGCCGCAAAGCACGCCCACGACCTGACCGCAAACCACTATCAGGGCAGCTGGGGCAAGTGGTGTGCCGCCGTCGGCATCAGCCGGGACACCGGTGAAAACATGGTGAGGGTTGCCGAACAGTTCGGCAACATCCAGCTGGAAGGCAGGTCCATTCTGGACGTACAGCCCCTGAAACTGCTGTATGCCGCTGCCAAGCCCAGCACCCCGGAGGTGGTCAAGCAAGCCGTTTTTACCGGTGACATCACTACTTACAAAGAGTATCAGGAGCTTATGGCCCAGCTCAAAGCGGAGAAAGACCGTGCCGATGCCGCCGAGAAGTCCGCTCAGAACGCCCGCAAGGAAAATGCCTATTTCAAGGAGCTGGTGAAAAGCGCCGAAGCCCAGACCCATAAGGACACGGAAAAGCGGGAAGAAGCAGAAAGCCGCTACGAATCCGCTCTTGCCGACATCAGCGGCCTGAAAGAGCAGAACGCCCAGCTGAAAGAGCGCGCCGACTCTGCCGAGGCCCGCGAAGAGGAAGCATGGAAGATGCAGAGCAAGGCCGAAGCCCGGGCCAAGGATGCTGAGAATCAGCTTTCCGGCTCCCGGCAGGTGGCCGAAGCGGCAAAGCTCCGGGCGGATAAGCTGCAAGAAGAAAATGCGGCCCTGAAAAAGCAGCCCATCGCTGCCGTGGTGGATGAGGAAGAGGTAGCCCGGCGGGCCAAAGCTCTGGCTCACCAGTGGGATGAGGAAGAACTGGACCGTCTGGCAGCAGAAAAGGCCTGGGGCCTTGCAGATGCCCGGAATTCTGAACTTGCCAAGGATAACACTGCCCTGCGCAAACAGCTGGCCACACTCCAAGCCCGCGCCAATGACAATACACAGGCCGATTTTGAGACCGCCAACTACTGCGCCAGCCTGTTCCGTTCGGCATGGGACACCTGCAAAGGCAGCTATTCCCGCCTGACCGGTGAAGATCTGGAGAGCACCTTCCAGACCCTGTGCGGCGCACTGAACAGCATCATGGAAGAAGCTTCCCTGCTCTGCCGTCAGCCCGCAGATTATGACGGAGGTGCAGCTGATGAACCCGATGTATGATCTTGCGCTGGACGGCTACGGCCCGCCGCTTGAGCCGCCCGACAACTATTACTTTTTGCCACGCGAACAGGAAGCAGAACAGGAGGATCCCGAAAATGACGAATGAATTGACCGTCCGGGTGGAGCACCCGGAACTGCCCGCGATCCGGTGGAACGAAGCCGAGGTGCAGCAGAATCTGACCGAGATGCTGGCCGCCTACACCGGCCGCATCTACACCCCGGACACCATCAAGGATGCCAAGGCTGACCGCGCCGCCGTGAACAAGCTGGACAAGCAGCTCAGCGATGCCGCCCGCAGCGCCAAGGCTTTTTACATGAAGCCGTTGGAAGAGTTCTTGCAGAGTGCCAAGCAGATGCAGGGTCAGTGCAAGGCTGTCTCCGGTGCCATTGACCAGCAGGTCAAGGCTGTGGAGGAAGCCGAGCGGCAGGATAAGCAGGATGCGCTGCGGGCTGTCTATGCCGACTGCATCGGAGAACTGCGGGAGCTTATCCCCTTTGACCGCCTGCTTGTGCCCCAGTGGCTGAACAAAACCTATGATCTGGCAAAGGCCAGCCGGGAGCTGCGCCGGGATGTTGAAACACGGCGGAAAGAGTTGAAAATCATTCAGGACACCTGCGGCGAAGATGCTGAAGCCTGCAAACTGGGATATCTTCGTGTTCTGGATCTGAACGCCGCGCTTGCCGAACACCTGCGCCTGCAGGACAACCGGGAAAAGCTGCGCCGCGCAGAAGCAGAAAGGCAGGCCGCAGAACGTGCCCGCGCAGCTGCACCGGTGATCATCCCTCCCACCGAGGAAGAGCGTCAGCTCAAGGCGGAAGCTGAACAGAGCGCCCAACGCAACGCCTTTATCACCGCTTCCGGACGGCTGGACTGTGAAGTGCTGCAGCGCTTTGCAGTACCTGCCCAGCCGGAAGCTCCTGCCCGCAAGCAGTATCGTTTCTGGGTGGAGTTCACCCGCGAGGACATTGCATGGTTCAAGCAGGGAGCCGCAGAGCGCGGCTTCCGCTATGGTTCGATCAAATAATTTTGGAGGTAGTTACTTATGGCACTTACTCGT
>QWCH01004479.1_pt1 | contig 12675 bp, 6 predicted proteins | sample 1972671 | NCBI WGS metagenome assembly QWCH01 (sample SAMN09866713, study PRJNA288562) | Human gut metagenome isolate term3_stool, whole genome shotgun sequencing... | isolation source: gut | host: Homo sapiens | place: USA: California | reverse complement strand
TAGGAGCGTAAGGAGGATACGTGAGGGCAGTAGCAGAGAAAAAGGCCGGGTTACCACCCGAGATGGCCGATGCTGCTGGTGATATTTCGTCCTCGCAAATTAAATCTACAGACCATGCCGCGACTAAAGATAGCGCGCACCGGGAAGTCTCTATAGAGCTGCCGATCCTGTTCCTGGATGTAGACGGGCCGCTGAACCTGTGGGGGAGGGCGAACCGGCGTATTCTCAATCCGCTGCTGCGTGCCCACTTGGTACAGCTACAACCAGATAATTCCTTTAACGTTAATGTGGTGCTTTCCCGCCTTCTGGGTCCGCGCCTGCGGGAACTTGGCAAATATTTCGAAGTGCGGTGGGCGACCTCCTGGAATCAGTGGGCGAATCAGCATCTTTCCCCCCTGCTGGGGATTTCGAAGAATCTTCCCTGGGTGCGTTGCCCTAACGGTGACCCCCGGGCAAAATTTCCCGAAGTTATGGCTGCTGCCGGAGACGCCAGTTTTGCCTGGGTAGATGATTATTTAACCGAGGAAGTAGCCCAACAAACTCGTAAGAAATTGCGCTCGCCGCAGTGCGCTCTTTTAGTTTCGCCCCATATTATGTGCGGTATAGATCGCGAAGTTGCCCACCTGCTAAAATGGTTTTCGCAAATACCGCAAACAGAGCGGGAACCGGGCAGACGCGAGGCGCGGAAAGCGGCTAGCCTGCTAAGTTCAGGACGAGTTTCCGCCTGGCTGGTTACTCCCTCAATGGTGATGTGTTTGAGTTTGCGAAAGGGGGCAAAGCGCTATGGCTAAACTGACGGTAGGGAAAGTGGCGAAGCGTTGCCTGGAAATATCAAAACAGTTAAACCCCCGACTTGACGATCCTCGTTTACAGGATCTGCGCGTCAGTATCGAGCAGGCACGCCGCGCGATTAAGGAAGGGCAGTTACCACGTTGGCAGGTGAAACGACTGGTAGATACGGTCGCTTTGGCGGCAATGCTCACTGGTAATGCTAAACTCGCGGAACAAGTTTTTGGGTTGTGGATGAAATCCGGACAGTCGATCTCCCAAAACCCGGCATCTTTGGTATTAGAACCACTCTCGGATTTAGGAAAAAAATCCGAGGGAGCGTCACCGGAGGCTAACCCGGGGCAGCCTGCCGGGCAGGCGCTTGCGGAAGAGGTCGATAACTCCCAAAGCTCAGGAATGGGACTAGCCGCTATGGTCTCGGCAGCTTACGCGGCTGAAAACGATAGTGCCCAAAACCCTACGGAAAGTGCCGGGGTGAAGCAAGCAGCCAGCAACACTCCTGCGCCGCAGCCGGTGGAAGCAAAATCAAAATCTGACCAAAGCAATCCAAAGCCGGTCGCTACCGCACCAGCTCCTGCGGTTTCTGCTAACGCTGAATGGAGTGCTTCGCGCGGACAAATGCCCTGGTTACCCGTCCAGCGCCCGGCTCCGGCGCCGGATCGGCGAGGGGAAGTCGAACCGGCTCCCGCTGCCGATATTGCTGAGGCGAACTCATCCCAGGTAAAACCGGAAACCAGTCCGGGTAATGTTTTGGCTCCGGGCAGCGAGTTTCCTCCGCGCCGCTCCCTGGTACGCCGGGATCTTTCCCCCCAGTCTCCCACCCTAGCCAGCAGCCAGATACGACCGGCGCCTGCTCCGCCTGCTGATCAGCCCTTGCCAAGTGCAGCACCCCCAAAGCCAGCGGCGCCGGCACCGCCCGCAGCAGTAACGCCGGCAGCTGCCCCAACTGAGGTGGCGCCGACGCAGGCACCACCGCTTGATGATGCTGCTATCTGGGATTATTTCCAAAAGATGGGTTTTGATTCCAAACTCAATATGAGTTTCGAAGAGTTCGTGGCGCGCAAGAACCATACTGTGACCAGTAACGCTGAAACTGGGAGTAACATAGCAGCACACCCGGCAACGCAACCAGAGGCACCACGTTCGGCTTTTGCAGAAGTGCCGGATGAAATGCCAGCTAGCCTGCTAGCTTCGCAGTCAGAACCCTCAGAATCAGCCCTAGCGCCAGCAGAATCGGCTTTGCGACGAGCTGCCCAAAGTCCGCTGGCACCCTCTCGAGTACCTCCCGCCGCCCCCCATAAGCCCCGGGAAATATTAGCTGATGCCGACCGGCAGCCTTCAACCAGGCTAATCACTATTCGGGTACGCGGCTATTTTGACTATCAACCCCGTTTTACACGTCCGAAACAACGCCTCGATGAACCAGCAGTGGCCGGCTCTACCACCTCTTTCGCTAAAAGTATTATTAGTGCCGAGGGGCCGATGCCCCTAGAATTTTTAGCGCGCCGGCTGTGTCAGAAGTACCGGATTGAATATCACGAGCAGCGGCCGGAAGAGATCAGTCGTTGCCTCGGCTCGGGGTTGCGTCTGATATCAGAGCCCGGAATGCGCACTGTTTGGCCAGCTGGGGTCGATCCTCTCAACTGGAATACCGCTCTGCAATCTCCAATTGGATTACCTCGTAAACTGGAGTCGCTGACCCTAACAGAGGTAGCTAACGCCTTGCGGTGGCATATCTCGCGTACTAACAGCATGGAGCGAACCGAGATTATAGGTGAAGCCTTTAAGCTGCTTTACGGTATTTCTCCCTTAACTGCGCCAGCCAGACAGCTAGCAGATAGAGCTATTTCCTATGGGATAGCCAATAATCTGTTGGAAGCCGGTAATGACACCCTGTGGCTGCCCTGATATTAGCGAGTGAAGTCTTTAAAATCTGTTGTCCACCTGATAGGGGTATTTATCTAAACTCATCTGAAGATAACCAAATTACGAGCTAAAAATGCGGGGGTTGGGAAATATTTCCCAACCCCCGCAAGGCATTTATTCAGTTATAGAACTAGCGCAGCGTCTAGATTTTCACCTGCTCCGAAAGGGGAGTGTGATTACCGAAGCGGTGGTTAGTGAAGGCTACTGCCTGCTCGCGAACAAATGGGATCATTTCTACGCGTCCACAAGCAGTCACCGGATGTGACCAGACCGCTACATTCACATTGCCATTAACTGCTTCATTGACTGCCTTCACATCTCCACCGATCAGGCGGATACGTCCATCCAGCCCGGCAGCGGCAGCCCAGGCCGGCAGACGGTCACGGAAGGACTGATCGGACTCGACCTCGTAATCGATGTGCTGTACGCGCAGGTACTGAAGCAGCGCGGAATCTGGTTCTTGCGGCATCGATACCGAAACCTGCGAACCAACGGCGCGACCGGCAGCTGCCAGCATTAACACCTGAGAGGCGTCCTCGCCCTCGGATAGACGAATCAAGACCGGCAGTGGACGGTAACGCAACACGTTACGTTCGACCCGCAGATCCGAGGGGTCATGCCCAATGCCAAACTCGCTGTCTAGAGCCTGCTGTGAAGAACGCAGCGAGGCCATTACGAACTCTATATTGGAATCCAAAGAGCGCGCTACTTTCGCGGCTTCCACCAAGGCGCGGTTGCGTAGCTCCACGTCCTCGTTTTCCGGAATACCGTCGGCCTCCCATTCGCCTAAACCGAACAGGTAGGACGGGCCGCCAGCTTTCGTACCCGCCCCAATCGCGGAGTTCTTCCAACCGCCGAAGGGCTGACGGCGCACGATAGCGCCGGTGATACCGCGGTTGACGTAGACGTTACCGGCCTGTACGCGATCTAGCCACAGGTTGATTTCATCGGCATCCAAAGAGTGCAAACCAGCGGTCAAACCATAGTCGGTCGCGTTCTGGATCTCGATGGCTTCTTCCAGAGTGTCACAGCGGATAATCCCCAGAATCGGACCGAAGTATTCGGTCAGGTGGTATTCACTGCCCGGTTGTACCCCAGCGCGAATGCCGGGAGTCCAGAGTTTCCCGGATTCATCAAGCTGCTTGGGCTTGAGCGCCCAATGCTCTCCCGGCCCCAAAGTGGTCAGGCCGCGCAGCAACTTCCCCTTTGCCGGAGCGCATAGCGAACCGGTTTGGCTGGAGGGGTTGGAGGGGTAGTCCACCACCAGGGAACGTACGCCGTCAAGTAGCTGACGATGAACTCTCTCGGAATAACCGACGGAACCGACCAGGATGGCCAGGGAAGAAGCGGAGCACTTTTGTCCACAGTGGCTGAACGCCGAGTTAATAATATCTTTGACCGCCAGGTCTAGATCCGCCGAGGGGGTGACAATAATAGCGTTCTTACCAGAGGTTTCCGCCAACAGTCCCATATTATTGTCCCAGGAACGGAACATCTTGGCAGTGTCGATCGAACCAGTCAAGATTACGCGATCTACCCGCTCATCAGCCATCAGGTTCTTGCCGAGTTCCCGATTGCCTAGTTGGACAAACTGTAGAACCTCACGCGGAACCCCCGCTTCCCACATAATCTGGGCAAGCAGTGCACCGGTGCGGCACGATTCTTTGGCCGGCTTGAAGATCACTGCCGAACCTGCTGCCAACGCCGAAACCGTCGAACCAGTAGGAATAGCGATCGGGAAGTTCCAGGGCGGGGTCGAAACCGCTACCCGTGCCGGCCGGAACTTGGCGCCCGCTTGCTGTTCTAGCTCTAGGCACTGCTGCGCGTAGTAGTGGCAGAAGTCTACGGCCTCTGATACTTCGATATCGCCGCCATCGAGGGCTTTGCCGCATTCGGCAGCTGCGATTTCCATGAGCTCTGCGCGGTGTTCGCTGAGCCCGATACCAACGCGGTGAATAATCTCGGAGCGTTCCTTGGCGGGACGTGCTGCCCACACTTCGGCGGCCGCGGCTGCCCCAGCCAGCATTTGATCGAGTACTTTAGCATCGGAAACGGTGGCTTCCTCGACCTCTTTAATCCCGATCTGGCAATCGGGAATCGCCTTAACTATCTGGCGTGACCATTCGATATTTTCCGGTAGGGAAGGATCAGAATCCGGGGTGTTATCGAAAGTCCACTCCCCATCCTTTTGTACGAAAGATTTAATATCTTCAGCCGTCTCGGTGAGACGATTTTGCTGGCGGACCGGGCCGACCTCGACGTCATAGACCCGCGCTAAGGCACGCCGGAAACGCTGCTCTTCCTTGTGAAGCACATTGGCGTCATCCAGATCAAAAATATCAGACATGAAGTTTTGATCCAGCGAGTTTTCTTCCAGCCTGCGCACCAAATAGGCAATCGCCACATCGTATTCTTCCGGATTAACTACCGGCACGTAGAACAGGAGATGACCGGTATCCTCGGCTACTGCCTTGGACTGGGGAGAAGCCATACCGGTCAGCATCTCGAACTCTACGCCGCCGGACTCTAACACTCCGCGTTCATGTGCCAGTTCGTAGGCAAAGCCCACGGTGAAAAGGTTCATCCCGGCAACGCCGATCTTAATGTTGCGAGTGCGCTCTTTAGTCAGGGCGTAGTCCAACACCTTCATATAGTTCGAGTCGGTGTCTTGCTTGCTCTTTTGGGTAGTGAGTTTCCAGCCACGTTCGCGAGAATCAACGGTTTCCATCGAAAGGTTCGCGCCTTTAACTACGCGAACTTTGATCCGTCCGCCCCCGTTAGCTACGCGCTTAGCAGCCCATTCTTGCAGGTCCTGCATAGCGGGGAGGGCGTCGGGCAGGTAAGCCTGTAACACGATGCCAGCTTCCAGCTTTTCTAGACCGGGGGTCTCCAGAATCTTCTTGAATACATCAATGGTCATATGGAGGTCTTTGTATTCCTCCATGTCCAGGTTGATGAACTTCTTTGGTTCATAGGAGTTAGCGCGCCGATATAGCGGTAGGAGAGCTTTTACAGCTCGATCGACCACATGATCATATGCCCAAGGATTGTGAGGGCCGGTAACTGCAGATACCTTCAAAGAAACGTATTCAACATCGGGACGTTCCAGCAGCGCCATGGTGTCGGTGAGCCGCTTATTAGCCTCTTCATCACCCAGGATGGCTTCACCCAGCAGGTTCATATTGAGCCGCATTCCGCCTTGCTTTAACCGCTCAATTGCCGGCCCTAGTTTGGCGTCAGATACGTCCAGAACCAGATCCCCGACTAGTTTCGCGAACACCGTGCGGGTAATGGGAATAACCATTTTTGGTAGCAGCGGAGCCATAGCGCCGCCTACCTTAAAGGGTAAACGCAGGTACCAGGGCAGGAAGCTCACGGAGGAGGACGAGAGACGGTTTAGTTCCTCGGCGGCGACTTTAATATCCTCGGGGCGAATGACTCCGTCAACAAAGGCAACGGTGAAGTCTAGGCCTGCTTGATCTTCGAGCACCTGGGACAAGAGTTTTGCTGCCCGATCTTCCGGGTATTTCTCAGACTCCCGTACCCATTTTTGGGCACGAGCAACCGCCAAGTCCGCTAAGTGACGGCAGTCGCCGGTTTCCCCACCAACTTTGGGGGGAGCCACGCTTTCTGACATTTGTTTGCGTCCTTTCTTAGGAAACTGTTAGTAGGTATCGATCGCACCTAAGGCGTAGAGAGCCGAGCTGTATGGTAGCTCGACCCTCTACGCACTTACATGTTCAAGGTAACACTAGATGCGCAGGTGTGTACCCTGATTTAAGGGACTTTTTTCCTAGGGTCGACTTTTATTTGCTGGGCTTCTTCGCAGCAAGAGGTTCCTCTCCCGCTACCTCGGCAAACGGAACGGTAGTAATAGGAGTTACGGAGCGACCTTTCAGAGCTGAATTGATTTCATCATGCGAAGCGTGAGCGAGTTTGATCGATAGATCGAACTCTTCGTCGATTTCAGCATTCGGCTTGTAGGTGGCGCGAGAAACCAACCAAGAAACCAGGAGGTTCAGCAAGAACCCAGGCAGGATCTCGTATACCTGGAAGATCATCGGTAAGGTATCGGGCAGGTTGCCCCAGATACCTACGGTGATAGCACCCACGGCCATACCTGCGGCAGCGCCCTGCCAGGTGTATTTGCGCCAGTAGAGGCTGAGCACGATTACCGGACCAAAGGCGGCGCCGAATCCTGCCCAGGCGAAGGCAACCAGACCCAGGATCGAGTCAGTACGGAACCAGGCAAAGAAAGCGGCGATAACCGAAATCGCTAACACCACCATCCGGCCGGCATTGATACCCTTGGCGCCCAGCAAGCGACGCTTCTTGATGCCCCGGTAGATATCTTCTACTACTGCCGAGGAGGTCACCAGCAGCTGCGATGAAACGGTAGACATGATGGCGGCCAAAATAGCAGCCAGCATAAACCCGGCTAGTACCGAGGGGAAGAGCTGTTGACCCATCACCAGGTAGATACTTTCTTGCGGATTCTGTTTCACCAGCGCCAAGGCTTCTTTGATTCCGGCGAGGCCGTTTTCGGACAGGGCGCGCCCGATTAGGGCGGTAAGAGTTGCGCCTAATACGCACAGGAACATCCAGCCGATGCCCAGGCGGCGAGCCGAAGTTGCTTCCTTGGGGGAGCGTAGTGCCATGTAGCGTACGATCACGTGGGGCATGCCTACATAACCCAGACCCCAGGCCAAGCCGTTAAGGATGGACAGCTTACCGGCCGCCCCGTCACCCACTATGGAGAACATCTGTCCTTCCAGGCCGTTCAGAGTATCGGTCATTACTCCAAAGCCACCCAGGGCAACCACACCGAAGACTGGTACTAGCAGCAGGGCGATTAGCATCATGATGCCCTGTACCATATCGGTCCAGGAGACAGCTAGGAACCCGCCTACCAAGGTGTAGAGAATTACTACCCCAGCTACGAGTACCATGCCTACGTGGTAGTTGACATGGAAAATAGATTCGAAGAACACCCCACCGGACACCATGCCGCTAGCTACGTAGATGGTGAAGAAGAAAAGAATAATAATCCCAGCTACCAGCTGGAGGATGTATTTCTCGTCTTTTAGACGCGCTGACATGAAGGAAGGTACGGTAATCGAGTCTCCCGCTATTTGCGAATAGGAACGCAAGCGGGGAGCTACCCATTTCCAAGCGCACCAGGAGCCGATCAGCAAGCCGATAGCAATCCACGATTCGACTAAGCCGGTTAAGTAGAGCGCCCCGGGCAGTCCCATCATTAGCCAGCCTGACATATCTGCGGCTCCCGCCGAGAGGGCGGCGACCAGGGGAGGTAGGGAACGTCCCCCAACCATGAAGTCATCCATGGTTTGAGTGCGGGTGTATCCGTAGATGCCAATTAGAATCATGGCTACAAAATAGATAACCATTGCAATGGCGATGCCGCTGGTGCTTCCGCTGTTAATAAAATCTGCCGCACCGACGGTGGGCATCAGTAATGTTGAGAATGAAGTTATCATTTGCTCTCCCTTCGGGGGATTAGCGCCGAGACTTTCGACTGCGAAACATAATATCTCGTTGTCAAGCTAATCACAATATCCCACGGGACTTTAGGTATATGAGAGCTAGGGATCCTTTTTGCTGCATCTGGGGTAAAAGGCCAGGAAACTCTAGGTTTTACGCCCATATTTTTTAAGTATTTTTTTCTGAAAAAACCTAGGCCTTAAGGCCTGTATTGCTATGACGCAGATCACTTAAAACCTAAAAAGCTGCTTCGGGAGAGCATAGAGAGGCAGATTTAGTCACGCAGATTTTTTGCGAACTAGGTATTGTCTTTACCCCCGGAAGAGAATAATTTTCATCAACCCGGGAGCACAGACATAGCGACGGCTTGCCCGGAGCGGGTAAGAGTATTTCTTAGATCCCGGCGCTCAGTTCAAGTTAGTTAGGGGATAAACCAGCGCGGTAGCTATAGCCGCCGCTCCCTCCCCGCGGCCAGTGAATCCTAATTTGTCCGAGGTAGTCGCAGAAATAGACACCGGCGCCCCTACTGCTTCCTCCAGCACGGCGCGCGCCTGCTGATAACGCTGCCCCATCCGCGGGCGGTTCGCGATCACCTGAACCGCGGCGTTTCCCAGTCCCCACCCGGCCTGATGAATAATCTGCATGGTGGCTGCCAATAGCTGGGCGCCGCTGGCACCTTTCCACTCGGGACGGTCAGTACCAAAATGGGTGCCCAGATCCCCTTGACCAGCGGCTGATAGAATCGCGTCACACAGAGCGTGAGCAGCTACATCGGCATCCGAATGTCCTTTAAGAGGGAGCTCTCCCGGCCAAGAAAGTCCAGCAACCATGCAGGGACGGGCAGTCGAGCTGGGGTCGGCCGGGTCGGCGAAAGCGTGAACGTCACTACCAATGCCCACCCGAGGTAGCAGGTAGGGAACAGAATTAATGTCGGTATGAGAGCGATTGTCAGCCGGAAAATCCGGGCGGCCAGGGGTGTGGGAATTGTTCATGTCCCCAGTTTAGCGATCCGGGTTCTTACCCGAGTCACGGTTGCCTGGCAGTACTAAAGCTTGATCGCATCCAAAAGACCTGGGGCACTGAAATATCTCACCGGTAAAACCCTAGGGATCGAGGCGAAATACCTCCAGGTCAACAACTCTCGGCTCCGGGTAATCTGCCATATGCACGATCAGCATTCCCGCGGTTTTTAAATAGGGATCACTTTGGGGCAGCAACCTGCCTAGATGGTTAGGGGTAAGCGGTGCTAGCTCCCCGATAATTCCTGGAATCGTAGGCCGATGTACGCAAATTGCCAGGGGAGCGGCCGGCTGATCTAGCTGACTTTCCGAAAGCAATCCCCGGATTACCCCTCGCATCCGCGAAGGATCTTCCCGATAGGCGTCCTCGGTGAAGGAAGCTTCCGTTTTTAAGGGAGTGCCCGAAAGCGTGGCATAAGGGGCGACCGTGGCCACGCAGCGGCGCCACGGCGAAGTGATTATCTGATTGATACCAAAGGCGGAAAGTGCTGGAACCAGGCGTAACACTTGTGAGGAGCCGCGGCGCGAAAGAGGCCGGGTCATTTCGCCACCCTCCCATTGGGAGCGTTTAGTGGCTTTAGCGTGCCGGAGCACCGCCAGTGTCCGAGTACTCAAAGTACGTTCTGCCAGTCGGGTGAGCAGTTCTTCCAACAGCCGGCGATCCCCGCGGCGAGTCAACAGTCGCATGGCTTTGCGCGCACCCACCCATTGTGACTTATCAATTTCCTTGCTCGGAGCTGGGGGAGCCAAGGGGCGTGCTCGCAGAGTTTCCGTGGGAACATCGGGGAATCCTACCCAGTAGTAAACTTCTTTGGTCACTCCCGACCCCAGGCGATAACGCTGCACGGTCAGCGGCGCTCCCAGACGAATGGGAACTCCGGTTTCCCCTTCTACCTCTCGTACTGCCGTTGCCGGGATGGCTTCCCCGGGTTCGCGTTTACCCTTTGGCCAAGACCAATCGTCATAGCGCGGCCTGTGCACAATCAGCACCTCGATATCCTGGCGCTGGGCGGGGATGGAAGTGCCTGGAATTGGGGTGGCTCCCTCTCGCAGACGCCACACTAGTGCGCCTGCAGATCGTACTATCCGCATATGCGGTGGCTTAGGTCGAGCCGTCATGGTAGCAACTTGCCTTTCTCGTAATCTGTCCCTATTGTCTAACAAATTACTTATAAGGTCATTCCCCCAGGTAAAAAGGGTGATAACTGTTCAACATGAAGAGTTAGATGGATGATCAGCCGTCTAGCGCCCTTTCATCCGCGAGTTAGCCTTGTTAATTAGGTACTCTTGAATGTCCATAAGAGGCGAGCCATCTTTGCTATTAATATGTCGCCGCCAAGTACCGTCCCGGCGTAAATGCCAAGAAGATACTTCTGGAGAGGCTTGAAGCTTGACCAAATCCATGAGTTCGGCGGTCATTTCGGGATCTTTGATCCGGATCAGCGCCTCGACCCGGCGATCCAAGTTGCGGTGCATCAGGTCAGCAGAACCGATCCAAACCTCTGGCTGCCCCCCGTTTTCAAAAGCGTAAATACGGGAGTGCTCCAGGAAACGACCCAAAATGGAACGCACCCGGATATTTTCCGATAGTCCGCGCACCCCGGAGCGAATCGTGCAAATTCCGCGCACGACAATATCGATAGGCACGCCTGCCTGGCTGGCGCGATAGAGGGCATCAGTTACCGCTTCGTCTACCAGGGAGTTTACTTTAATTCCGATATAGGCGGGCAAGCCTTTCTGGTAATTTTCTACTTCGCGTTCAATGCGTTCAATAATGCCCGGGCGGATGGAGCGGGGAGCCACCAGCAGGCGATGGAAGGAAGTGCGGGGCGCATAACCCGACAGCTGATTGAACAGGCGAGTAAGGTCTTGGGCTACCTCGCGATCGCAGGTCAGCAACCCCAGATCTTCATATCCGCGTGCCGTCTTGGGGTGATAATTCCCGGTACCTACGTGACAGTAACGGCGCAGGCCATCGGCTTCTTCGCGAACCACCATCGACAGTTTGCAGTGGGTCTTCAAACCCACCATGCCATAGACCACGTGTACCCCGGCGCGCTCTAGTTTGCGTGCCCACGAAATATTGGCGTCCTCGTCGAAACGGGCTTTGATTTCTACAATCGCCAACACCTGTTTTCCGTTTTGTGCCGCCTCGATCAGGGCAGACACGATCGGAGAATCCGAGGAAGTACGGTACAGGGTTTGTTTTAGGGAACGCACTTTCGGATCCCTAGCGGCATAGGTGACGAAATGTTGCACCGAGGTAGAGAAGGAATCATAGGGGTGATGCAAGAGCACATCGTGACTGCGGATCATTGCGAAAATATCGGTGGGGGTAGCCGATTCTACTTCCGCTAACCCGGCAGCGGTAGCTGGAACAAACTTCTGGTATTTCAGTTCCGGCAAATCTAGTTCATGCAGCTCGTTCAGGCAGCGCAAGTCAATCGGTTCCGGAAGCGCAAAAACGTCCTCCATGCCGATCTCTAGTTTGGCCACCAGGAAATCGAGTACCGGTCGCGATATTCCCTTCGCTACCTCTAGGCGCACTGCCGGGCCGAAACGTCGCCGCAACAATTCTTGTTCCATCGCCGTTAGCAGGTTCTCGGCGTCGTCCTCTTCGACTTCCAGATCCTCGTTGCGGGTCAGGCGGAACACGTGATGTTCCAAGATTTCCATCCCGGGGAAGAGGTGATCGAGGTGGGGGCCGATAACATCCTCCAGGGTAATGAAGGTGGCTTCCCCTTTAGTATCAATTGCGTCTTCCGGGCTGACCTGGTCTATTGCCTGTTCCACACAGATTAGCCGGGGCAGGCTTTCCGGGATTTTAACCCGGGCGAAATGTTGCTTTCCCGTTAAGGGATTGCGCACCACTACCGCCAGATTAACTGACAGTCCCGAAATATAGGGGAAGGGGTGCGAAGGATCAACCGCCAAGGGGGTGAGGATCGGGAAAATCTGACGGCGGAAATATCCGTGCAGAAAATCCTGTTGCTCCGGGGAAAGGTCATTCCAACGCCGCAGTTTGATCCCCACGTTTTCGAGTTCTCCGAGCAAAGTGTTTTGCACGAAACCTGCTTGCCGAGCACACAATACTTGGGCGCGCTCCGTCACCAGGTCAAGTACCTGTCGGGGGGTAAGGCCGGAGGCGGCGGTGCGAGCAATTCCGGCGGCGATGCGGCGTTTAAGTCCCGCCACGCGCACCATATAGAACTCATCTAAGTTGGAAGAGAAAATCGTAGTAAACCAGGCGCGCTCTAAAATAGGCAGCCGCTCGTCCTCTGCCTGCTCTAATACCCGCTGGTTGAACTGCATCCAAGATAGTTCCCTGTCTCCGAAACGTCCTTTGGGTAGGGGTTTGTCTTGACCGAGGGGGCCTGCTTGCGCGAGTTTGTCCATCCCGGGAGCCTCTCGCAAAGTGGAGGGGCTGATTTGGGAAAGA
>QWCH01008237.1_pt1 | contig 12681 bp, 8 predicted proteins | sample 1972671 | NCBI WGS metagenome assembly QWCH01 (sample SAMN09866713, study PRJNA288562) | Human gut metagenome isolate term3_stool, whole genome shotgun sequencing... | isolation source: gut | host: Homo sapiens | place: USA: California | reverse complement strand
ACTGTGAAACTTGTTCAGTTATGACTACAATAGATGAGCAATCATCAGATATCGCTATGGGTGTTGATGAAGCTTTAGAATCAAGAGCTGGAGAAAAAATTGACATAGATGCAGTTGGAGCAGGAGACCAAGGAATGATGTTTGGTTTTGCTACTAATGAAACTGAAGAATTTATGCCAGCACCAATAGCTATGGCTCATAGATTATCAAGAAGATTAACAGAAGTAAGAAAGAACGGAACTTTACCTTACTTAAGACCAGACGGAAAAACACAAGTTACTGTTGAATATGAAAATGACAAACCAGTTAGAATAGATGCAATAGTAATTTCAACACAACATGGTCCAGAAGTATCTCAAGAACAAATACAAGCTGATTTAATGGAACATGTTATAAAAGCTGTTATACCAGCAGAGTTATTAGATGAAAATACTAAGTATTATATAAATCCAACAGGAAGATTCGTTATCGGTGGACCTCAAGGAGATGCTGGATTAACAGGAAGAAAGATCATAGTTGATACTTACGGTGGATATGGAAGACACGGCGGTGGTGCTTTCTCAGGAAAAGACCCAACTAAAGTTGATAGATCAGCTGCATACGCTGCTAGATGGGTAGCTAAAAACTTAGTTGCTGCAGGAATCGCAGATAAATTAGAAGTTCAAGTTGCTTATGCTATAGGAGTTGCTAAACCAGTATCAATTATAGTAGATACTTTTGGAACTGGAAAAATATCAGACGAAGAAATAGTTAATATAATAAATAAAGTGTTTGATTTAAGACCAGGAGCTATAATAAGAGATTTAGATTTAAGAAGACCTATATATAGACAAACTGCTGCTTATGGACACTTTGGAAGAACAGATTTAGATCTTCCATGGGAAAACTTAAACAAAGTTGAAGAAATAAAGAAATATCTTTAATATATAGAAAAGCTTAGGATTTTATATCCTAAGCTTTTTATTTTTCTATAAATTTATTATTTTAAGATGAACTAGTAATTTTAAAATTAAGATAAAATAAAAAAGCACTTTGAAAAATCAAAGTACTTTTTTTATATTAAGCTTTATAAACTAATTTTCCATTAACTATTACATATTTTATATCTATATTATCATCAAAAAGAATTAAGTCAGCATCATAGCATTCTTTAATTAATCCTTTTTTATCATCAACTTTACAGTGTTTAGCTCCATTATAAGTAGCCATTTTTATAACTTCATTAAGTGGATAATTAGTGTTTTTAAATATATTTTTAACTGCCACATCTAAAGTTAAAATTGATCCTGCTAAAGAGCCACTCAATAATCTTGCAGCTCCATTTTTAACTTCAACATCTTGTCCTCCTAATGAATACATTCCATCAGGCATACAGCAAGCCATCATAGCATCAGTTATTAATAAAACCTTATCTGTTCCTTTTTGTTTATAGGCAACTCTTAAGCTTGGATATGCTATGTGAATACCATCTGAGATTGTTTCAGTAGTTATTTCACTATCAAAAACAGCACCTACAACTCCAGGTTCTCTATGAGTAAATGGAGTCATTGCATTGAATAAATGAGTGGCATGAGAGCATCCACACTTTATTCCTTCCATAGCTTCTTCATAAGTAGCTTTAGTATGTCCCATTGAAACAACTATACCTTTTTCACTTAAGAATTTAGTAAGTTCTTTAGCACCTTCTACTTCAGGAGCAAGAGTTATTGAAACAACATCATCTTCATGTTCTCCAACTAATTTATAGAAGTTTTCTTTTGTTGGAGGGATTAAGAAATCAGGATTTTGAGCACCTATTGCACTTGGGCTTATAAATGGGCCTTCTAAGTGAGCACCTAAAACATTAGCTCCATCTGTTCCTTCAGTTTTTGCTTTATGAATAGCTTCCATTGATTTGCATACGTCTTCAGCAGCTACAGTCATTGTTGTTGGTAAAAATGAAGTAGTACCATGTTTAACTATAACCTTTGATATTTCATTTATAGCTTCATAAGTGCCATCCATAGTATCGTGACCACCAGCACCGTGTATATGAACATCTATAAATCCTGGAGATAGGAATAAGCCTTCTCCATCAATTACTTCACAATCACATTCTTCTTTAGGATTTATAGCCTTTATCTTTCCGTTTTCTATAAGTATATTTCCTTTTTCAATCTTATCTAAATATACTATATTACAGTTTTTTATTAACATACGAATCACCTTCCTCATAATAATCTTAAAATTTTAATTTGTGTAAGTCAACAAAATAAGCACTATGATTTAAATTTAATAATTGTGATATAATTAATAGTAATAACAATTCAAGAGAAACCTTTTAGGAGGTAATATGGAAGCATTAAATGGAATAGTTGAGAGTATAGTATTTAAAAGCTCAGATACAGGGTATACAGTTATAAAATTTAGAGGAAATAATATTATTCATACAGCAGTGGGAGTTTTACCACATGTAAAAGAAGGTCAAAATTTAAAAATTACAGGAAGTTGGGTTAACCATTCCCAGTTTGGAAAACAATTTAAGGTAGAAGAATGTGAAGAGATATTACCTACTTCAAAGGATGGAATAGAAAAATATTTATCTTCTGGGATAATACAGGGGATAGGGCCTGTTACGGCAAAAAAAATTGTAAATAAATTTGGAGAAGATACTCTTAATATTTTAGATAATAATATTGAGAGATTAAAAGAAATAGAAGGAATAGGTAAAAAGAAGTTAGAGACCATAATTGAGTCTTATAGAGAACAAAGAGAATTAAAAAATATAACTATATTTTTGCAAACCCATGGATTAAGTGTAAATCAATGTTTGAAGATTTATAAAAAATATGGAGCTAGTTCAGTTGATACAGTTAAAAATAATCCATATATACTTTGTGATGAAATTTCAGGAATAGGATTTAAGACTTCTGATAAGATTGCTAGAAGTTTAGGAATAGAAATTGACTCACCTTTTAGAATTCAAAGTGGTATAAGATACGTAATAAATGAATTTTGTGCTAATGGACATACTTTTATGCCAAAGGATGAACTTATAAAGGAAGCAAGTAATGTATTAACTGTAAGTGGAGATATAATAGAAGAAAATATTAAAAATGCAGCTTTAGATAGAAAAATAAAGTTAGAGAAAGTTAATGATAAAGAAGGTGTTTTCACAATACCTAATTATTATTGTGAGCTTGGAATAACTAATAGGATTTTAACTTTAGCTATAAGCAATTTCCAAGATATAAGTGTAGATGTTGAGCACTTAATACTTCAATTTGAAAAGAAAAATAATATAACTTTTGCAGAATCCCAGAAAGATGCTATAATAAGTGCTTTTCAAAATGGAATAGAGATAATAACTGGGGGACCAGGAACAGGAAAGACCACTATAATAAAGTGTATAATTGAAATTTTTGAAACTTGTGGTTTGAAGGTTCTTTTGGGAGCACCTACTGGAAGAGCGGCTAAAAGAATGAGTGAATCTACAGGAAAAGAAGCTACTACAATACATAGAATGCTTGACATGGGAGTCTTTGAAAAAGAAGAAAGTGTTTTTGTAACCAATGCAGAGGAACATTCCTTAGAGGCTGATGTGGTTATAATAGATGAGGCATCAATGATTGATATAACTTTAATGAATGCTTTACTTAAATCTATTAAGGTAGGTACTAGGCTTATAATAGTAGGAGATGTTGATCAGCTTCCATCAGTAGGAGCTGGAAATGTATTAAATGATTTTATAGAGAGTGGATTTACAAAGGTTGTACGTCTAAAGGAAATATTTAGACAAGGAAAAGAGAGTATGATTGTAGTAAATGCACATAAAATAAATAAAGGTGAGATGCCTAAGTTAAATGAAAAAGGTACTGATTTCTTCTTCATAAGAAATGATATTCAAGAGGGAATATTAAATACTATTATAGATTTAATAAATACTAGGTTGCCTAAGTTTAACTCAAATTGGGATAAGTTAAAAAGTATACAGGTTTTAGTTCCTATGAAAAAGGGTGTATTAGGAGTTACAAATTTAAATGAAAGAATTCAAAATGTCTTAAACCCAAAGGCTCCATATAAAAAAGAAAAAGAATTTAGAAGTATGGTATTTAGAGAGGGAGATAAGGTTATGCAGATAAAGAATAACTACTCTCTAAAATGGACCAGAATAGCTGGAAAAGGTGAGCATGAAGGCTTGGGTGTATTTAATGGAGATATGGGATTTATAGAAAGTATAGATTTAGAAGGGAAAAAACTATCTATAATCTTTGATGATGAAAGAAGAGTTATTTATGATTTTATGTATTTAGATGAATTAGATTTAGCTTATGCAATCACAATACATAAAAGTCAAGGAAGTGAATTCCCTGTAGTAATAATACCTGCATATATGGGTGCACCATTACTTATGAATAGAAATTTATTATATACAGGAATAACTAGGGCAAAAGAAATGGTTGTAGTAGTTGGAATACCTAAAGCATTAAAATATATGGTTGATAATACAAGGAGTATGGAACGTTATTCCTCTTTAAATTGGAGAATAAAAGAAGTAATATCTAATGAGGTTTTTGAACAAGATTAAATTAGGGGGATTTAAAAGTGAGCTTATATGGCAATAATTTAAGGGTTGAGAATAGATATAGTCATATATTAAAGAAATGGTATGTAAAAAGCAATGATAGGTTTATAAATTTGATATGTGAGCCCTATCAAAAGTTGAACTTTATTGAAAGTTTAATTGGTGATTGTTTAATAAATAATGAAAAAGTTTTGTATGTAGGTAAGAGTAGAAAAGTTTGTAAGAATGAGCAATTAAATTCTATGAATTTTGATTTTATAAATTTTAATAATATTTTTAATATAAAAAAGAATTTTGATTTAATAATATATGATGATGTAAGCTTATATTCAAATAAGAGTAGTATTGAATGCAACGAGGATTTAATGTACTTAAAACGCCTATCTAAGAAAATAGTAATATGTTCAGTAGATAAGGTATTTAATAATATAAAGCACATAGAAATATTAAATAATCAAAGAAAAACACATTTCTTAGAGCCGAGACTAATAACAACTAGAGTTAATTTAGAAACTTCAATGCCTTATACCTTATATGATTATATTGAATGGTTTATAAGAGAAAAGAGAATCTTGGTTGTATATGTTCCAAATAAATTTAACTTAAATAAAATTTATGAATATTATACTGAGGATTTAAATTTAGAAAATAAGGTTAAAATAGTAAAAGAAGATAAAAAGAATTCCTTTTTAAATATAGTAAATGAAAGTAGATTTAAAAAAGAAGGGATTATTTTTATAACAGATTCATTACATGAATATTTTGATTCTATTCCAGAATGTGATATGGTGATCTATTCTTTTGAAAAAGATATTGTTGATTACAAAAAAATAATATTTGCCTGTGGAGCTTTATGCAAAGATAAATGCACTGGAAGAGAAGTAATATTATTAAGTAATGAAGAGGGAGATAACATAGAAACTGCTAGGAGGTTAGCAAGAGGCTTTAATAAAACTTTATGGAGAGAGTCAGAGATAAGGTAGATTATTTATTTCAATGTTTTTTAGAAGCTATTTATCCAACAGAAGAAAAGTGTTATGTATGCAATAAAGATGGAGAAAAAATAATTTGTGATAAATGCAAAGGTAAAATACAAAAGTTAAATGAAACTCTGATTATTGAAGAATGTGAAATGTTAATCTGTTCTTATTATTCTTTTATAGTTAAGGATTTAATATTAAGACTTAAATATAAAGGAGATTTTCATGCTGGTGAAATATTAGTTATGTTACTAGAAGAAAAAATAAAAGAATCAAATTTAGATGTTGATTTTATAACATATGTTCCCGTAGCTAAAGTCATTATCTAAAGAAGAAAGAGAAAAAAATGTGAAAAATGCTTTTTATCTTAAAAGATATAGGAATTTAGAAGGAAAAAGTATTATACTTTTAGATGATGTAATGACTACTGGTTCTACATTAAAGGCCTGTGTAAGAGAACTAAAAAAAATTAAAGATATTAAGATTTTTTTATTGACTATTGCTAAAAGTAATATATAATAGTAATGTAGCTAGGTTTGTGGTTGAAAGTCGATGCCAGTCGCAGGCGAAACGATCCACGTAAGTTAAACAAAGTTTTAATGAGCATGGTGCGGCTTAGAAGTAAGACCTACCAGCCAATAAAGGCTGAGAGGGTTAGTAGTGAGAGGTTAACTCCGGGTAGCGAAAGCTCCAGTAGGCGAGTGTGGGGTCAAAGACCAGGTCAACTAGCTATAAAAAGGGACTATGATTTTCATGGTCCTTTTTTATTTTTTGTCAAGTTACATCTGTTATAAATAAATTAAGTAAAGAGAAGATTTAATTAGACAATTAAGATCTATATTATAAAAAATTAAGTTAATTAAAATAATTAAAACTTGTATAAAATCCTTTAACAGAGTACAATTATAGTATAATATTTAAACCTTTACATTGTTTAAGGTTACTTGTTTTTTTGAAAGGGGCTGACGATATGAAAGTAACAGTACATGCTAAGAATATAGAGTTAACAAATGCTTTAAAGGATTGTGTAGAAAAGAAAATATCCAAGTTAAGCAAGTATTTTGAACCAGGAGTTGAAGCAAAGGCCACTTTAAGCGTAGAGAAAAATAAACAAATCATAGAAGTTATGATTCCTTTTAATGGAATATTATTAAGAGGTGAAGAATCTACAGACGATATGTATAAGTCAATAGACTTAGTTGAAGAAAAAATCGAAAGACAAATAAGAAAACAAAAAACTAGATTATCAAAGAAAAATAGATATGATTCATTAAGATTTGCTCATATAGATCCAATAGAGGATATGAAAGAAGAAAAAGAAGCAAAAATAGTAAAAACTAAAAGATTTGATGTTAAGCCAATGGGAGCTGAAGAGGCAGTTTTACAAATGGAGCTTATAGGACATGACTTCTTTGTATTCCAAGATCCAGAGACAAATCAACTAAATGTAGTTTATAAAAGAAAAGATGGTAATTATGGTTTAATTGAACCAGGATTAGGCGAAGAATAATAGGATAAATATAAAAGAAAGATGTGGGTTTTTACCTACATCTTTTTATTTTTATGTAAAAGTTTTATCTAAATTATTACATTTATTGAAAATAGGTTATTATAAATGGTATAATCTAATGAGAATTATTTTAAATAATTTTTTTGGAAAATTTAGAATAATGTATATATGTGTTATAATGAGATAATTATTAGAATATTAAGCATATAAGAAAGTAGAATTGAGGGATATTATAATGGGATTATTTGATAAAATATTTGGAAGTTATAGCGATAGAGAAGTTAAAAGAATAACACCTATTGTAGACAAAATAGATTCGCTTGGGCCTGAAATGGAAAAACTATCTGATGAAGAATTAAAGCAAAAAACATTTGAATTTAAGGATAGATATGCTAAAGGAGAAAGCTTAGATGATATGCTTCCAGAAGCTTTTGCTGTTTGTAGAGAAGCATCAACAAGAGTTTTAGGAATGAAACACTATAGAGAGCAATTAATTGGGGGTACAGTTTTACACCAAGGAAGAATAGCAGAAATGAAAACTGGTGAAGGTAAAACATTAGTTGCTACTTTACCTGTTTATTTAAATGCTATAGCTGGTAAAGGTGTTCATGTAATTACAGTTAATGATTATCTTGCAACAAGAGATAAAGAATGGATGGGTCAATTATATGAATTCTTAGGATTAACTACTGGGGTTATAGTTCATGGATTAACTAATGATCAAAGAAGAGAAGCATATAATGCAGATATAACTTATGGAACAAATAATGAGTTTGGATTCGATTATTTAAGAGATAACATGGTTATTTACAAAGAAGAAAGAGTTCAAAGACCATTACATTACTGTATAGTGGATGAGGTTGACTCAATTCTTATAGATGAAGCAAGAACTCCTCTTATAATTTCAGGTGCTGGAAGTAAATCAACAGATCTTTATAAGATAGCTGATTTCTTTGTTAAGAAATTAAGAGAAGAAGAAGATTATACAATAGATGAAAAAGCACATGCTGCAATGCTTACTGATAAAGGGGTTGCAGAGGCAGAAAAGGCTTTTGGAATAGAAAACTACGCAGATGCTAATAACATGGAATTACAACACCATATTACTCAAGCCTTAAAAGCTAACTATGTAATGAAGAGAGATAAAGATTACATGGTTAAAGATGATGAAATAGCTATAGTCGATGAATTTACAGGAAGACTTATGGAAGGTAGAAGATATTCAGATGGTCTTCACCAAGCTATTGAAGCTAAGGAAGGTGTTAAAGTTCAAAGAGAATCTAAGACTTTAGCAACTATAACATTCCAAAACTATTTCAGAATGTACACTAAATTAGCAGGTATGACAGGTACTGCACTTACTGAGGAAACTGAGTTTAGAGAAATATATGGACTAGACGTTGTTGTTATTCCAACTCATAGACCAGTTCAAAGGGAAGACCATTCAGATTTAGTATTTAAAACTGCTAAAGGAAAATATGATGCCATAGTGGAAGAAATAATAGAAACTCATAAGACAGGTCAACCAGTCTTAGTTGGTACAACTAGTATAGAAAAATCAGAATATCTTTCATCTTTATTAAAGAAAAAAGGTGTTCCGCATAAGGTTTTAAATGCTAGATACCATGAGCAAGAAGCTGAAATTGTATCTCATGCAGGTGAGTTAGGTAACATAACAATTGCAACTAACATGGCTGGTAGAGGTACTGATATTAAACTTGGAGAAGGTGTTTTAGAAGTTGGTGGTTTAAAAATCATAGGTACTGAAAGACACGAATCAAGAAGAATAGATAATCAGCTTAGAGGACGTTCTGGTCGTCAAGGAGATAAAGGTCATTCAAGATTCTATATCTCTTTAGAGGATGATTTAATGAGAATATTTGGCTCAGAAAAACTTCAATCTGTTGTTGATAGATTAGGATTAGAAGAAACTGAGGCTATTGAAAGTAAAATGGTTACTAAATCAATAGAAAATGCTCAAAAGAAAGTAGAAGGTAACAACTTTGATATAAGAAAAACATTATTAGGATACGATGATGTTATGAATAAACAAAGGGAAGTTATCTATAAGCAAAGATCACAAGTTTTAGAGGGTGAAAACTTAGAAGATAGCGTTCAAGCTATGATCGAAGATGTTATAACTAATGCTGTTCAAGCTCACTTAGGAAATATTGATGAAGATGATTTTGAAAAAGAACTTGGAGATTTAATAAAATACTTAGAAGATATAATGTTACCACATGGTAAATTCACTGTAGAAGAATTAAAAACTAATTCAAATGAAGAGATTACTAGAAAATTCATTGAATGTGCTAGAGAAATCTACAAGGAAAAGGAAGAGTTCGTTGGCTCAGAGCAAATGAGAGAAATAGAAAGAGTTATAATCTTAAGAGTTGTTGACACTAAGTGGATGGATCACATAGATGATATGGATCACTTAAAACAAGGTATTGGATTAAGAGCATACAAACAACAAGATCCAATTCAAGCTTACCAAATGGAAGGTAGTGCTATGTTTGATGAAATGATAAATAACATTAAAATAGACACAGTAAGATACTTATTCCATGTAAAAGTTGAAGCTGAAAAACCACAAAGAGAGAGAGTTGCTAAGGAAACAGGAGCAAGTCATGGTGGAGACTCTCAAGAAGTAAAGAAAAAACCAGTTAAAAAAGAGCCTAAAGTAGGTAGAAATGATTTATGTCCATGTGGAAGTGGAAAAAAATATAAATCATGTTGTGGAAGAGAAGTAGTTTAATATAATTAAAAGCCTTTGCATTATTTGCAGAGGCTTTTTTATATAATTTTATTAATAGATAAAATGCTATGAATTGTACATATAATATTGGAATGACTTGAACTTCTACTGATATTCAATTTTTTAAAAAATATTTTTATGAACTTTAAGATTATATTTAGATTTTTACTAAATATGATTTTATTGTTTTAAATAGCTATAAAATGATATACTTTATAATATCAAAATAATTAAAGCTAGGGGTGAAGTTTTTATGATTATGGAACTTGAAAATCAATTATCAAAGTTACATGAACTAAAAAATAATTTAAAGGAAATGGGGGCTTCACTTTGACTTAGCATCTTTAGAGAAGAAAAGTGCAGAATTAGAGCTTAAGATGCAAGAGGCGGGATTTTGGGATGATGTCCAAAAGGCCCAAGAAGTAACCCAAGAAGCAAAAAGAGTAAAAGATAAAATTGATAAGTTTAAAAATTTAAATGAAAGAATAGATGATGTAGAAGTATTAAAAGAGCTTATGGAAGAAAATGACGAGGAAACAGCTAAGGAGATAATAAGCGAAGTTAAGGCTTTAAGTAAAGAGATAGATACATTAAAAATAGAGACAATTCTTTCTGGGGAATATGATAGAAATGATGCCATATTAACACTTCATACAGGTGTTGGTGGAAGCGATGCTAATGATTGGACAGAAATGCTTCTTAGAATGTACACAAGATGGTGTGAAAAGAAGGGATATTCCTTAGAAACTATTGATTATTTACCTGGAGATGAAGCAGGAGTAAAAAGTGTTACGTTAAAAGTTAAAGGTGAATTTGCTTATGGATATTTAAAGGCTGAAAAGGGTATTCACAGATTAGTTAGAATATCACCTTTTAATGCTAATGGTAAAAGGCAAACTTCCTTTGCTTCAGTAGAAGTTTTACCAGAGTTAACATCAGATCAAGATATAGAAATAAATCCTGTAGACTTAAGAATAGACACTTATAGAGCCGGTGGAGCTGGTGGTCAGCATGTAAATAAAACTGAGTCAGCAGTAAGAATTACTCATATTCCAACTGGAATAGTAGTTCAATGCCAAAATGAGAGAAGTCAGTTTTCTAATAGAGATACTGCTATGGGAATGTTAAAGTCTAAACTTATAGAACTTAAAGAGAGAGCTCATAAGGAAAAAATAGAGGATTTAACAGGTGAATTAAAAGATATGGGATGGGGAAGTCAGATAAGAAGTTATGTTTTCCATCCATATTCAATGGTTAAGGATCATAGAACTAATGTTGAGACATCTAATGTTAACGGAGTAATGGATGGAGATATAGATAATTTTATAATTGCCTATTTAAATTCATAAAAAGGTGACTATATAAAAAACTTATAAATAGATTATGAGAATTAATGAATTAAACTAAGAATTTTAAGTAATTACTTTGAAAACATCTTAAAAACTATTAAGCAGCTAGCCTAGTATTTAGTTTTTTAGATTAACTTTTCTATATAGGGGCTTAAATTCTAATTTTAATTTAAATATTCTTTTAATACTATTTATAAGTTATTTTTGTATAAGCACTTTTAAATTTTATCTTTTTTAATTATATAATTTAACTTTTTAACTTTAATATTAAACAAATTAAAGCTGATAATATTAGCAATATAAGAACTTTTGAGTCTAATAAGAATAATCCAGAGGATGAGTAAGCTGAGTCAAATATTTCGCTCCATACCACAGAGAAGCTTCTATCTATGGCTGTAGGACTTATATATTCAATTTTATCTTCTGGAGTGTGAATTCTTGTTACATCACCATCATTTATTGTTATTGCATCAAAACCTTCTTTAATAAAGCTTGCGTGGTCAGAGGAATCTTTATTTTCTATAATATTAGTTATGTTCTTTTCATTACAAATTTCACAAAGCCTATCTAGTAAATCACTGTGGAAACAAGTATCTTCTCCTGCCATAAATGTGAGTGGGATATCTTTATCACTTCCAATCATATCAAAGTTAATAACTGTAGCGTTTTTTAATAAGTCTTTATTTTCTTTAGCAAAATTTTTAGAACCTAGTAATCCGAATTCTTCAGCATTTAGAGAGACTATTATTATATCCCTTGATGGTTGAGGAAGAGAAGCTAGGAAAGAACTTAATTCTAATAAAAATGAAGCACCAGAAGCATTATCTAAAGCACCTCTATAAATTTCACCAGAAAGTCCTTTTCCCATATGATCAAAATGAGCTGTTAAGACTAAAGGGGGTAAAAATGGATTTTTACCTTTTATAATTCCAGTAACATTGTTAACAACTTTCTCTTTAACCTCATAAGGGATAAAACAGTCTATTTTGTAACCTTTATTTAAATATGTCTCTAGTTCTTTTATAAGATTTGGAGCTACTACCACATATAAGTCACAAGGTGTATCCTCAATAAAAGAGCTTCTAAAATTAAAAGAATCTACTGGAGATGAGAGAAATACAACACTGTTATTAGATGAAGAAGTTCCTTTCATTATTGTAGGAAGAACTTTAAATTCATTTGTATTATCAAAAGTTATATGATTTACCCTAAAGTTTATAAAGGCTTCTTTAAAATCTACTCCATATTTATATGAAGATACTAACTTATTATTTTTATCGTAAACTTTTAAATAAGGCTCTCCTTCAACTAAAATAGGGGCTTTTACATTGAAATCTTGAAGATAACTAGAATTAAGTTTTTTTATGTTTGATTTAATAAAAGAATTTTCAATGAATTCTTGAGCTAAGTAATTACCTTCATTTCCGCAAAGTCTTCCTTCTAATTCATCAGAGGTTAAGTATTCTATATTCTTTAAAACACCTTCTCTTTCAAAGGGATCAAGCCTATTTTTATAAACT
>QWCH01004476.1_pt1 | contig 12692 bp, 6 predicted proteins | sample 1972671 | NCBI WGS metagenome assembly QWCH01 (sample SAMN09866713, study PRJNA288562) | Human gut metagenome isolate term3_stool, whole genome shotgun sequencing... | isolation source: gut | host: Homo sapiens | place: USA: California | reverse complement strand
GATAAACGCTCCGCGAGGATGCGCAGTGATTCTGATAGGAATATGTCAGCTTCGCTGACCAGAATCACGCGCCAAGTCTCACGGACGTTCGACTTGAATAAAATCAATAACCGATAACAGACAAAAAGTATACGGAATGAAAAGTGGGTCAACAAATTAAAAACCACGACTATAAGTGAGAAAGAATGCCCTCCGGCGGCGCGAGCGGTCGGAGGGCATTCTTTCTCACTTATAGTCGTGCATTCTCCTCTCCCATATTTCCAACTAATTCCACCTTTCACGACTTAACCGTTTATCTACAACTTAACACTTCTGTAATAATTCATTTATAGAAAATTCATTTTTTCCTCCACATCCTTCCTTGGCAATTCCCTACGAATATGATAAAATAAAAATTACGTTTAAGATATTAAGTCATAATTTCAAGAAAAATCAGGAGCGATCCATATGTTAGAAGAAGAAAATAAAAAAGAAACGCAGGAGTCAGAACAGGTGTCAGCGGCGGAGCGGATTCAAGAGCCGGAAGCAGTTCAGAGTCAGGAATCAGAGCCAGCTCAGGATCAGACATCAAAGCCGGTCCGGGAATCCGCGGGACATTCGCGCAGGCGTCAGGGCGAAGATAAGAGTCAGAACCTGCGCTTCGGAGTGATAGCAGCAGGAGTGGTAATTGCCCTTGCAGTTGCAGCGTTTGCAGGCAAGTCCCTGCTCAGCCGTCAGGCGGGAGCCGGAACTGCAAAGAATGGGGCGGCGACAGCATCAGAGCTTTCGAAGGACGAGGCATCCGAAGAGTCCAGAGCAGAGGAGATCAAAGAGAAAGAAGCAGTGGTAGCTTCTTATAAAAATCTGGGTATCGTGCAGGTGTCTGGTTATCTGAATATGCGTGAGACGGCGAGCACGGATGGCAACATCATCGGCAAGCTGATGGGCGACAGTGCGTGTGAGATCGTGGATGATTCAACCGAAGGCTGGTATCAGGTCGAATCTGGCGGTATTTCCGGTTATATCAGCTCAGAGTTTGTTCTGACCGGGGATGAGGCGAAGAAAAAAGCGTTGGAACTGGTTGAAAAGCGTGCGCTCATCACGGCAGATTCCCTGAACATCCGAAAAGAGCCGAACACGGAGTCAGAGGTTGTCGGTCAGGCATTAAAAAATGAGCGCTATGTGGTCGAGGGTGAGCCGGAGAATGGCTGGATTCAGATTTCGAGCGGTTACATTTCCACGGATTATGCGGAGATCAAATACGCACTCAATGAGGCGCGGAAGCTGGATATGCGTGCGATGGTGCTGAATTTATACAAAAATCTGGGTATTTCCAGTGTGGATAATTACTTGAATGTGCGCGATCAGCCAAGTGAGGATGGCAATATCATCGGTAAGATGACGAGCAAGTCTGCCGGAGAGATTCTGGAGACGAGCGAGGATGGCGGCTGGTATAAGATCCAGTCGGGTCCCGTCACTGGATATGTGAAGGCGGAGTATATCCTGACAGGAGATGCGGCGAAGCAGGAGGCGATGGAGGTTGCAGAACTGATGGCGATCGTTTCAACCGACCGCCTGAATGCCCGCACGGAGCCGAGCACGGATGCGCCGATCTGGACGCAGATCTCTAACAATGAGCGTTACGACGTTATAAGCCAGCAGGATGGCTGGGTCGAGATTGCGCTCGATACGACGAGTGCGTATGTGGCGACTGATTTCGTAGATGTGCGTTATGCATTGCCGGAGGCGATCCCATTTACCCCATTAAAAGAAAAGGAATCCTTGCGGACCCAGATTGTCAACTATGCCCTTCAGTTTGTCGGAAACCGTTATGTCTGGGGCGGCAATGACCCGCATTCGGGTGTGGACTGTTCTGGTTTTACAAAGTATGTATACAGCCATGTGGCGGGCGTGTCCCTGCCGCGGGTGTCCCGGGAACAGGCGCGGACGGGTACGAAGATTGATTCTTCGAAGATGCGTCCGGGCGATCTGATTTTCTATACGAATCGCAAGGGAACGGTCAACCATGTGGCGATGTACATTGGCAACGGTCAGATCGTCCATGCGGCGAGCCGGAGAAGCGGCATCAAGATTTCTACCTGGAATTACCGGAATCCGTACCGGATTGTCAATATGCTGGGAGACTGATAGGGAGAGGATAAGATGGAAGAGCAAAAGACAGAAGATTATAAAGAACGCCTGCAGAAAGTACGTCAGAGACGAAATGGCAAAGATCCGATGCACTGGTTCATGATCGGAGGCTGTGCTGTCATTGTGGTGCTGGCTCTGGTTATCATCGTGAAGCTGGCACAGGGCGGCACGTTCGGAGGTTCTGGAAACGCCCGGGTGGCATCGGCATCCGAGGCAGAGGTGCAGGAAACCGTGATCGGAGAGACGCTGCCGGAGGATGAGGAACAGGCAAAAGAGGACGAAGAAAAGAAAAATGTAGTCGAGTCCTACCAGAATCTGGGTATTGTGGATGTATCTGGTTATCTTAATATGCGTGAGAGCGCCAGTACAACCTCCGATGTCATTGGCAAACTGATGGGCGGCAGTGCGTGCGAGATTCTGGACGATTCCCAGGAAGGCTGGTATCAGATATCTTCCGGCGGTCTGGAGGGCTACATCAGTTCAGAATTTGTACAGACCGGCGAGGCGGCAAAAACAGAGGCATTTGAGCTGGTCAAGAAGATGGCGGTCATCACGACTGACAAGCTGAATATCCGGAGTGAGCCGAGTGAGGACGCGCAGGTGCTGGAACAGGCGCTGAAAAATGAGCGTTATTCCATTGTCAGCGAGCAGGACGGCTGGATTCAGATCAGCGGGGGCTATATTTCAGCGGATTATGTGGATGTGCGCTATGCGTTAAATGAAGCGCGTAAGCTGGATCTGCGGACGATGGTTCTCAATATGTATGACAATCTGGGCATTTCCAATGTCAATAACTACTTAAATATCCGCGTGGAGCCGAAGGAGGATGCGAAGATCATCGGTAAGATGACGAGCAAGTCCGGTGGTGAGATTCTGGAAACGACCGAGGATGGCGGCTGGTATAAGATCAAGTCCGGTCCGGTTACCGGCTATGTTAAATCCGAATTTATTCTGACTGGAGATGCGGCGAAGCAGGAGGCACTGCAGGTTGCACAGCTGATGGCGATCGTATCAACTGACCGTCTGAATGCCCGTACGGAGCCGAACACGGACGCGCCGATCTGGACGCAGATTTCCAACAGCGAGCGGTATTCGGTTATGAGCCAGCAGGATGGCTGGGTGCAGATTGCACTGGATGAGACGAGTGCCTATGTAGCGACTGAATTTGTCGATGTCCGGTATGCGTTAAATGAGGCGATCGAGTTTACACCGGTTGAGGAGACCCCGGAGCCTGAGACCAAGGCGGCGAGCAGCAAGGGAGGCTCTGGAAGCAAGAGCAGCGGTAACGGTGGTTCTGGCAGCCAGAAAGCATCTTCAAGCGGCTCCTCCAAGCGTGCGCAGATCGCAAACTACGCGACTCAGTTCCTTGGGAATCCGTATGTATGGGGCGGTACCAGCTTGACAAATGGTACGGATTGTTCTGGATTTACGATGTCGGTTATGGCACACTTCGGCGTCGGCCTGCCGCATCATTCGGGTTCCCAGGCGGGAGCAGGAAGAAGTATCAGTTCTTCCCAGATGCGTCCGGGTGATCTGATCTTCTACACAAACAGCGGTGGAACGATCAACCATGTAGCACTCTATATCGGCGGCGGGCGCGTGTGCCATGCATCGAATGCAAGGGATGGTATCAAGATTTCCACCTGGAATTACCGTACCCCGGCGAAGATCGTCAATGTACTGGGCGATTAATTCCATGGAAAGTCAATAAAAATTATTTGAAAGAGAGCAGGGAGAAAAGGCAGCTTTTCCCAGCTCTCTTTTTTCTGTTTCATAGGAAATTGTGTCCTATGAAATAAAAAACGCTCCGCGGGGATGCGCACTCGCGCGAAGCAGAAACATGTCGCAAGTGACCGCGCGAGACGCCCGAATGTGCCAAGGCACATCCTTGTTTGTATAAAAAGCGGTTTCAGTGAATAAAGATAATAGGAAGACAGAATACTAAGAATGAATTAGGCAGTTGAGAAAAAACATTGAATCCGCGTGTAAGATGGAAAGAGCGCAGAAAAGAGGAAAATATGATTCGGGCAAATCGTGAAAACAGGGAATGGGAAAATGAAGCGTGGGACAAGCAGGCAGATAAGGTGGGAGAAAGTCGGGAACAGGCGCAGGAGGATCCGATTCAGAAGCGTGAAAATGGACAGACGGATATTACGGGAAAGAATGGCAATCACATTGAATTAATCTCGATCATCGGAGAGATAGAGGGACATGAAAATTTGTCCGGCAATACGAAAACGACGAAATATGAGCATATTCTGCCTAAGCTGGCGGAGATCGAGGAGAGCGGTGAGACGGAGGGAGTTTTAGTCCTGATTAACACGGTGGGCGGCGATGTAAGCTGTGGACTGGCACTGGCGGAGATGATTGCTTCGCTCAGCAAACCGACCGTTTCACTGGTCATCGGAGACAGCCATTCGATCGGTGTGCCGCTCGCAGTGGCGGTCGATCACTCTTTTATTGTCCCGACCGGGACGATGATGGTACATCCGGTACGGATGACGGGGATGGTGATCGGTGCCGTGCAGACGTATGATTATTTTGAAATGATTCAGGATCGTATTTTAAGCTTTGTGTCCGGACACAGTCAGATCTCCTATGAGCGCCTCCGGAGCCTGATGCTCAATACGGAGATGATGACAAAAGATCTGGGAACGGTCCTGGTTGGCGGGGAGGCGGTCCAGGAGGGACTGATCGATGAATGCGGCGGGATCCGGGAAGCGCTTGCATGGCTGAACCGGGCGATCGATGGGAAGAAACAGGAAATAGATGCACACGACCGGATGACGAAGACGGATTTTAGTGAAAATCTGAAAAGAAAGTAGAACATACGTGCGAAAATTTTAGGAAAGCGTTGCTTTTTTTCCTGAATTTGGGTATACTGAATGAGATAATAAGAATGTAAAATGAGAAAAGAAGTCTGCGGGAGGCTGTATTTTGTGAAACAGGAGGAACCGCGGATACATGGGAAATATTGGAGGCATGAGACAGGTGGCAGATACAAGCAGGAAAAGACAGAGTACAGAGCGTGCCGGGGAGACAGCTGGGACAGAGAAAAAAGCCGGGCGATCCAGAAAGTCCCCTGCGGCGAAGAAAGCGGAGGAGACGCTGAACGAGAAAAAGAGTAGGGGGAAGAAGAAAGCTTCGTCTGGAAAAGGCACCGCGAAAGGAACAGGAAGCCGAAGCCGCGCCAGCCAGGCGCCGGAGCCGGTGGAGAAAAGTGGTACAGGGGCATTTATGGGAACGGAAGTGGCGATTATTGTATCATTTGCAATATCGGTACTTTTGTTTTTGAGCAATTTCGGGCTTTGCGGCTTTGTCGGAAGTTTTCTGCGATCGACTCTGCTTGGCGTATTCGGCGTGATGGGGTATCTGGTGCCATTCCTTTTATTTATGGGAACTTGTTTTTATCTTTCAAACCGAGGCAACCAGAAAGCCGTAGCCAAGTTGGTGGCGGTTGGCGAGGTGCTTCTGGCACTTTGCGGACTTTCCCAGCTTCTCATGGGAGGCGGTCAGCATCTGGACTGGAATCTGGGCGATTATTACGCGCAGGCAGGCGGAGGCGGCTTTATCGGTGGCATTCTGATGTTGCTGTTGTGCGGAACAGTGGGAACGATCGGAGCAGTTCTGATTCTGCTGGTGCTTTTGGCACTCGGAGCTGTGTGCATTACGGAGCGTTCCCTGGTAAACTTCGTTAAACAGGGCAGCGGAAGGGCATATGAGTATGCGAAAGAAGATATGAGCCGCCGCCGTGAGATACATGAGGAGAAAAAGGAAGAAAAACGCCGTCTGCGGGAGGAACAGCGGGTTCGTGGCGTTGATCTTGAGGGCGCCAAGCTGACCGAGCTGCCAGTGATGCGGAATTTCTCGGAAGGAGTCCCGGAGGGAACCGTGCTGGGACCGGAGGACGCGCCGAAGGAATTCCGTGAGATGCATGGAAGGCAGGAAAACTTGCAGGATGAAGCCGCGGCTTATGATGATTGGACCGATGTTCCGGCAGAGGGAAAAAATCTGGCACAGGATTCCGAACAGGGAGCAGAGAAGGAGAATCCGGCAGATGTATTTCGCGGGCAGATATTCCACGGTGGCGGAGCGGTAGAACCAGAACCGATGGAGTATGAAGAAGATCCGGTGGAGTACGAAGAAGAACCAGTGGAATCGGAGCAGGATACATATGCATACGATGGTTCAGAATCCCAGTTTCAGGAAGAATCGGAGCGCGAGACGGCGCGGACAATAGAGACTGCAGAGGCAGAGGACAGTGCGAGCGACCAGCTCCTGAAACGCCTGTATGTACGCCGTGATACCCGGACGATGGAAGAATTTGCCGGCAGCGAGAGCCGGAAAGGTCCAGGCTATTATCCGGTAGAGACACGGGAGAAACCGGCTGCGGAGGCGGCGTCCGGTTTGACCGCAGAGGAGGTTCATACAGATTTAGGGCGTCAGGATGTCTTTGAGCCATCGGAAAACGAGTGGGAAACCGTTTCGATGGGGAATGAGGATGAATGGAACGAACCTATATCTGGGGAAACGGATTCCGAACCAATCGATGGCTATTATAAGACGCTGGAATCAGAGCGGGGCGAGACAAAGGGCAGTTTCTTTGTCCCGGAGGATTCCAAAACGGTCGTGACCGCATCCGGAAAGGTGATCGAGACAGATACAGAGGCGATACAGAAAAAACTGGAGCAGAAACGGGAAGAACGAAAAGCACTTCCAGTTGAGGAACTGACGGTTCCAGAGCAGATCGAGCGCAAGGAAGAGGAAGAAAAGAAGATCCAGAAAGAATACATATTCCCGCCATTGACACTTTTAAAACGCGGCACGGGACAGACCGATTTCTCGGATCAGGAGTACCGGGAGACAGCGATCAAGCTGCAGCAGACGCTCCAGAACTTCGGCGTGGGCGTGACGGTTACAAACATCAGCTGTGGACCGACGGTTACCCGCTATGAGCTTCACCCGGAGCAGGGTGTCAAGGTCAGCAAGATTGTAGCGCTGGCGGATGATATCAAGTTAAATCTGGCAGCGGCGGACATCCGTATCGAGGCACCGATTCCTGGCAAGGCGGCGGTCGGTATCGAGGTTCCGAACAAGGAGAACCATGTGGTTCTGCTGCGCGATCTGCTGGAGTCAGAGGCATTTAAGAAATATCCGTCCCGGCTGGCATTCGCGGTCGGAAAAGATATCGCAGGTCAGACGGTTGTCAGCGACATTGCGAAGATGCCGCATCTTCTGATCGCGGGTGCGACCGGATCGGGTAAATCAGTCTGCATCAATACGCTGATCATGAGTGTGATTTATAAAGCGAAGCCGAGCGAGGTCAAGCTCATCATGATCGACCCCAAGGTGGTTGAGTTAAGTGTATACAACGGTATTCCGCATCTTCTGATTCCGGTTGTGACCGACCCGAAAAAGGCGTCCGGCGCCCTCAACTGGGCGGTGGCAGAGATGACCGACCGTTACCAGAAGTTTGCAAAATACGGCGTGCGCGATCTTAAGGGTTTCAATGCCAAGGTTGAGTCGATCGCGGATATCGACGATCCGAAGAAACCGGAGAAACTGCCGCAGATCATCATTATCGTGGATGAGCTTGCCGATCTGATGATGGTAGCGCCGGGCGAAGTAGAAGATTCGATCTGTCGTCTGGCCCAGCTGGCGCGTGCAGCGGGCATTCATCTGGTGATTGCGACGCAGCGACCATCGGTCAATGTCATCACCGGTGTGATCAAGGCAAATATTCCGTCGAGAATTGCTTTTTCCGTCTCTTCCGGAGTGGATTCCCGTACCATTATTGATATGAACGGCGCGGAGAAACTGCTCGGAAAGGGCGATATGCTGTTCTATCCGTCGGGCTATCAGAAACCGCAGCGTGTACAGGGCGCGTTTGTGTCCGACAATGAGGTTTCGGATGTGGTCGGATTTTTGAAACAGGAGGGGCTGACCGCAGAGTACAGCGCCGAGGTTGAGTCCAAGATCCGTTCGACGGCGATGGATGCGGGCTTTGGCGGTGGTGAGCGCGATGCCTATTTTGCACAGGCAGGTAAATTTATTATTGAGAAAGACAAAGCATCCATCGGCATGCTGCAGCGTATGTTTAAGATTGGCTTCAACCGTGCCGCGCGTATCATGGATCAGCTTGCAGATGCAGGCGTGGTCGGTGAGGAAGAAGGCACGAAGCCGCGTAAGGTGCTGATGAGCATGGAGCAGTTTGAAAGCATGATGGAAGAAGGATATTAAAAAGCGGAATCATTATAAAATATCAAAATCAGGAGGTATCCTATGAAGCTTAAAAGCTGGCTGAAAGAATTGCCGTATACATTATTGCAGGGCAGCCTGGAGACGGAGGTTGACGAGGTGGTCTACGATTCAAGAAAGGCGGCGCCGGGGACGGTGTTTGTGTGTATGCGCGGGGCAAACGTCGATTCGCACACCTTTATCCCGGATGTGGTTGAAAAGGGCGCGCCGGTTCTGGTGGTCGAGCATCCGGTTGAGGCGCCTGAGAACGTGACGGTCATTCAAGTGGAGAATGGACGGAACGCGCTATCGCTTCTTTCGGCGGCACGTTTTGATTATCCGGCGCGGAAGATGACGGCGATCGGTGTGACCGGCACGAAGGGAAAGACGACTACCACTTATATGATCAAGGCGATTCTGGAGGCGGCCGGACAGAAGACGGGTCTCATCGGAACGAACGGCGCTGTGATCGGTGAGAATCATTATCCGACCAAAAATACGACGCCGGAATCTTATATTTTGCAAGAATATTTTGCAAAAATGGTGGAAGAGGGCTGCCGTTACGTCGTGATGGAGGTTTCTTCCCAAAGCTACCTGATGCACCGGGTAGACGGACTTTTCTTTGATTATGGAATTTTCCTGAATATTTCCAATGATCATATTGGCCCGAATGAACATGCAAGTTTTGAAGAATATCTTTACTACAAAAAGCAGCTTTTGAAAAACTGCCGGACAGCGCTCGTCAACCGCGATGATCCGCACTTTGATGCGATCGTAGAAGGGGCGACAGCAGAGATCCTGACCTTTTCATTGGAACAGGCGGCTGATTTTACAGCGGATGACATTCACTATGTACGCGAACATGATTTCGTGGGCGTCGAATTTCAGACGCATGGACGATATGAGCACGATCTGCGCGTCGGCATTCCGGGCAAATTTAACGTGGACAATGCGCTGGCGGCAGCGGGCGTGTGCAGCTTCTTTGACCTGCCGAAGGAGAAAGTCTGCCATGCGCTGGAACATATCCAGGTCGATGGACGGATGGAGATTGTATATAAATCAGCAAAGTGCACCGTGATCGTTGACTACGCCCACAATGCGGTCAGCATGGAAAGTCTTCTTCTGACGCTGCGCGACTACAAGCCGAAGCGTCTCGTCTGCGTCTTCGGATGCGGCGGCAACCGGGCGCGCGATCGCCGGTACTCGATGGGAGAGATTGGCGGAAAGCTGGCAGATCTGTCGATCATCACGGCGGATAATTCCCGCTTTGAGAAAGTGGGAGATATTCTGGCAGATATCAAGGTCGGACTTGCAAAAACCGACGGCAAATACGTTGAAATCCCGGATCGCCGCGAAGCGATTGAGTACAGCTTGTCCCATGCGGAAGATGGCGATATCATCGCGATCATCGGAAAAGGGCATGAGGATTATCAGGAGATCGAGGGCGTGCGCTATCATTTCCTTGACCGGGAAGTAGTGCAGGAGACGGTGAAGAAGCTGCATATGTAATCAATTTGGAGGCAAAATATGGACCATATTACAGTCAGACATATCGTGGAAGCAGTGTCGGGAACACTGCTCTGCGGAGATGCAGATACAGAGTTAAAACACATCAGCATTGATTCCCGGAGTATGCGCGGGGCGGATCTGTTTGTTCCGCTGATCGGGGAGAAATCAGACGCGCATCGTTTCCTGGTTCAGGCGATGGACAATGGGGCGGCAGCCGCACTGACTTCGGAGCATGAGGCGGCACCGGAGGGCTTTCACGGCGCGCTGATCCAGGTGAAAGATACGAAACTGGCATTGCAGACGATCGGACGCTGCCTGCGGGCACGCCTTTCTATCCCATTAGTTGGTATCACCGGCAGCGTGGGAAAGACGACGACGCGCGAAATGGTGGCGGCGGCGCTTTCAGCGAAATATAAGACATTCAAGACACCGGCAAACCACAACAGCCAGATCGGTGTGCCGCTCACGATCTCGGAGATTTCTGATAATGATGAGATCGGCGTGCTGGAACTGGGAATGAGTGAGCCGGGCGAGATGGCGGTGATCGCGGAGATTGCGGCGGTGGATTCGGCAGTCATGACGAATATCGGTGTGACGCATATTGAGAATCTGGGCTCCCGCGAGAATATCTTAAAAGAAAAGCTGCATATCCAGGACGGTATGAAGGCAGGCGGAATCCTGTTTGTAAATGGAGATAATGATATGCTTTCTACCGTGCATGCAAAAGCAGGCTGCCATACCGTCCGTTATGGACTTGGAGCAGATAACGACTACCGCGCCGAGGATCTTTCATATCCGGATGGATTTCCGTCCTTTACGATGGTACACGGCGAGGTGCGCGTCCCGGTGAAGCTGACTGTTATGGGCGAGCACAATGTCATGAATGCGCTGGCTGCCCTGGCGGTTGCGGATGCCTACGGTGTGCCGCTTGCCGATGCAGCGGAAAAGCTGCTTGAATTTGGCGGGTTCAAGAACCGTCAGCAGATTTATCATAAAAATGGTTATACGATCGTGGACGATACCTACAATGCAAGCCCGGATTCGATGAAAGCGGCGATAGGTGTGCTTTCTTCCCTGCCGGCAGGACGCAGAATTGCGGTTCTGGCAGATATGAAGGAACTGGGAGAGAATACGATTCAGTTCCACCGTGAAGTTGGTGCGTTTCTGGCGGAAAAACCGGTCGATATCCTGGTTGTATATGGCGAATTGGCGCAGGCGATCGCCGAGGGAGCAAAGAAAGTCAAACCGGATCTGCATGTCGTTTCGTTTGAAGAGGACGAAAAAGAAGATATGCTTGACTGGCTGGATGCACAGATCGGTGAGGGAGATGCAGTCCTGTTCAAGGGTTCCAACAGTATGAAGCTGGGGGAGACGGCAGCGAGGTTTATCTCAGTCGAGAAGACTCCCACCTCTTCAGGTGGTAAGTAATAGCAAGTTTGTCTCAGTGGGAGTCCATTCTCCGACTGAGATAAACGCTCCGCGAGGATGCATAGTGATTCTGTAAAGAATATGTCAGCTTCGCTGACCAGAATCACGCGCCAAGTCTCACGGACGTTCGACTTGAATTAGAAATAGAAAGAGAAGGAATCATGGCGTATCAATACGCGGATATTATTATAGATATATCCCATGAGAAGGTGGATCGCCCGTTTCAGTACCGGATTCCGACGCATCTGGCGGAGGAGATTACGGCGGGAACGTGCGTGACGGTACCGTTTGGAAAGGGTAATTCACTTCGGACTGGATATGTGGTGGGAATGGGAAATACGGCGGAGTATGACCCATCCCGCATCAAGGAGATAGCTGGGATCGCACCGGGCAGTATGTCGGTGCAATCTCAGCTTATCCGCCTGGCGTGGTGGATGCGGGAACGTTATGGCGCGACGATGAACCAGACGCTCAAAACCGTACTTCCCGTCAAGGAAAAGATAAAACCGCGCGAGAAAAAGACGCTGCATTGTCTTTTAAACCAGGAAGAGCTGGAAGCGGCAATCCTGGCGGCACAGAAGCGGCATTATAAGGCGCGGGTGCGGCTCCTTGAGGCATTCCGGGACAATCTGGATATTCCGATGGAATTTGCCCGACGGGAGCTTGACCTGACCCTGGCGGCGATCCGCCCGATGGAGGAACAGGGACAGCTTTCAGTGAAAGTTTCCCGTGAGGAACGCGGGTTAAACCATGCAAAACTGCCGCGTCCAGCCGGACAGACCGTGCATCTCAATGAAGAGCAGCAGGCGGCGGTTGACCGTTTCTGTGAGGATTATGAGACGGGGAAACGTGAAACGTATCTGATTCACGGCGTTACGGGAAGTGGAAAGACCGAAGTCTACATGGAGCTGATGGCGCGTGTCCTGCGAGATGGAAAGCAGGTGATTCTGCTGATCCCGGAAATTTCGCTGACATATCAGACGGTGATGCGGTTTTACCGGCGATTTGGCGATCAGATCGCGATTCTGAATTCCCGTCTCTCTGCGGGAGAACGCTATGATCAGTGGGAACGGGCGGCGCGGGGCGAGGTTTCCGTGATGATCGGACCGCGGTCGGCGCTGTTTGCCCCATTTTCCAATCTGGGACTGATTCTGATCGACGAGGAACATGAGGGCGCCTATAAGAGCGAGACGATGCCGCGCTATCATGCAAGGGAAGTAGCGGCGGAGCGCGCCCGGCTTTCCGGGGCTTCGCTGGTCTTGGGCTCAGCGACTCCTTCTCTGGAATCGTATCTGCGGGCTCAGAATGGTGAATATGTGCTTCTGCCCCTGCATCACCGGGCAGTGGCGGGAAGTATCCTGCCGAAGGTACAGATCGCTGATATGCGT
>QWCH01008053.1_pt1 | contig 12709 bp, 10 predicted proteins | sample 1972671 | NCBI WGS metagenome assembly QWCH01 (sample SAMN09866713, study PRJNA288562) | Human gut metagenome isolate term3_stool, whole genome shotgun sequencing... | isolation source: gut | host: Homo sapiens | place: USA: California | reverse complement strand
ACGGTCGCGGTGGCGATTAGGACGGTCGTCTTTTGGAAAAATCGCATATTTCACTAAAATAACCGGTCCGAAAGCGCTTTTTCGACCGGAAAACAATCGCCGAGGAGACACTTCTCGAAGCCTCAAATGGAGGTTTTCAAGACGTTTTTTACAATAAGCCCCCTCCTTTTTTACTCCTGTTGCCACTTTTTACATCTTCGAATTACAAAAAAAGGATCACGATCAGACTACGCGACATTATCCGATTTACGCTTTATGAACCGTTCATATTTCTCCCAGTTAAAACCGGAATAACCTTTCCCATCCTTCGGAATACGAATGTCTCCAAAGAAGCCGGCATCTTAACCATTTGAAGTCGTTTCATATCTTGAAAGGCATAAACAGAAATTCATTAAGTTTCATAACAAGGCTATTCACTTATTTATCTGCGAGATGGCATATATCGGACAAATATGTACATGACGTACCGCACCCTCTTCTATAGGGTCCGTATAGTCAAATGTTCCAAAGTTTTCCAGAGAGCATCGCACAGCTTCTGTCAAATGTTTTTCACGCATAAAGTACCAGAGACTCTTCATGCCGCCTTGTGTTCCGGCCTTTACCTCTATGGGTAAAACAGCCAGACCACGTGACGTTACATAATCAATTTCTGCTAAAGAATTTTTAGCTTGACGCACCCAATAATAAAGGTCGTGACGAATGTTGGGTGATAGATAGTGCAAGAGTTCCAGCCCAACAATCATTTCAGCCATAGGGCCTTTGTTTACTAAATCAGAAACACCAGATGTCAGAATATGAGTAGTCATTTCGCTGATGTTACCCAAGGTCATGTTAAGAAGCCGAAGCATCAATCCACTATCCAGCAGTAACATCTTGCGGTAAGCGTTATTCGCCTCACTTCCAAGGGGAAGTCCGTTGGCATCGGTATGTGCCACAGGGATGATAATACCGGCTTTCACCAACAGTTCCAGGGCGTTCTTCACTTCATTAGCTTTATATCCGCTGCCGACTTCTGCATAGACAAACTTCTTTGTCGCTTGTACAGCAGCACTTCTCATAGTGAGTCGAAGAAGTGCAGGCTCCACTTTTTTCCGGTATTTAGGAAAATCGTCTTCATAACCAGAGAGAATATCATCCTGTACTTCCTGACATTGTAAAAAGTCGTGTGTCTCTATCCATTTAGCCACCGATTCAGGCATACCACCAATAATCATATACGTGCGTAACAACTGCACTAACTTTTCATGAAGAGGCTGGGGAAGTGGAGATTGTGCTGTTGCTCCGTTTCGTGCATTCAACAGCAATTGCTCTCCATTGGCAGAAAGGAATTCGTCAAATGTCATGGGGTACATAAACATCGAATGGATACGTCCTACACCAAAGGTTGGCAGTTCATCAAGTGCAAACTCCAAAAGTGACCCGGCAGCTATCACATGTAACTCCGGAATATCCTCTTTAAAGAACCGAAGTGACATAATAGCTTCCGGGCATTCTTGTATCTCATCAAGAAATAGTAAAGTCTTGCCAGGAGCAATAACTTGGCCGTACATTGCCGCCATTTGAGGCATGATACGCTTTACGTCAAGATTGCTTTGAAAAAGGACTTTGTATTCAGGATACTTTTCAAAATTTATCTCTACATAGTTCTCGAATCGTTCTCCAAGATGTCGTACAGCAGTCGATTTACCTACTTGACGGGCACCTCGAAGTAATACTGGCTTATGGCTTGAGCGCGAAGCCCATTCTGCCAGATATGTATCTATTAGTCTGTTATAATACATGATGATAATTGCTTATTGTTCAGTTGCAAATATAAAGATATTATATTATCCAAAGAAATAAACCAGCCAATATCAACATTATCCAAAGAAATAAATCGACAAAAAGACAGAAAATCCAAAGAAATAGCCAATACCGACTATTTGAACAACATCGGCACAAACTCCGACAAGTAAATACGCCAGTTGCGCCAGATATGGCCGCCGTCTGTTTCGTAGTAGGTATAGGGGTAATGATTATCATCGAGGAGTTTGCGGTAATCAGTGTTTGCTTTATACAAGAAATCGGTCTTGCCGATAGCGATCCAATAAAGAGCCGGCTTCTTGGCAAACTGCACGCTTAGCTTTTTCTCCATATCCTTATATACAGGTGATTCCACATCTTTGCCCGGCCAAATGGCGGCTGAATACAAACCGACATAATCGAACAAATCCGGGTATTGTTTGGAGATATGCAAAGAGTGGTAACCACCCATCGACAAGCCGGCAATGGCGCGGGCGGACTTATTCTTGACTGTACGGTAATTCGCGTCGATAAACTTCACTACATCCGGAAAAGCCGCTTCGAAAGAGCCTTCCATTGTCTTAGGCAATTTAGTCGCCGGCGGCACCAGTCCCAGGGAAGATTCACCGGGAGCCGCTTCTAAGGCCGCGTTACCATTCGTCATAACAACAATCATCGGTTTTGCTTTTCCCTCGGCAATCAGGTTATCCAAAATCTGAGTCGCACGCCCTAATGTCACCCAGGCTTCCTCATCTCCGCCCATACCGTGCAGCAGGTAGAAGACCGGATATCGCTTGCCGCTTTTCTCATAACCGGCCGGCGTATAAACAGTCATCCGACGGGTCGTTCCTAACGTCGGGCTGTCATACCACAGGCGGGAAACCGTTCCGTGCGGTACGGCATTCACCTTATATAAATCTGCGCGTCCCCCACCGATGATAAACACATTCATCAGCGATGACACATCACGAATCAGATAGATATTACTGGGGTCCGGCATCTTCAAACCATCCACGATAAAAGAATAGTTATACAGTTCAGGAGCCAGCGGTTCCGGTGTGGTATATTCCCAGACACCTTCCGGCCCCTCTTTCAAATCGGCAACAGAAGGATTAGACAGAAAATCGCCGGTTACCTGTACCTTTATCGCTTTAGGTGCACGGAAACGGAATGTAACCGTATTATTTTCATGGATTTCAGGAGAGACAAGTGTTCCACCTCCCCAAAGCGACTGTTGTGCAAAAGCAATTGTGCTCACCAACAGAGCAATAAATAGTGTCAATACTTTTTTCATAATACTACAATTAAAATTAGTCTTCAGAATTATCTCATCAAAACTACACGTTTTTTCCATAGGAAGCAACTAAATGACTGACGACTTTCAGTCGGACAACGCTTTATCATCTCAAAACAACCGGAAACAAGCTGTCCAGATTGGCATCTCGGAGGGTTTTTGAAAATAATTGAAAGATTTTCTCCTTTTTATTTGGTTTACATCATAAACCATTTTATATTTGCAGCGTGCAGGTGAGAAACGCGCAGCTCCTTGCACTTTTTTAATCCATATATGGTTTATATTATAAACTTATTTATTCACGATTTAAAAGAGTACAGAGATGAAACGAATTATAGTAGCAAGCATTTTAGCGCTGATTTTCAGTTGCAGTTCAGTAATGGCACGAACAATCATCGTAAAGGTGAGTCATGTACGGGGCGATAAAGGGAATGTCATGGTCATGGCCCAACAGGGAAAAGAGAGCAAACCGGTTTACGGAATGGCTAAAGCGGAAAACGGGACAGCCATCGTCAAATTAGAGAATGTAGAATGGGACGAATTCGAACTATCGGTTTTCCACGACGAAAACGATAATTGGAAAATGGATTTCACGGAAGACAAAAAGCCGGCCGAAGGCTACGCAATGAAGAGTTGCAAACCGAAGCAGGACGAAGAGACAGTCAGCCTGAAATTGTATTACCCGACCAACGAATAGAGCCATGAAAAGAGTTTTACTCCTGATCCTGCTGGCTATGGCAATCCTTCCGGGGAAAGTCCGCAGCCAGGCAGGCACGGTGACCTACTCCGGCCAGATACACAATTCCGGAGGAGATGCGATTGACTATGCGACTGTTGTCCTTCTGCAAGGCGACAGGCAAATAGCCGGAGGGACAACCGACGATGCGGGGGACTTCGCATTGAAGGCTGACAGAGGGGATTATACATTAATCATACAATGCATCGGATATGAAACGGAACGAAAGCAGCTCCGGCTATCCGCCCCTACCCGCGAAACCTTTATCCTGCAACCGGCGGCTTATGCCCTGAAAGAAGTAGTCGTACAGGCAAGGGAAATCGAGCGCAAGGCCGACCGCTTCATCGTCAACATCTCGCCCACCAGCGGAAAAGACGGAACGGAACTGCTCTCGCAAGCACCGGGCGTATGGCTATCGGACGACCAGATATCCATCAACGGCGCTTCGGGCACGAAAGTTTTTGTCAACAACCGGGAAATCAAGTTGACCGGCGAAGAACTGCTCTCTTATCTGCGTTCCCTGAAATCGGAAGATATCAGGCAGATCGAGGTGATACCGGTTGCCGGAGCCGAATACGACGCCAGTACACGTGGCGGAGTCATCCGCATCGCACTCCGGCGCAGGCAGGATAACGGCGTGCAGGGAAACATATTAATGGGTACAGCCGTAGCCTCTTCGCTAAACCGCTATATGCCGTCCGCCAGCCTGAATGCACGCATGGGGAAATGGAATATTAACGCCGCCGCTTCCGGAATTTTCACTCCGAAGGATAAGAGCGATATGAATTCCATCCGCTCATATACGACAGACGACACCCGCTTCTCCAGCCTGTCCCGGTTTGAGAACCGATCGAATTACGGAACCGGACGTCTCGGTATTACCTGGGATGCGGATACCCTGAATAGTTTCGGAGCAGAAATCGAATATATCGGACAAGGCTCAAAGGCGAATTCTTACAGCCGGACGGAGCTGGTAAAAGGAAATTTCCCGGTCAACAGCATGGGGGAATATTTCCAGAGAAACGAATACAACACGTTTACGGCCACGGCCAACTACCTGCATAAACTGGACAACCAGGGTTCACTGATCAAACTCATTGTCGACTATGCAGGTAAGAAATCAACGGGTAACAATGATTATTTCGTCCTCAGGCAAGCTATGGGAGGACAAAGCGACACTACATACAGAAGTAATGCCGACGCGACCTACGACATTGTCACATCCGACCTGTCCCTTTCCCGATACCTCAAAAAAGGGATGTCGCTGAAAGCCGGTATAAAATATACGTTTACCGATATGAACGACAACTCGTGCTACGAAGGCTTGTCCGGACACTTGTGGGAACCGAACCCTGCTTATGGATACGTCCTCAACTACCGGGAAAACATCATCGGCGGATATGGCTCCTTTTCTGCAGGGACAGGCCGCTGGTCTTTCGTCGCAGGGCTGAGAGGGGAATACACACGGACGTCGAACCGCAACGACAACATCCGCCGGGACTATTTCGACCTGTTCCCGAACCTGAATGTTACCTATGCGTTCAACAGTCTGAAAACGTCAATGCTTGTCGGCCAATACTCCCGGAATATCGAGCGACCGGCGTTCCATTCACTCAGTCCCAATCACATCCAACTGTCGGACTACAGTTACCAGATAGGAAACCCGTATCTAAAGCCGACTTATATCAACCGTTTCAACTTAACGTGGGTGTACCAGTACCAATATACGGTGACAGTGGGCGGGAACCTGCATCACAACCTCATCCGCGAATTTTGCAAACAGGATGCAAACGATCCGGACATTTCCTATATCACACCCGAAAACCATAGCACGGAAAATCACTGGTTCATTGCCGTCAATCTTCCGTTCCAACCGGTTCGCTGGTGTAACCTGACAGCCAATTTCATAGGTGTGAAACAAGATATCAGGATGTTTGCTCGTCACGGCAGGTGTCAACAACATCTTCAACCGCTACAACAATTACGTCAACAACCTGGATGCTTACAAAACCGAGTCCCATTACAAAGAGGGCAGTGCCGGACGCATTTTCAAGGTTTCGCTTTCATGGAGTTTCAACAGTGGGAAGAAAGTGGCGAAGAAGACGATAGAGCGCAGTTCGGAAAGTGAATTCAACCGGCTAAAAGAAAAATAGAATAAAAAATATAAAGAGATAACATAAACCACATTATCTTTGAACGGAATGTGGAAGGAATAAAAAGAAAAAAGATAAAATCATGGAAGAAAAAAGATTAACAGAGAAAGAAAGTCTGGAGCTTATCACACAGATGATTCATTCCAGCAAACAGAACATGGAAGTCGGCAACGGGAACCAGTTTCTATATTGGGGATATTGCACGGCCGGGCTGTCCATCGCGTTGTTCGTCCTGATAACCCTGACCCACTCTTTTATATGGACCTGGGGCTGGATGTTTTTATTCGGAGTATGGCCGCTTATCGCTTACAAGAAAAGGCAGAAGCCGGCGGCTGTCGTCACCTATACAGACAAAGTAATAAACCAGGTTTGGCGTGTGCTGGGCTGGATGTTCGCTTTTACTTTTATCACATCCGGTGTAATTGAAATCCTCTTATACCGGCAGGCAGATTTCATCATCATGTTGCCTTTATCCTTGCTTTACTGTGGCCTCGGCGTTTCGATTACGGGCATTATTATTCAGGAGCGTTGGATGATTTATTCGCCGATAGTTGCATTTGTCTTTTGCATTTATATGCTCACAATGCTGATACACGATGAGTCGGTGACCCTCTTATGGTATCTCTATTTCGGATTATCGTTCGTAATTATGATGATTATTCCGGGACATATCCTCAACCATAAAGCCAAACAAGCATGTTCAAAGAATTAGACCCTCTACTCCACTCGCAGTTACGGCTGGCCGTCATGTCCATCCTCCTCTCGGTGGAGGAGGCGGACTTTGTCTATCTGAAAGAAAAAACAGAGGCCACCGCCGGCAACCTGAGTGTACAGATAGACAAACTGAGCGAAGCCGGCTACATCGAAGTAGAAAAGAGCTTCGTCGGAAAGAAACCCCGGACGACTTGCCGGATCACGCCTGTCGGCCGACAAGCGTTCGAAGATTATGTAAATGCGTTGAAGGGATATATCGATATGTAAAAGGCAAGAGCTATCCCCTATTCGAAGTCAGCCGGATAAGCCAACAGTTGGTACATCAGCGCCTTTGCCATCCGGTAATGCCCGTCGGCATTGGGATGCAGGCGGTCCGTGTCTTCTTTGTGGAAGTAGCGGGTATGGGAATCATTTACGGGATAAAGTCCGCTGATGCTGTTCAGGTCGATAACAGGAACGGCCCAGACATTGGCGGCTTCCTTTATCACGTCGACGTACGCATCGACATACAGGCCGATCCGGTTCGGGTAGGATTCGTCCGGCTGGATATTATTGTCACTGAACCTGGCATATCCGCGATGTATCGGTGTCAACAAGATGATCTGCTTGGTCGGATAGTTCGTTTTCAGATAAGACATCACGCAGTTGATACGCCCCCGGAACGTCTGTCCGTCCATTTGCAGCGTCCGCCGTTTACGTACCTCCTGTTTGGGGCCGGACACCTCGACCGGTTCGTCCTTCTCGGTGTACCACTCGCCTAAAGGGACACCGGCATTATAGTCGTTCGTCCCGGCAAAAATCAGGATCGCGTCGATGTCGTCTCCCCGCTCCGCCTGCAATTTCTCTGCCTGTCCCAACACACCGTTCCACTGATGGCCGTTGATGCCGTAAACAAGGGATTCCAGGCCTAAGAGTTCCGAAAGATACTGCCAGTAGTTTTTCGCCGTCCCGACATGGATTTTATCGGTTATCGAATCGCCCAGGAAAGCGACTTTCTTTCCTTTCCACTGATTGGAGACAGACGCTTCCTGAGCTTGCGGCAGCACATAAACCGTACACGGATAAACATCTGTTGACAGCAACAGGGCGGATAATAACAAAGCGGAGTAACGTATATGCATATCGGTTCTATTGATTGAGATTAACTGAAAACACAAAGATATAAAAAAATTTACCGTACCTTTGTCTGATTCTTATTTAATTATATCTATGGAAATTGCAGCATTAGTATCGGGAGGAGTCGACAGCTCCGTAGTAGTCCACCAGTTGAAAGAGGCAGGATATGATCCTACCATTTTCTATATCCGCATCGGAATGGAAGACAAGGACGGATATATAGACTGCCCCGCCGAAGAAGATATCGAGATCACCTCTTATATAGCCAAGAAGTACGGATGCCGGTTTGAGATCGTCTCTTTGCACGATGAATATTGGGATCGCGTGGTGAGCTACACCATCGACTCCGTCAAGCGCGGCCTCACTCCCAACCCGGATATGATGTGCAACAAATACATCAAGTTCGGCTGCTTCGAAGACAAATGGGGAAAGGATTTCGACAAGATAGCGACAGGCCATTATGCCACGACGACCGAGATCGACGGTAAAGTATGGCTCTCCACCGCCAAAGACCCGGTGAAGGACCAGACCGATTTCCTCGGCCAGATCACTCGTTTGCAGATACAAAAACTGATGTTTCCAATAGGCCACCTGATGAAAAGCGAAGTCCGCGCCATCGCCGAACAGCAGAAGTTGCCGAGCGCCAAGCGGAAAGACAGTCAGGGTATCTGTTTCTTAGGTAAAATCAATTACAATGATTTCATCGAGCGCTACTTAGGCAAACGTACCGGAAAAATCGTGGAACTGGAGACAGGCAAAGTACTGGGCAAGCACAACGGCTATTGGTTCCACACCATCGGACAGCGCAAAGGTTTGGGTCTGAGCGGCGGTCCCTGGTTTGTCATCAAAAAGGACATCAAGCGGAATATCATCTACGTCTCCAACGGTTACGATCCGGAAACGCAGTACGGCAAGACAATCAATATGCATGGCTTCGACTTTATCACCGAAGACCCATGGGGAGACTTCACGGACGAGAAAGAAATCACGTTCAAGATCCGCCATACGCCGGACTTCACGCCCGGCCGCATCCGCCGTATCGGAGACCTGTATCGTATCGAATCGGACAACAAAATACAGGGAATCGCCCCCGGGCAGTACGGCGTAGTGTACGACAAAGACCACCATCTTTGTCTCGGCAGCGGCATGATTATCGACGAAGAAAAATAGACGGATTGTCGATTATTATTATATGGAACACATTCCGATCTGTTTTAGGCTATAGATTAAACCAATAGTTCATCTTGACCATAAACGTATTCGTTGCCGGAAGGCCGAACATACGGTCCAGGTTATTCCCCCAACCGGAGAGATATTTACTGTCGCGGTTCGACATCCTGTGTTCCCAGACAAAATACAAGGTCGAACCGGGCAGATATTCCCAACGGGCTACCAGATTGGAACGAAACTCGTTAAAGCTGAAATCCGGTTTATTCTTTATAACAGACATTTCTTCATCCGACAACGGACGGAAACGATCTTCATAAGTATGGGAAGTCGTATTCGTCATCGACTTGAAATCCTTGAATTTAGCCGTAGAAGTAAACGGTGAGCCGTAGAACTGTATCGTAATATCAGGCGTTACGTTCACCTGCAGATTCATTGTCAGTCCATAAGTCTTCTGGTCCATGTGAGCTGTCACATAAGGCGCTGTGCTGCTTTCGGGTGTAGCCTGTACAAACTGCATATTGTCCGTATTCCAGGCATAATTCAACTGTCCGGACAAATAGATATGGTTTCCCAACCGGAATGTCAGTTCCGGCGTAAATGTGTTAAGGCGGTTATACCCGTCCAGATTATAGTTCCCTTCATATTGCAGCGTCAGCCTCACCCGTTTTGCCTTATCCGTATTAAACTTGACAGAGGTAAGGAAATAAGGATTGAACCGCACGTCCGGTCCTCCCCGAAGCAGGCGGCTGTCCAGATTGTTCCAGCAGAAGGTTTCCGACACGATCAACTCATACCGGCTCATCGTCATCGTCTGCCATTTCAAAGCCAGATGGTTATAAAAAGGCGTCCCGCCGTAATTCCATTGATTCCGTTGCGTCAGGGTGAAAGCATTATAGCGGAACATCTTCCAGATATCCGTCTGCCGGTAAGCGATCTCCGTTTCATTAGACAGGTTATCGGTTTGTTTCAGATAACCGATATCATTGAGGTCGAAGCCCGGAGACGACCAACTAAACGTCTCGGCAAAAGCCCATTTGGCATTTCCTTTCCGTCCTAATTTCAGATAACCGCCCGTGCCGCTCAGTGAACGCCGTTCCGGGTCGACACCCAGATAATCGGCGGAAGACGAACGCTGGTAATAGTGCACGGCGTTTTGCTGCAATGCACGGATCGCCTCCTTGCTCCCATTCAGGGAACTCACCATTGCTTTGGCTTCAACATAATATAAGCGGTTCTTGAAATACTGCGTAAAATCGATCCCTGCCGTAAAGGCATTACGGACCATAAAGTCTTTCAGATGCGGCTCGTCCAATGCACGGTTTACCGATGTGATCATTCCTCCCAACAGCGTATTTCCTTCCCAGTTTTTCTGCACGCGGGCAACGGTGTAATTGGTCAAAGGCTCGACCACGACTTTATCTTCCATCCCGTTAAGCGTCACCTTCGATGAAGATTGCGCTGTCAGGCTCTGTACGACTCCGATCGTTACGCCTTTGCGGTTCGTTCCCGTCAGCTTCAAAGCGCCGATAATGGGGATATTCTCTTTCCGGCTGGCAAAGCTATTGACGTTATCGATACCGGGAGGCGTATAGGAAGGAGCGGCACCGATACGGCGCGTGTAAAACATCATGTCATTGCCATTGGCAAAATCCAGGATATGCTTTCCTTCAAGGAAGAAAGGACGCTTCTCGTCGTAAAACGTTTCGTAGGCCGTCAGGTTCATCACCGAAGGGTCCAGTTCCACCTGTCCGTAATCGGGGTTTATCGTCATATCCAGCGTAAAATCGGACAAGGCAAATTTGGCATCCAGACCGACATTACCGCCCCAGCTATGCCCCTTCTGGTAAGGGCTTCCGGGTATTTTCGGCTCGCTCCGGTACTTGCCCATCACATAGGGCAGGAACTCTATTCCGCGCGGTTTCGGCAGATCGGTCATGCCGTGCATTTCCCCGAAAGAGAACACATGCCCGTTATTCTTCAAGGGGATCATACTCCAGTTCTGCACTTCGTTATTCCGCCTGATAATGCGGCGAACATGAAGCCCCCAGATGCCGTCGGCCGACGCTTGGTTGTAGCGAAGCTGGCTGAAGGGGATGCGCAATTCGGCCGTCCAACTCGAATCCGGCAGGTTTACATGCGTCCTACCTTCCCAAACAGCGTTCCAGCTCCGGTTCACATTCAACTTATCCGTCACGATCAGGTCGGTTTTATTCCCGCCCAGGTTAATATTGAACTCCGGGGCAGCCCTGCAATCATGGTATGTATCGAAAGCCACACTGATCAGGTCTCCCATACTGTTGTCGTCGCGGTTCCCGATGAAACGGTTCATCTTTCCGGGAACAGCATCTTTACAATACACGCCTACGTATATATATTTATCGTCATAAAAGAGCTTTACCCGCGTAGGAGAAGGTGATATTTCGCGCTCATATGGAATGATCTGCACAAAACGGTCGGACCATTCCCCCTGCTCCGTCCAGAAGGGTTCATCCAGTTTTCCGTCTATCACAGGTTTGGCACCTGTAACTTTCGTCACATTGTAAATACGTTTGTAAGCATCTTTGAAAGGAACAATAGAATCCTGTTGTCCATAGCAGAATGTACAGACTGACAGGAGGAGGAGATTCAAGAGATAACGTCTTTTCTTCATGGTCTAAAGAATTAAGCGAGAAGGCCATCGCCCTTTTTCACGCTCACAAAGTTAGCAATTATACGGAAATAAAAAAGGCCGCACATCCTAAGATCGCAGCCTTTTTTTATAATATTGAAACTAATTAAATAGCATACAAAGAGCTGATAGACTCACCGCTGCATACGCGACGGATCGCTTCGGCAAACATATCGGCTATTGAAAGGACTTTTACCTTTTCACACTTCTTTGCATAAGGAATAGAATCGGTAAAGATCATTTCAGTCAAAGCTGATTCGTCTACACGTGTGGAAGCCGGGTCAGACATAACAGCGTGGCTGGCGATAGCGCGTACGGATTTAGCTCCGTTTTCCATCATCAGGTTAGCTGCTTTCGTAATCGTACCGGCAGTGTCTACCATGTCATCAATCAAAAGAACGTCCAATCCTTCCACTTCACCGATGATACGCATTTCTGCAACTTCGTTGGCGCGCAAACGGGATTTGTGGCAGATAACCATCGGCAAACCGAGGTATTTGGAGTAGCTGCTGGCACGTTTCGTACCGCCGACATCCGGTGTAGCGATACACAGGTTATCCATCGGCAAAGATGTTTTAATATAATCCAGGAATACTGAAGATGCATACAGGTGATCCACCGGGACATTAAAGAATCCCTGAATCTGGTCAGCATGCAAGTCCATTGTGATCAAACGGTTGATACCGGCTGTGCTCAGCATATCGGCAATCAGCTTCGCACCGATAGATACACGCGGTTTGTCCTTTCTGTCCTGACGGGCCCAACCGAAATAAGGAATTACTGCGATAATAGAATGTGCAGAAGCACGTTTAGCCGCATCAATCATCAGGAGAAGCTCCATCAGATTATCCGAGTTAGGGAACGTTGATTGTACCAGGAAAACATCGCGGCCACGAATAGACTCTTCGTAAGAAACGGAGAACTCTCCATCGGCAAAATGTTGAATGTTCATCTGCCCCAGCGGACAACCAAGACTTTTGCAAATTTTCTCTGCAAGATACCGGGAGTTGGTTCCCGAAAACACCAAGAAAGGAGTTTGTGCACTCATTATTCCGAATATTTATCTTAAGTAAATA